>Ga0180435_10001214_pt1 | contig 27007 bp, 20 predicted proteins | sample SS_ome_3_FD_132467 | JGI IMG/M metagenome (GOLD analysis project Ga0180435, IMG submission 132467) | Hypersaline lake sediment archaeal communities from the Salton Sea, California, USA - SS_3_S_1 metaG | ecosystem: Environmental > Aquatic > Non-marine Saline and Alkaline > Hypersaline >... | reverse complement strand
TTCTACGGCCAGGATGGCCTCGAGGTCACGGACACAATGCGCCTTGCGATCGCGGCACAGGCCTGCCTGCTGCAGCTCAACCTCGCGACGAAGTACTACCCCGACTTCACCTCGATCCTGCTCTACCCGGATGCCTTCGTCGCCGTCGAGACTGCGCACGATGGGCTGCTCGAGTCGACTCGCCGCCACGTGCGTGCCGGCGAGTCCTGGTATCGCGGCCCGGTGGTCTTGTCGTGGGCAGACCTGCGCGACGACCTGCATCACGGCGGCGACGGGCACAACGTGGTGCTGCACGAGTTCGCCCACAAGCTCGACGAACAGGACGGGCTGGTCGACGGCGCGCCCGAACTCGACGGCACGCAGGCGCAACGCTGGCCCGGCGTCTTCCGCCATGAATACGAACGCCTGCAGAAAGCGCTCGAACAGGGCCAGCATACGCTGCTCGATCCCTACGCGGCGACGGCGCCAGCCGAGTTCTTCGCCGTCGCCGTGGAGACATTCTTCGAGCGTGGTCGCGAGCTCGAGCACGGGCACCCCGAACTCTATGCAGCGCTGGCGGCCTTTTTCGCCCTCGACCCCGCGCGCTGGCCCCGGCGCGGCGCGCGCCATGCACATTGAGCAGACCTGCGCGCACGGCATCCGCGCCGGCCAGCGGCCGCCGCGGCGCGGCCCATCCCGCGCTCAGGCGTTGGCCTCGGGCTTCTGCGTCGGCGTCTCCGCGAGTGGCCCGGGCTCGGCGGGCGCGGCCTCGCCACCGCGGTCGAAATGGCGCAGGCGCGTCGCCAGCTTGATGGTTTGCTCGGCCATGCGCAGCGCCGCGCGCAGGCCTTCGAGCGCCGGGTTCAGCGCGGCAACGGGAATCGTGTCGTCGCTCGCCGCCTCCAGCAGCACGCCCTTGAGATCGTGCCAGCGCCCGCGTAACACGACATAGTCCTGTTCGAGTTCGGCGGGGTCGAAATCGAGCGTTGCCGGATCGCTCTCCATCAGCAGGCGGGCTGCGGCCTGCAGATAAGCGGCGATGTCATCGGCCACCGGCGCACGCCGAATCGCGGCGATGTCGTCGGCGCGCGCAGCGAACGCCTCGGCCAGCGTCGCGACCTCTTCGATATAGCCGTTGATACGCAGGGCGTTGGGTACGCTCCGGGCGAGCGTCGCGGGCAATCGCTGGCGCTCGAGACGCGTCACGAACTGCTCGACCGCGGCACCGAGCTGGTGCAGGGCGTCGCGCTCCTGGGCGCGCTCGGCCGGCGCCGTGCCGCCCCCCAGCGCGGCAGTCGCATGGCGGCGCGCGATGCCGGCCATGCGCGCCAGTTCGAGCCGCAGCGCGTCGAGCGCGAGACTCGGGGTGGCGAGGACGTTCTGGTCGAGGTGTGCCGGTTGTGCGAGGGTTTCGGCAAGCGTGCAGAAACGTCGCCGCAGGAAGCGCACCAGTGGCGGCGTCAAGGACCACATCAGGGCGACACCGAGGACGTTGAACGTGGTATGAAACAACGCCAGCGTGACTGCCGGCTGGGCAGCGAGCCCGAGCAGGCTCTCCGTCAGCTGCACGCCACGCAACAGCACTGGCAACAGCAGCAAGGCAACCACACCGCTGAGCAGGTTGAACGCGACATGCGCGCTCGCCACCCGCCGCGCATTGGGCGTCGCGCCGATCACGGCGAAGGCCGCTGTCGACGTGGTGCCGACGTTGGCGCCGATGACCATCGCCGCCGCCGCCTCGATGGTCAAGGCGCCGCCGCTGGCGGCGGTCAGCGTCATCGCGATCGCCGCACTCGACGATTGCGTGAGCAGCGTCATGAGGAAACCGAGACCCAGGCAGCCGAGCAGGCCCGCGACGCCGCTCGGGACCAGCGTGGCCACGTCGAGGCTCACGGCAAGCCCCTCGAACGCACCGCGCAACACGTCGATCCCGATGAAGAAGAGCCCGAAACCGGCCAGCGCTTCACCGCAAGCGCCCAGCCGGGTGGTAGCACCGACCAGGCGCAGGAACATGCCGGCCCCGATCATGGGCAGCGCGAAGGCGTCGACCTTCAGCTTGAAGCCGACCGCAGCGACCAGCCACCCGGTCATGGTCGTACCGACATTCGAACCGTAGACGATGCCAAGAGCCTGGCTGAGATTGAGCAGCCCGGCATTGACGAAGCCGATCGTTGCGACCGTCACCGCGCTCGAGCTCTGCACCACGCCGGTGACCACGATGCCGGAGGCGACACCGCGCCAGCGGGTCGCGGTCGAGCGCGCGAGGATGTCGCGTAACGCGCCGCCGGCGGCCAGCTTGAGGCCGTCGCTGATCATCGAGACCGCGAGCAGGAACAGCCCGAGGCCACCGAGCACGGTACCGATCAGCACGAGCATCGCGGCGCAGCCCCGTTATGGCCTCGAGGGCCGCGCGCTTTCCCGCAGCAGGACGATGGCGGGGACGGCAGGGTGAGTTTTCGCATCACGTTCCGGAATGGGCGACTGGACGGCATCGGTCGCGTCTATTCTAATGGCTGCATGCCGGCTGCATGCCGGCTGCACGCCAGCTGCTGCGACTGTTGCGGAACATGCATGACTGCACTCTCTTATCTTACCGGCTTCGGTAACGAACTCGAGTCCGAGGCCCACGCGGGCGCGCTGCCGCGCGGACGGTTCTCGCCGCAGCGCGTGCCCTACGGGCTCTACGCGGAGAAGTTCTCCAACACGGCCTTCACCGTGCCGCGTGCGGATAATCGCCGTACCTGGCTCTACCGCATCCGGCCCTCGGTCACGCAGGGGCCGCACACGCCGCTCGAGCACGATGGCTGGCTGAGTGGTCCGCTGGGCGACGGCGTCACGGCGCCCGACCCCATGCGCTGGGACCCGCCGGCACTCGCCGATTCGGGCGATTTCATCGACGGTATCGTCACCGTTGCAGCCAACGGCAGCGTCGCCCTGCAGACCGGCATCGGGGTGCACCTCTATGCAATGTCACAACCGATGACCGCGCGCTGCCTGGTCGATGCCGACGCCGAGCTGCTCGTCGTGCCGCAGGCCGGTGCGCTGGTGGTACGCACCGAGTGCGGGCGCCTCGAGGTCGAGCCGGGCGAGATCGTCCTCGTCCCGCGTGGCATGAAATGCGCGCTCGACCCGCGCGATGGTGCGGCGCGCGGCTACCTGTGCGAAAACTACGGTGCGCCGCTGCGCCTGCCCGAGCGCGGGCCGGCCGGCTCGGACGGCTTCGCCAACGACCGCGACTTTCTCGCCCCCACCGCCGCGTACATCGATGCGCAAACACCCTGCGAAATCGTCACCCGCTTTCAGGGGCGCCTGTTTCGCGCCACGCTCGATCACGACCCGTTCGATGTCGTCGCCTGGGTCGGCAACGCGCTGCCGTGGAAATACGACCTGCGGCGTTTCAACACGCTGGGCTCGATCAGCTATGACCACCCCGATCCGTCGATTTTCACCGTCCTGACGGCGCCCTCCGACACGCCGGGGATCGCCAACCTGGATTTCGTCATCTTCCCGCCGCGCTGGCTGGTTGCCGAGGACACTTTCCGTCCGCCCTGGTACCACCGCAACGTGATGAGCGAATTCATGGGGCTCGTCTATGGCCAGTACGACGCGCGCAAGAGCGGCTTCGAGCCCGGCGGCATGAGCCTGCACAATGCGCTGGTCCCACACGGCCCCGAAGCGGGCGTCCACGAAGCGGCGACGACGGCCGCGCTCGCACCGCACAAGCTCGACGACACGCTCGCCTTCATGTTCGAGACGCGCTACCCGCTGGCGCTCTCGCGCTGGGCGCTGGAATCCCCTGCCCTGCAGGACGATTACGCCAACTGCTGGCAGGGACTCGCCCGGCACTTCCTGCCGCCCGCCTGACGGCATGACAGGCCCCCGCCCCGCCTTGCGGCATCGGGCATCGCCATGGTGAGGATGATGCGCGCGCTGCTCGCGAGCGGCCCGCGCGGACGCGCCTGGGCGGGGTTCGTACTGCTGACCGTGAGCGTCGCCGCGATCGTCGCACTGCCCCGCCTCACCATCGATCGCAGCGACGACCGCCTGATCGACACCAGCGCGCCAGGCTGGCGCGATTTCGTCCGCATGCAGGATGATTTCGGCGCCGAGCAAACGCTGATCATCTACCTGCGCGCCGACGACCTGTGGACCGAAGCGCGCCTCAAGCAGATTCAACAGCTCGGCTTCGATCTCGAGGATCGGCCCGAGATCCTCGCCGTCAGCAGCCTGCTGACGGCAACCAACATTCGCGACAAGGGCGAATACGTCGATGCCGGCCCGCTTGCCACCATCGTCCCGCGCAAGGCCGCCCGGATCGCCGAGTTGCGCGACGATGCCGCCTACAGCCCGGTGATGCGGCGCAATTTCATCTCGGACGACGGCCATGCCACCGCCATCAACCTGAGTTACCAGGCGCGACCCGACGACCCGGACTGGGAGCTCGAGATCTACGACATCGTCGAACGCCTCGTCGCGCCGCTACGCGACGACTTCGACATCGCCTTCCAGCTCGGCCGGCCACGCCTCAACGTGGAGATCGGGCGCGGCCTCGATCATGACCTGCGCACCCTGATCCCGCTCGCGCTCGCCATTCTCGTCGTCGTCATCGCGCTGTTCCTGAAATCGGCACGCGTTGTGCCGATCCCCCTCGTCACGGCCGCGCTCAGCGTGCTGTGGACGCTCGGTTTCATGGCCGTGATCGGTATTCCCGTGACCCTGCTGACGGCGATGATCCCGGCGCTGATCATCGTCATCGGCGCGGTCGAGGACGTACACCTCGTGGCCTCCTACCTCGAAGGCCTCGACCCCACGCCGGCCACCGGCGCGGCAACCGCGGCCTCCGCGCCCGCTCGAATCTCGCGCGAGCGGGCCGTCGCTCACATGGCGCGGCAGGTGGGGCTGCCGGTCCTGATCACATCGATCACCACGATGGTCGGCTTCGCCGCCAACGTCCTCACCGAGATCCCGCTGATCTTCGAGTTCGCGATCGCCAGCGCCTTCGCGATGTTCGCCAACTTCGTCGTCACCGTGCTCGCAGTGCCGCTGCTGCTCACCTGGTTCGGTCCGCGCACGAGCCGGCTGCGTCAGGCCGGCGGCATGCCCGGCGGGGTGATCGGACTCATCGTGCGTGCCGTCGAGACCCTGGGTGGGCGTGCACCGCTGCTGGTCGTCGCCGCCACGCTGATGCTGCTGGTGTGGTTCGGCGCCAAGGTCTTCGACATCCGTGTCAACAACGATCCGTTGTCGTATTTCCCAGCCGAGCACGCCTTCGTGCGCGACGCCCAGCGGGTCCATGACGACCTTGCGGGGCTACATGTCTTCAGCGTGGTCCTGCGGGCCGAAGAGCAGAATTATTTCCGCACCCCGCGCGGCCTGAAGACGATCGCCGCGGTGCAGGCGCTGCTCGACAACCAGGGTTTGTACGACAAGACCTTGTCGCTGGCGACGCTGCTCGCGCTGATGCACCAGGAGATGAACGCGGGCAATCCGCGCTACTTCCGCATCAGCGAACAGCAGGAGGACATCGACCTCTACCTGTCGACACTGACGCGGCCGGATCTCGAGCCGTTCGTGACCGAGGATTTTCGCACCGCACGAATCAGCGTGCGCCACAACGTCAGCGACTCGGTGCGCCTGAACGCGTCGATCGACGAATTGCGCCGCGTCGTGGCGAATGTCGTCGGCGATCATGCCGAGGTCGCTTTCACCGGCAAGAACCTGATGGTCAACCGCGCGGCGGCGTCACTCATCGAAGGCCAGGCCATCTCCCTCGCGCTGGTGCTCGCGATAATCTTCGTGCTGTTCTCGGTGCTCTACACCTCGTGGCTGGCGGGCCTGCTGGCGCTGGTACCGAACGTCATACCGATCGTGCTCAACTTCGGGCTGATGGGCTGGCTGGGCGTACCCCTCAATCCCGGCACCGCGATGGTCGCCGCCATCGCCATCGGCATCGCGGTCGACGACACCATCCATCTGATGACGCGCTTCGGCGCCGAAAGCAAGCGCCATATCGACGAGCGCGAGGCGGTACGCCATACAGTGCGCGGCGAAGCGGTGCCGATCGTGTCGACCTCGCTCGCACTGGCGCTCGGCTTCGCCGCGCTCGCGCTGTCGGACTTCAGCGTGGTCGCGCAGTTCGGCCTGCTCGCCGCGGCGACGATGATTTACGCCGCGCTGGCCGACCTGTTCCTCATGCCGATTCTGCTCATGCGCCTGCGCCTGGCCACGGTGTGGGACATCATTGCGCTCGAGCTCGATCGCGAGGTCCTCGTGAACTGCCCGTTGTTCCGTGGCATGTCGCGTTTCGAAGTGAAAAAGGTCGTAGTGCTGTCGGACATCGAGCAGTTCGCACCGGGCGAGGTGATCATCGAGCAGGGCAGCGTCTCGCGCGGCATGTACGTCGTGTTGAAGGGCCGCGGCGCCGTGGGCCTCGAGCGCGACGGCATCATGCTCGACATCGACGAGATCGGGCCGGGCGACATCGTCGGCGAGATCGGCTTCTCCGGTGACGGGGTCGAGCGTACGGCGACCGTCACCGCGGTCGAGCCGATGACGGTGGTCAGGCTCGATGCGGAGAGCGCGCATCGCGGCCTGCGCTTCTATCCGCGTATCGCCGCCGGCCTGCACCGGAACATCTCCAACGTGCTCGGTGCACGCCTGGTCGAATCGCATCGGCGACTGGTCGAATCCGTGCGCAGGCCCGACGCCTGACCGGGCGCGCCGCCGCACACCGGCATGCCACCAACTTTTACATCTCCTCGCGCGGCGAGTTGCTAAAGTGGCTCGCGTTTCGACCCCGCGACGAGCCCGCCATCTGCCATGCCCGAGCCACGCTTGAGCCTCATTCACGACGGCCAGTGCCACCCCGCTGCACGCGTTGCCGAACTCAACGAGGCCGGGGTGCGCGCGGAATTCGAGCACGACGACGTGCCGCTGTTCGCGAGCGGACAGAGCGTGACGGCCAGCCTCTGCCTGCACGATGCGGCGCGCGCGATCGAAATACCCGCGACGGTGGTATTCGTCGCCGGGCGCGGGGCCTGCATGGTCATCGCTCTGCGGTTCGACACGCGGGTGGAAGACATCGCGACCCTCGGGCGTGCGCCCGCGCCCGCGATCGAGCGCCGCACCGCACCGCGCAAGGTCGAGTTGCCGGCCGGTCTGCGCGCTACGGTACGTCTCGACGAAGCCGGCGGACGGTCCCTGGCGATCGACGTCATCGATCACTCGCCGGGCGGTATCGGGTTCCGTGTCGACAATGCCCACGCCGGGCTGCTTAACGAGGGCGACGCGTTCGCACTCGATCTCGTCGTAGCGCCCGGACGGGCGCCCCACGCGCTACTCGCCCGGGTCCGTCATCGCACGGTGCGCGACGAGCGCGTCCATTACGGCTGTACCTATCGCACGACCGCTTGAGCGAACTCCGCCGGGGTGCGGACGCAGCCCCGGGGCGAGGCACGCGGCGTCGCAGAGGCGCGGCCCGGACACCACCGGGGAGGCGACGCGAGCCGCGGCCGAAGCGGCGCGCCGCCGCCCTTGGGGCACGCTCGCGGGGCGACCACGGCACCGCCCGGTCACAAGTCTTTTCTACGCGGGGACTGTAGGAATCGCCCTCGCGTGCCGTTATTGTTGCAGCGCAACACACGATTCGCGTCCGTCGCGAAAGGCATCCCGCCGTGAACCAGCTAGCCGATTCCCCCCTGACCCGCAGGACCGCTCGCGCCGACCCGCGCGCCCCGGTACAGCCGCTGATGCGTAAACTCGATGCCGCGGAAGCGCCGCTGCACGCCGCCCACCTGCTGCGCCTGAGCGAACATGACCGTGCGATGCGCTTCATGGGCTGCGTGAACGATGCGCACATCGAGCGCTATTGCGGCGTGGCGGGCAAGAACGAACGCTGCGTGCTGGCCTACTTCGACGACGGTGTGGTGCGCGGTGTCGCCGAGACCGTGTTCGATTCGCGCCCCGCCTGGCGCGGCGGCTGTGAGCTGGCCTTGTCGGTCGAATCGGGCCACCAGGGTCGCGGCATCGGCACCGAGCTGATGCGGCGCGCCATCCTGCTCGCGCGCAATCGTGGCGCGGGTCCGGTGCGGATCCTGTTCCTGCGCGAGAACCGGCGCATGCGCGCCCTCGCGCTCAGGCTCGGCATGGCGCTCGTCGTCAACGGCACCGAGATGGAGGCCAGCCTGCGGCCGCAGTGGCCCAACCAGTTCACCTGGCTGGCCGAGAACCTGGGCGACGGACACGCGTGGTGGTCGCGCTGGCTGGCTGGTAACACCCGCCCGTCGACGCACGCGGCGCACGCCTGAACCGCGGCGCTCAGCGCACCGACCACGCCGGCGCTGCCAGCACCAGGCGCGCGAGTTCCGGCCGCGCGGTGACGGTGCCCGCCGGGTGCACGGCGCGATGCGCCGTGGCACCGAGTTCGCGCAATGCGCGAGCGACCAGGTCCGGCCGGTCGGCATGCACCTGGTGGCCGGCGCCGGCGGCAATCCAGTGCTCCGCATGTGCCGACAAGCGCCCCATGTCGGCCTGCATCTCGCGCCACACCTGCTCGGCGTGAGCGCCGCCGGTGCGCTCGTCGAACTCGCTGCGCGCGCGGGAAATCACCACCAACGGCGCTTCCAGCGCGCGCCTGCCCGGCCCGGTCAGTGCCCGTGCACTGCGCTCGAAGTCGCGCATTTCGGCGCGGTAGGCGAGACGCGCCTTGGGCAACATCATCAACTGCATGACGAGGGTGCGCAGCGACGGCGCGAAACCGGCCGCCGGTCGCGGCATCGAGAATACCCGGCCACCGCCCGCGAGGGCGGCGAGGTAGGCGCGCGGCAGCGCGTCGGCCGGCAATCGCGCGAACTGCTGCGGAGCGGCAGCGTCGATCAACGCGATGCCGGCGGTGCGGTCCGGCCAGCGCGCGGCGAACTCGCGCACGATGAGCCCGCCATAGGAGTGACCGGCGAGTACATAGGGCGGCCGCTCGCCGGCCGCGCTGAGCAGCGCCTCGAGTTCGCCCGCGCTGCGTCGCGCGGTCCGGGGCAGCGGGCCGGGATCGCTCCAGCCGTAGCCGGCGCGATCGTAGGTACATACCCGTGCGCGCCCGGCGAGCGCGTGCCGCACCGCGTGCCACTCCAGCGAGAACCCGCCGATCCCCGACTCGAGCACGATGACCGGCGTTCCCGTGCCGCGGCAATCGAGATGCAGGACGTGGGTGCCGATGTCGACCAGCCGTCCCGGATAGCGCGCGAGCACCGACGGCTCGCCCGCCTTCGCGGCGGCTCCCGCGAGCAAGCCCAGCGCGGCCAGCAGGTACACCGCACGCGATCGCGCGACAGCGATCCTGCGCCGGCACGGCACCCGCGCCGCCGCTCCGCGCGCCGCACCGTGGTATTTCGACATATCGGCGTCCTCCGCTGCCGCGCGCATGCGCCGGATACGCCCTGCAACCGCGATGCCATTGCAGGAAAAATCGAAGAAAGCTTCTCATAATCAGATAATTGCATGGCATCCGGCCGGCGCCGTACGAGCCCGTCCGAGCTGCCCCATGGCACCGCGATGGTCCCGCAGGCACTCTCATGGTGCATTGCAGCATCGCGCCCCGCGGCAACGCGCGCATCGTGCGCAGCCGTGTTGCGCCGCACTTGCGCGCTCCCGTATCGTTGCGGGCCTTTCATCGTCCGCGAATTCACCGCCAGCCCGCCATGAACGACGCCGCTCCCGCCTACGACAGCCACCCGCTCAGCCTCGGCATCGCAGGCTTCACCTACGCGGATCTCTACGAGCCTCGCGCGCTCGCCCGCCTGGCGGCGGCATTCGACGACCACCTGGTTGCCGCCGATGCCGCGGTGGCCGGGCGCTTCCACGGCTATCGCGACTGCCGCGGCGAAGGGATGAGCCCGGAGTCCGTGTCGGAGATCCTGGTCGAAACCGCGCCCCACCTCGGTCGCTTCATCGCCCGGCTGTTCCGCGTCGAGGATGCCTGGCGCGAACAACAGGCGCGGATTCGGGACGAGGACGAGGTCGTGTTCGGCTTGCGCAACGACTTCATCGCGCCGCTCGCCAAGGCACTCAAGGGCGAGGACCCGGCCGCTTACGACCGCGAGGGCCTTGCCATCGAGGCCGCCGTGTTGCGCGCCGCGGCCCGCGAAGGCGCGCGCCTGCCGGATGACGACGAATACCTCAGCGCGCGTGCAGCCGCCCTGCTCAGCGGGCGCGCGGCGCTGCCGCCGAAGTTTCTCGCACGGCTGCGCGACGCTCACGACGCGTGGTCGACACTCGATGACGAGACCCTCGTCGCGACCGCGCGCGGCGCCCTGGAACGCTGGTGCCACCTGGTCAAGCACGACCCCGACTTCGACGCTGTCGCGGCGCACACCTGGGTCAGCTTCAAGGAGCCCGCGCGCACCGACGTCAGGCGCCTCGTACACCACCCCCAGCGCGAACATGCCGGCTACACGACCTGGGCCGCCGACGATGCCCACCGGCGCCGCCGCGACGGTTTCTCGCTGACCGATCCGCGGCACCCCCTGCGCCGCGTGCTCTACGAGGTCGACCACTGCATCTACTGTCACGACCGCGACAACGACACCTGCTCGAAGGGCATGCCGAACAAGAAGGAGGGCGGCTTCAAGACCAATGCACTGGGCGTGCCCGTCACCGGCTGCCCGCTGGGCGAGAAGATTTCGGAGATGCACGTGGTCAAGCGCGGCGGAGACAACATCGGCGCGCTCGCGCTGGTGGTCATCGACAACCCCATGTGCCCGGGGACCGGTCACCGCATCTGCAACGACTGCATGAAGGGCTGCATCTACCAGAAGACGGAGCCGGTCGACATCCCGCAGATCGAGACCAACGTCCTCACCGAAGTACTCGCCCTGCCCTGGGGCTACGAGATCTACGCGCTGCTCACGCGCTGGAACCCGCTCAACATCACGCGCCCCTACCGGCTGCCCTACAACGGCAAGAAGGTGCTGGTGGCGGGTCTCGGCCCGGCCGGCTACACGCTCGCGCATTACCTGCTGAACGAAGGCTTCGCGGTCGTCGGTATCGACGCCCTCAAGCTCGAGCCGCTACCGGCAGCACTGACCGGCTCGCTGCACGCGCCACCGCAGCCGGTGCGTGATTTCCGCACGCTCTACGAGGATCTCGACACGCGCACCGTGAGCGGCTTCGGCGGCGTCGCGGAGTACGGCATCACCGTGCGCTGGGACAAGAACTTTCTCAAGGTCATCTACCTCACCCTGCTGCGCCAGCGCACCTTCCGCGCCTACGGCGGCGTGCGCTTCGGCGGCAGTATCACGCTCGAAGACGCCTGGGAGCTCGGCTTCGATCACGTCGCGCTGGCCACCGGCGCCGGCAAGCCGTCGATCATCGGGCTGAAGAACAACCTGATCCGCGGCATCCGCAAGGCCTCGGACTTCCTCATGGGCCTGCAGCTGACCGGCGCGGCCAAGGATTCCTCGCTGGCCAACCTGCAGGTACGGCTGCCGGCCGGGGTCATCGGCGGCGGCCTGACCGCCATCGATACCGCGACCGAGGTGATGGCCTACTACCCGCGCCAGGTCGAGAAAGTGCTGCATCGCTACGAACGCCTGGTGGGCGACCTCGGCGCCGCGGCCGTGCGCGCTCGCTACGACGCCGAAGAGCTCGCGATCCTCGACGAGTCGCTGGCCCACGGCCGCGCCGTGCGCCGCGAGCGCGAGCGTGCCGCGCTGGCCGGCGAGGCGCCGGATTTCGCGGCCCTGATCGCCGGCTGGGGTGGCGTGACGCTGTTCTACCGCAAGGGGCTGGAAGATTCCCCGGCCTACCGGCAGAACCACGAGGAGGTCAACGAGGCGCTCAGCGAAGGCATGGAGATTGCCCCGTGGATGAGCCCGCTCGAAGCCCTGCCCGACGAACACGGCGCGCTCGCCGCGGTGCGTTTCGCGCGCACGGCGCCCGACAGCGGCGAACAGGTCCTCGAAGTTCCCCTGCGCAGCCTGTTCATCGCCGCCGGAACCTCGCCCAACACCATCTACGAGCAGGAACACCCCGGCACGTTCGCCCTCGATGGCAAGTTCTTCCGCCGCTTCGACCGCGCCGAAGGCGCCCTCGTGCCGGTCGCGGACGACGCCACCACCATCCCCAAGCTGGCCACGCCCGCCCCGTTCACGTCCTACCGCGAAGGCGGCCGCCACGTCAGCTTCTACGGTGACAACCATCCCGTCTACGCCGGCAACGTGGTCAAAGCGATGGCGAGCGCAAAGCACGGCTACCCGCATGTCGTCGCCCTGTTCGCCGATGACATCGCCGCGCTCGACGCGCAGGCGCAGCCGCGCCGCGAAGTCGACCTGCACCATTTCTTCCAGGCGCTGGACGAAGCCCTGCTCGCCACCATCGTGGCCGTCAACCGGCTGACGCCGACGATTATCGAGGTCATCGTGCACGCGCCCGCCGCGGCGGCCAAGTTCGAACCCGGCCAGTTCTACCGCGTGCAGAACCCGGAAGCCTTCGCGCCACGCATCGAGGACACCGTGCTGTCGCCGGAAGGCCTCGCCCTGACCGGCGCCTGGGTCGACAAAGCGCAGGGACTCATCTCCCTCATCGCGCTCGAAATGGGTGCCTCCTCGCGCCTGCTCGCACGCTGTCGCCCCGGCGATCCGCTGGTCGTGATGGGCGTGACCGGCGCACCGACACACATCCTGCACGACGGCACGGTACTGCTGGTCGGCGGCGGGCTCGGCAACGCGGTCCTGTTCTCCATCGGCAAGGCCTTGCGCGCGGCCGGTAATCGCGTGCTCTACTTCGCCGGCTACAAGCGCCCGCAGGACGTGTTCAAGATGGCCGACATCGAGGCGGCGGCGGACGTCGTGATCTGGGCCGTCGATGCAGGTGCGGGTGTCAGCCCGATCCCCGCGGGGCGGCCGCAGGACCGCAGCTTCGTCGGTAACGTGGTCGAAGCCATGGTCGCCTATGCCGAGGGGCAGCTCGGCGACGTGCCAATCGCGCTGGCCGAGGTGGACGAACTCATCGTCATCGGTTCCGATGCCATGATGGCGGCCGTCAAGCGCGCCCGCCGGGAGGTGCTGGCTCCGTGGCTGAACCCCGCGCACGCCGCGATCGGTTCCATCAATTCGCCGATGCAGTGCATGATGAAAGGCGTGTGCGCGCAATGCCTGTGCAAGCACGTCGACCCGGAAACCGGCGAGGAATCGTTCGTCTACTCCTGCTACAACCAGGACCAACCGCTCGATCACGTCGACTTCCCCAACCTGCGCGCCCGGCTGCGGCAGAACTCGGTGCAGGAGAAGCTCTCCAACCTGTGGCTCGACCATCTCCTCAATCGCGGTGGTGCCTGAACGCGGCAGCGTCGCGCCGCGGGTCCGCCGGCGGGGTCGTGCAGTGAGCTGACGCCAGGGTCGCGCCGGGTGAGGAAACGCACCCACGCCGGCCGGCGCGGATGTTCCTCGCCTGCGCCAGCGCGTATGCTGGCGCACAACGCCGCGCGCGCCACCACCATCAGGGGAGAAAGCTCATGACCGCAACCGCAACCTGCCTGCTCGGACTCATCGCCTGGGCACTCGTCCTGACGCTGCTGCTGCTCAGCGTGCGCACCATGGCCATGCTCAAGGGTCACGCCATCAATACGTTCAGCCAGACCGGCAGCGAACTCGATGCGCTCGGTCAACGCGTCACCCGCGCGCACGGCAACGCGCTCGAATGGCTGGCCATCCCGGTCGGCCTGCTGCTCTATGCACAGACTGCCGGCCTCAGCGCGGTGACCGACGGCATGGCGATGATCTTCCTCGGCGCGCGCATCGCGCAGTCCGTCGCCCACCTCATCTCGACCAGCTCCGCCATGGTGCTGGTGCGCGCGACCTTCTTCACCGTGCAACAGGTGGTCAGCATCATCTGGGTCGTGCGCCTGCTCGGCTGAGCGCTGCGGCGGGCCGGCGGCGGAACCGGCGGCCGCCCGCGCGGGTCGATAACACTGTCGGGGCGCCTCGCCCGGCGCGCACTTGCGCGCGCCGCAGCGCGGCGGCCCGGATCAACTCACCGCCGGCTTCCCGCGTTATCCTTGCGCCATGAGCAACTGCCACGTCGAACACGAGCCCGCGCCCCGCAGCGCCGAGGGCTGTTGTGCGGAGAAATCCGCACCGCCCGCTCGCACCGTACCGGGCTGCTGTGCGAGCGAACCGGCGCCACGCACGGTGCCGAGCTGCTGCGCGGGCGAGGACGCGGGCAGCGTCCGCCGCCGCATCGACTGGCTGCTGACCGGCAGCGCCACGCTGATCGTGCTCGGTTACGCCCTGCACCTCGTGCTGACCACGCTCGATATCGAGGTGCCGGTCGTCGGCAGCTTCGCCACCGGCATCCATCACGTGGTCAACACCATCTGGTGGGGCGTACTTCTCGGCATGCTCATGATCGGCATGCTGTCGCGCGTCCCGCGCGAATTCGTCATCGGCACCCTGGGGCCGAGCGGCGTGACCGGTATCGTCCGCGCGACCTTCGCCGGTGTGCTCCTGGATCTCTGCAGCCACGGCATCCTGATGGTCGCGGCCAAGCTCTACGAGCGCGGCGCGAGCACCGGGCAGGTCATCGCCTTTCTCATCGCGAGCCCGTGGAACTCGTTCTCCATGACCCTGATCCTGTTCGCGCTGATCGGCGTCCCCTGGACGCTCGCCTTCGTCATCTTGTCGATGGGGATCGCGGTGATCAGCGGCCTCGTGTTCGACCGACTGGTCGCCGGCGGGCAGCTGCCGGACAACCCGCACCGGCGCGACCTGCCGCGAGGCTTCCGCTTCTGGCGCGAAGCGCGCGCCGGGCTCGCGCGCGCCGAGTGGGGCCCGCGCGCCTGGCTGGCAATGTGCCGCAGCGGCGTCAGCGAGTCGCGCATGGTGCTGCGCTGGATCCTGCTCGGCGTCGTGCTCGCCGCCGTCGTGCGCACGGTCTTCGACGCCGAAGCGTTCGGCACCTGGTTCGGTCCGACGCTCGGCGGGCTCGCGCTGACGCTGCTCGGCGCGACCATCATCGAGGTCTGCTCCGAAGGCTCGGCGCCAATCGCGGGCGACCTGTTCGTGCGCGCAGGGGCGCCCGGTAACGCCTTCACGTTCCTGATGGCCGGCGTCGCCACCGACTACACCGAGATGCTGGTGCTGCGCGAAGTGACGCGCTCGTGGAAGTTCGCCCTTTTCCTGCCCCTCGTGACGCTGCCACAGGTGCTCGCGCTGGGCTGGCTGCTCAACCACGTCGCGGCCTGAGCGACCGGCACGGTACACTTGCCGCTTACGGAAGCCCCAGACGCATGAGCGCGGGCGGCCGGTTCGGGTGGGCAGCGTTCGCGCGGCGCGACTCCCGGCCGGTCCGAGCGCGCCGCGTTGTGGCGGGTTAGACGCTTCCGCAACCCGCCCGTGCCATGCACCGCCGTGGCCACCGTGAGGGCGCCTGCACACCATCCAGCCCGGGGAGAAGCATCGTGGAGCTGATCGACGTCATCCGCACGACCAACGCCTGTCGTTACTACAAGACCGACGAGGTATCAGACGCCCTCGTCATCGAAGTCCTCGACGCGGCGCGCTGGGCCCCGACCGGCTCCAACAAGCAACCCGTGACCTGGGTCGTGGTCAGGGACGCCGCCAAGCGCCGCGCGCTGCACGATCTCTACCAGCCGTTGTGGGATGGCGTGATGCAGAAATATGCCTCGGGCACCATCGGAGCCGGTTTCAAGCCCGGCTTCCTCGAGCACGTCGATCATTTCGCCAAGCATCTCAAGGACGTTCCGGTCATGGTCGTGGTGTGCGCCGCGGTCAACGACATCACGCCGGTCGATGCCAACCTCGGCCGTCTCAGCGTGACCGGTGGTTCGTCGATCTACCCGGCGGTGCAGAATCTCATGCTGGCGGCACGCAACGAGGGGCTGGGCTCGACGCTGACCACCATCCTGTGCCTCGCCGAACCCGAGGTCAAAGCGCTGCTCGACATTCCGGACGAACTCGCCACCTGCGCGATGATCACGCTGGGCTGGCCGGCGAAACCGTTCCCCGGCAGGCTGCACCGCAAGCCACTTGCGGACATTGCCTTTCTCGACAGCTACGGCGCCGCGCTGCCCGGGGCCTGAGCGGAAGGCTCGCGCGGGGCGTTGCGCGCCCCGGCGCACGCTTCACAGCAGTACGCGGCACAGGCCAGGGGCGGCGATCAGCACCAGGCACAACACGACCATGATTGCGGCGAACGGCGCCGCGCCGAGGAAGATGTCGTCGAGCGAGATGCGCTCGTCGTCGAGCGCCGATTTGATGGTGAACACGCTCAGGCCGAGCGGCGGCGTGAGCAGGCCGATTTCGACGCCGATCACGGTGACGATGCCGAACCACACCAGGTCACCGCCGAGCGCCTGCACCGTGGGCAACGCAAGCGGCACCATGATCAGCATCACCGACGTCGAGTCGAGCACCATGCCGAGCACGATCAACAGGCCCAGGTAGAGCACCGCGTAGCCGGTCAGGCCGAGGCCCGATGCCGCGACGGCGCTGCCCAGCGCGCCCGGAATGCCCGACAGCGTCAGCATCATGCCGAACGCCGAAGCGGCAATGACCAGGAACAGGATCGCGCTCGAGGTGACCGCGCATTCGCGCAGCATGCCGGCCAGGGCAAGCGGGCGCAGGCGCCGCATCGCGAGCGCCAGCACGGCGGCGATGAGGCTGCCCGCGGCACCCGCCTCGGTCGGCGTGAACAGGCCGCCGTAGATGCCGCCCAGGACCGCCGCGCCGAGGACCGCGATCGGCACCAGGCGGCGCAGCGCGCCGGCGCTGTCGCCGTGCGTGCGCGGACCCTCGGCGACGTCACGCGCCATCGCGAACGCCGGCCGCCGGTACGCCACCGCGATCACGGTTGAGGCGAACGCCGCGGCCAGCATCAGGCCCGGCACGATCGCGGCGATGAACAAGGCGTTGATGGAGACCTCGGCGACCAGCCCGTAGACGATCAGCAGCAGGCTGGGCGGGATCAACATGCCGAGGACCGACGACCCCGCGACCAGACCAACGGCAAAGCGCGCCGTGTAGCCTTGTTCGATCAGCGGCGGAACGGCCACCTTACCGAAAATGGCGGCGGAGGCGATCGAGATGCCGGTCATCGCCGCGAACAGCGCGTTGGCGGCGACGGTCGCGACGCCGAGACCGCCAGCGACGCCGCGCAGCAGCCAATGAGCCGCGACCAGGGCATCGCGGCCGATGTCCGCACGGCCCATCACCAGTCCCATGAGGACGAACAGCGGCACCGCGCCGAAGACATACGACGACACCGCGCCGCCTGCCGCCAGGCCCAGCGCTTCGAAAGCGATCACCACGCTGCCCTTGAGCAGGGCGATGCCGACGGCGGCCGCCGCGAACAGGGCGAACGCGACCGGCGTGCCCAGGGCGAGCAAGGCCAGCAGCACCGTCACGGCGAAGCCGCCGATGGCCGGGCGCGCGTCGAGCAGGGTGCCCGGCCACACCAGCAGGGCGAGCAGCAGGGGCGCTGCAAACAGGTGGCGCCACGCGTGGCGGGCGAGCCAGCGCACATGCCCCGCGAGGCGCGTGCCGGCGTGTGCGCAGAACAGTGTGCAGCCGAGTACCACGGCAAACTTCGCCGGCCACGAGGGCACGGTGAAATCGCCCGCGACGCCGAGGAACTCGTCGTCGATCCAGGCGCGCCAGAGCAGCGGCGCGGTGACCATCCCGATGGCAAGGGCGGCGATCAAGGCGACGAGCTCGAACAGGTTCTCCAGCACCCGCCCGCGTGCGTCGTGCAGCATGTCGAGGTGGCGTGCGACGACACCGGCGCGCATCAACGCGCCGCGCTGCCCGGCCCATGGCAGGGCAAGAAAGACGATCGCGGGCATCGCGATGGTGACCAGCTCGGCGACACCGCGTAGCGGCCGTTGGAAGAACGCGCGTGCCAGGATATCCACGTTGATCAGCGTCGCGATCGCCGCCACCAGCGCACCGGCGCCACCGGCCAGCAACCAGGCCACACCGCCACCGGACGCGCCTGCGGCGCCCTGTGTACGCGGCCGCGGGGGCTCAGGGCGCAAGGTCACGACTCCAATCACGTACCGGCTCCACGCCCGCTTCGCGCAGCGCGGCGATCAGGGCGCGCAGCACCGCACGGGCCGGCAGGCCGCGCGCCTCGTTGCGCGCCGCCCATTCCACCGCCAACGGTGGCAGCCCATCGATCCAGCGTTGCTTCTCGGCCGGCGGCAGTGTCGAGACCTGTGCGCCCTCGGCCACCAGCGCGGCAAGCGCCCGGTCATAGCGGCTTACGACCTCGGCGGCGGCGCGGTTGGAGTACTCGTGACCCAGCGTGCCGAGGATCTCACGCGCCGCGGCGGGCAGTTGGCGCCAGACGTCGAGATTGGCCACCAGTGCCCCGGTGCACTGTGCGCCGATGCCGACCAGCGTCACGTAAGGCGCCACCTCGTGAATACGGAACGGATGGGCGCCGGTCAGGATCGACAGTACGCCGTCGGCGACGCCGGTCTGCAGCTGGGTGTAATAGCTCGACAGTGCCCCGTCGACGGCGATCGCACCGGTGCCGCGCAGCCAGGTCGCCGCTGCGCCGGGCGCGAGTATGCGCCGCCCGGCGAGATCGTCGAGACTGCGCACGGGAAACGTCGTCAGCAGATGGTAGGTGTCGACGCCACTGGCACCGAGGAAATGCGCGTCGTAGTTCTCCCAGCTCGCGCGCAAGGCCGGCAGTTCGTCGTGCAGCCGGTTGATCACGCGCAGCAACGCCGGCAGGTCGTCGGTGATGAACGGCAGCGCATAGGTGATGTTCTGCAACGGTAGCCGCGAGGACTCCCACAGGCTGCCGACCCAGCCGATATCGGCCAGCCCCGTCTCGACGCCGGCCAGGCTGTCATGCCAGCGATACAGCGTGCCCCACGCCGGGGTCCAGGTGAGCGAAACCTCCGCCTTACGCGCCGCAAGGCGCGCCGCCAGTTCGGGCATGACGTGGTCGCGGATGACGCTCACCCAGGGCAGGCTGGGCGGGTGGGTCGTGGCGACGACGAGGTGCAGGTCGCGCGCCGCTGCCAGCGACGCCCCGGCGAGCAGGCTCAGCGCGCAAGTCGCATGGGCCAGGGCACGGCAGCCCCCGCGGATGTTGATCGAGATCAAGCGCGCCTCCCCCCGGCCCGACTGCCTCAGCTTGCCCATTGTGGCGCAATATGCAGACAATCGCAGGACATCTGGCCGCCGTCCGTCGTTGCGGGCTCATCCGGGTTCGTTCCGGGGCCAGTCCGGAGGTCATCCGCGCGCCGACCCGGCGCCACCGTCCGTTTCCGCAGGGGAGAGTTCACATGAAATTCCATTGGTTCAACCTGATGCCCTGGCCGTACCTGCCAGACGATTTCACCGAGAAGCACCGCAGTGTCTGGGTCGACGTCGACTCGCGCCTGTTCGACCCGGTCAAGGCCAACCGTATCTACAACGACTACCTCGATCTGCTCGAGCTCGCCGAGGACGTCGGCTACGACGGTCTCGGCATCAACGAGCATCACCAGAATGCCTACGGCCTGATGCCGTCACCGCAGCTGATGGCCTCGACGCTCGCGCGCCGCACGCACAAGGCCGCGATCCTGCTGCTCGGCCAGTCGCTCGCGCTCTACGATCCGCCGACCCGCGTGGCCGAGGAGATGGCGATGATCGACTGCATCTCGGGCGGTCGGCTCATCTCGGGCTTCCCCGTCGGCAGCTCGATGGACGACAACTATGCCTGTGGCGTCAATCCGGCCACGCTGCGCGAGAAGTACCACGAAGCCCATGACCTGGTGCGGCGCGCCTGGTCGGACCCGGACGTATTCGCCTGGAACGGCAAGCACTACAAGCTGCGCTACGTGAACCTGTGGCCGCGCCCGATCCAGACGCCGCCACCGATCTGGATCCCGGGCGGCGGTTCGGTCGAGACCTGGGACTTCTGCGCCGAGCACAAGTACAACTACAGCTACCTGTCGTTCCAGGGCTACGTGCGAGGCGCGCAGCTGATGGAAGGTTTCTGGCGCCGCATGGAAGAACTCGGCAGCGACTTCAATCCCTACCAGGCCGCGTTCGCCCAGCAGATCTGCGTCGCCGACACCGATGCCGAGGCCAAGCGCCTCTACGAGAAACATGCGCGCTACTTCTTCTCGCGCTGCCTGCACGTCTACCCCGGCTATGCCGACGCGCCGGGCTACCGCACCGAGCCGACCATCCGTGCCGGTCTCGTCTCGCAGATGGCCGGCCAGTCCTCGGCGCTCAACCAGGCCGCCGCGCTGTCCTGGGAGGAGATGATCGAGAAAGGCTTCATCGTCGCCGGCAGCCCGGACTCGGTGGCCGAGCAGATTGAGAAGGTCGCGACCTCGCTCAAGATCGGTCACCTGGTCTGCCTGCTGCACTTCGGTGACATGCCGAACGAGCTGTGCCAGCACTCCACGCGCCTGTTCGCGGAAAAAGTCATCCCGCAGATGCGGGGCATGTGGAAGGACTACGAGGATCACTGGTACCCGAAACCGATGCCGTTGGAAGACCGCGCAATCCCGCGGCAGGTCACCGTTCCGGATACCGCCGCGGGCCGCGAGATGGGCTTGAAGGAGGTCGGCTGATGGACATGCAGACGATGAAGGTGGGCCCCGAACAGCGCGAAGTCTGGTACTACCGCGCCGGCCAGGGCGAGCCCCTGCTCTACCTCCACAACATGCTCGGCCTGCAAGGTTTCGAGCCGGCACTGGCGCGCCTCGCCGAGTCGTTCGACGTCATCGCGCCGTTCGCGCCGGGCTGGGGCCCGGCCAAGGACCAGCTGCCCGAGTTCGACGAAGGCCCGCTCGACCTCACGCTGCATGGCTGCGACGTGCTCGACGCCCTCGGCGTCGAGCGGGCGCACGTCGTGGGCGTCAGCATCGGCGCCTGGATGGCCGCCGAGCTCGCCGCGATCGAACCGACCCGGGTCGCACGGCTGGTGCTGGTCAACCCGCTCGGGCTGTGGCTGGACGACGGCGGTGGCGAAGATCCGTTCGCGCAGCACCCGGGCTTCCCGTCACAGGCCCTGTTCACCGATCCCGACGGGCGCAAGCGTCACCTGATCGAGGGCCGTGACAAGGTCGACGCCCACGTCGACGAGCTGCTCAGCCTGCGTGCGAGCGCGAAGTTCCTGTGGCCCATCCCCGACACCGGGGTGAAGCGCCGCCTGCCGCGTATCAAGGCCGCCACGCTGGTCGTGACCAGCGACGGTGATGTCGTCGTCCCGGCCTGCTACGGGCCTGCCTGGCGCGACGCCATCGCCGGTGCGCGCTTGACGACACTGGCCGGCGCGGGGCACCTTGCCGAACTCGAACAGCCCGAGGCTTTCGCCAACACCGTGCGCGCGTTCCTCGAAGACGAGGCCATCGCCGCCGTCGCCTGATGGCGCGCGCAAACGGTCGGCCGCCGTCGAGACGGCGACCGACCGGTAACAGTCCGCAGGACAAATGAGGGGAGATTCATGAGCAACACCATCAAGGGCAGCTGCTTCTGTGGCGCCGTCCAACTAGAGGTCAGCGGCGAGCCGGCGGCCATGGGGTACTGCCATTGCGGCGACTGCCGGCACTGGTCGGCCGGCCCCATCAATGCCTTCTCGCTGTGGGCGCCGGACAGCGTCAAGGTGACCCAGGGAGCCGGTCAGATCGATACCTACCACAAGACCGAGAACAGCTACCGCAAGTGGTGCAAGCAGTGCGGCGGGCACCTGTTCTCCGAGCATCCCGGCATGGGGCTCACCGACGTCTACGCGTCGATTCTGCCGGACCTCGAGTTCAAGCCGATGATGCACGTCTTCTACGGTGAGAAGATGGTCAGCGTGAAGGACGGTCTGCCCAAGCTCAAGGACGTGCCGGCCGAGATGGGCGGCTCGGGCGATACCCTGCCCGAATAGTCCCCTGCCCCCGCGCCGTCCACGGCGCGGGGTACCCAGCGCGGCAGCGAGCATCACGCTATCCGCTCAAGCCTCTCCGCCACGCGCCGCTAAATTGAGCGAAATCATCGCTTGGATCGATTTATGGCGCGCCGCTACTCGTCGAGCCTGCTCGCGGCCATGGCTCTGCAATGCGGCGCCGTGGCGAGCGTGCTCGCCAACCTGCCCGCTGCCATCAGCGCGGCCGCCATCGTCGTCTCCCTGCTGCTCTGCTTCGCTTACCAGCGCGAATGCCAACGGGCGCTGGCCATGATCACGACCTACCTCGACAAATGGCGCACGGGGCGCATCGGGCAGGTCGCGGCCTTCGACAACTGGCTCGAGACGAGCGCCATCAGTCCGGCGCTGCGTGCCCACATCGTGGCCACCCGCAGCGCCGTGAGCGAACTCGCCGAAGACGCCGCGCGCCACGTCGAGACCAGCACGCCCGATCCCCGCTACACCGAAACGTTTCGCGGGCGCTGCCCCGCCGCACTCGATGCCGTCCTGGTCCAGGTCGACGACGACGGCCAACTCGCGATCGCCGAAGTGCTCGACGGCGGCCGCCGCGTCACGCCGGCTGAGAAGCGCATCCTGCACGAATCCCACCCGGCGCGCGACGCGTTGCTTGGCGGCGGGGGCTGGGCGGGCGTGGTGTTTCGCGCCGGCGCGGCCTGGTGGTGCCAGGCGCAGCCGCTCACCGAGCGTGGCCGCGTGACCGGGGCCTGCATCGTCAGCCTGCCGATCTCCGACCCTGCCAGTGGCGCGGCGTTCACCCTCGAGGACAGCCTGCTGCTCAATGAGCTCTATCTGTGCGACGTGTTCTCGCGCCAGCGCGCCGCCGCGGAAACCTCGATGCGCTACGCGCGTTCGCTCATCGCCGGCAACGAACGCGGAGCCGAACTGAGTAACGAGACGCGCGCACTGGCCGATATCACCGGTCGCAGTCTCGAGGATTTCGATCACATCCGCGGCTCGGTCTCCGCGCAGCTCGCGGCCTGTGTCAGCGTGAGCGACGCGGCCGAGCAGCAGTGTGCGGAAACGGCGAACGTGGTCAGCGGCAGCGCCGCGGACATCAGCGCTCTGCGCGCCATCGTCGCCGCAACCGACGACGAACTCGATCAGCTCGTGGCAGCCGTCGAAGAGGTCTGCCGCTCGGCCGACGCCATCGACGATATCGCCGACAGCATCACGCTGCTCGCGCTCAATGCCTCGATCGAAGCCGCCCGCGCCGGCGAGCATGGGCGCGGATTCGCCGTCGTGGCCGACCAGGTACGCGCACTCGCGCGCAGCTCCGGGACGCATGCCAACGAGATCAAGACCCGTGTGGCGTTGCTCAGTACGCGCTGCGATGGCACGCGCGACGTGGTCGGTCGCTACCAGTGTGCGGTGCAGGAGAAAATCGCCGATGTCACCCGGGCGAACGACGAAGTAAGCACGATCGGTGCGGACATCCATCGGATTGCCGCGGCGATTCGCGAGGCGCGGACGCTGGTCGACAGCGAGAGCGCCGTCTACCGCGCGGCCCGGCACTCGCTCGGCGAAGTGTTCGAGAACATTGCCGCGCTCGGTGCACTGGCGGCAAGCAACTGCACCGATGGCGCCGTGCTGCTGTCGCAGTCGCGCCGCAGCATCGATGCCATCGGTAAGGCGATCGGCCGGAGTTGAACGCGCGCCCGGCGCGGGTGCGCTACGATCCGCCGTAGATGCCGCCATCGAGCGGCAGCACGGTTCCGGTGATGTAGGCCGACGCACGTGCGGCGAGGAAGATCGCCGTGCCCGCGGCGTCGTCCGCAGCTCCCATGCGCTTGAGCGGCACGTTGGCGAGGACGTTCTGTTCGCCCATCGACGTCACCATCGGTGCCAGCATGTCGGTATGGAACGGCCCCGGTGCGATCACGTTGACGGTGATGTTGCGCGGTGCGAGGTGCGCGGCCAGCATGCGGGACAGGTGATGCAGCGCCGCCTTGGACGGCGCGTAGGAGAAGTTCTCGAAAATCGACGTATGCATGCCGTCGACCGAGCCGACGTTGATCACGCGCGCAGGATCACCGTCGCGCGCCGCGGCCTCGAGCAGCGGCAGCAGCTTCTGCATGAGGAAGAACGGCGACTTGACGTTGAGGTCCATGACCTTGTCCCAGCCCTTCTCGGGAAAGGCGTCGATGGTCGCGCCCCACTGCGTACCGGCATTGTTGATCAGCACGTGAAGCTCGGGCTCGCGCTCCGCCAGCGTTGCCGCGACGCGCTCGATCTCATCCATCCGCGACAGGTCGGCCGGCAGAGCATGGCATTCGCCGGTACCGGATAGGGCGGTCGCCGCCGCTTCGCATTGCTCGGCCCTGCGCGCGGTGATGTACACCCGCATGCCCGCCTCGACGTAGCCGCGCGCCATCATGTGGCCGATGCCGCGTGAACCGCCGGTGATGAGAGCAACCTTGCCGCTGACGTCGAACAGGTGACTGGTCATGGCGCGCTCCTCACAGGCTGGCCAGGAATTCGAAGGTGCGATCGAACGCGCCGTCATCGACTTCCGCGATGGCCGCATTGAAATCGGTCGCGCCGGCGTCGCGGACTCGCGCAAGACCATCCCGCAACGCCGCTTCGTCACCAACGATGGCGAGGTCCTCGGGATTGGCCACGCCTTCGCGGTCGAGCATGGCGCGATAGCTCGGCAGTTGACCGTAAACGGCGAGCGCGGCTCCGATGCGCTGACGCGCCTCGTCGGGGCGGTTGGTCAGTACGATCGGGAAGCCCGCCACCACCCGCGGGGCCGCCCGCCCGGCCGCGCTCGCCGCCGCGCTGATGATCGGCACGACATGCTCGGTCAGCGTGCGCGCGCCGGCCATCCAGGTGATGGTGCCGCTGGTGTGGCGACCCGCGAGCCGGAGCATCTGCTCGCCCAGGGCGGCGACGATGATCGGCACCTCGCCGGCACCCGCGGCGCCCACGGTCAGCCCGTGTACACGGTATTCTTCGCCGTCGTAATCGACCGCGTCGCCACGCAGGAGCGGACCGAGCACGGCCAGGTATTCCTTCATGTGGCGCGCCGGGCGTGCATAGGACAGGCCGAGCGCATCCTCGATCATGACTTTGTGCGCAAGGCCGATGCCGAGCACGAAGCGGTTGTCGCACGCCGCGGCCGCGGTGACGGCCTGCTGGGCGATGGCCGTGGGGTGACGCGGATAAGTCGGCGTCACCGCCGTACCCACCTCGATCCGGGTCGACTCGCGTCCGGCGATGGCCATGGTCATGATCGCGTCGAGCGAGAACACGTTGGCCATCCATACGTTGTCGAAACCGGCCGCTTCGGCGCGGCGGGTCAGCGCCACCACCTCGTCGATGGTGATCGAGCGCCCGATGGCAGTGACGTCGTCGCCGCTCGGGCGCGCGCCGGTCATGATGCCCATTTTCATCGCCTTTCCCCCGTTTCGTATCGATTTCGACCTGCCGGGATCGCGTCCGGCGCCGCGGCTTGTCCCGGCGCGTTCCGCTCAGGGCGCGCCCCCTTCCGGACAGTCGCCGCCACAGAAAGTATCGCGGATCGGGTCCGACTGCATACGCATCACCGCCTGCGCGTAGAGCGGGATGCCTTCGCGCGCCGCACCGTCTGCGTCTCGGGCAGCGACACAGGTCGCCGCGAAGCTGTTCTCAATAGGCGCGCCGAAGTTCTCCGGCTGCAGCTCGCTGGGCGGATCGGAAATCATGCGCGCGATCATGCGGTCAACCAGCGGCACGATCAGTTCGTAGCAGAACCCCACGTGAATCTTGATCAGGTTGGCATCCTGCACGGACTGGCCCGAGTCGGCACGCACGACCGCGCTGCGATACATGAGGTTGTCGTTCGGGATGACTTCGGCGCCGCTCTCGCCGAGGTAGCCGTGGTCAGCGAACGATGCCGGTCCCGGGTTGACCAGCGTGATACGCACGAGGTCGTCTGCGATCATGTCGCGCACGCGCTGGCGCGCACATTCGACGTGCCCCAGGTCGAAGGGTACGTCGGTCGGTCGGTCGACGCCCCCCACGGGCTCCGGGCCCGGGTCGAAGGCGTAGCTGATGCCGTTGCAGTCGGCATCGAGGTACGGCGTGGTATAGAGCGGCGCCATGGCCCGCGCGAAGGCCAGCTCCATGGCCCACATGCGCGCATTGTGGAGAGCGCCGGCGCGGGCCGTCTCGAAAGCCGCGTAGTTGAGCTGGATCTTGGCGTGGTAGATGAACGCGAACTGCAGCGTGCCCAGGATCAGCAGCAGCAACACGAACACGATGATGCCGAATTCGACCATCGCCTGGCCGCGGATCCGTGCGCGATCATTCATCACTCTCACCGGGCGTACCGGCATCAGGCGAAGCACCGTCGTGGCGACCGAGGATGGCCATGATTGCTTCGTAGGCCTCGTGACCCTGCTGCGTCACCGGGTCGTCCGGGTCGACGTGCGCGCCGAGCTTGAGGAAGCTGTTGGCCGCCTGGCGCAACTGCACCACGCCCATGTTGAACCAGGCCTTGGCCAGGTCCCCGTCGCGCACCAGGGCCTCGCGGTAGGCAGCGACAGCCGCATCGGGCTTGTCGACGCGGGCGTAGATGTTGCCGAGGCGGAACCACAGCTCGGCGTCCTGCGGGATGGCGGCGACCAGCGCGCGGTAGTGCGGTTCGGCCGCGGCCCACTCGTGCGCTGCGTAGGCGCGCTCACCGGCCGCGCGTGCCGCCGCGACGTCTTCCACGCGCGGCTCGACCGGCCCGCCGCCGAAGCCCGCGCAGCCCGACAGCAGCAGCGCCAGGGCACCGAGGATACCGGCGGCACGGCGGCCACGCGGGCCGCAGACGCTGGGTGCGGGGAGCCGCATCAGAACGTGCCTTCGCTCATGAACTTCATCACGATGGGGAAGGCGAGGACGATGAACGTGACCGGGAAGATGAACAGGATCAGCGGGCCGACCAGCTTGATCGGCGCTTCCATGGCGAGCTTCTCGGCGCGCTGGAAGCGCTCGTTGCGCCGCTGGTCGGCCTGCACGCGCAGCACGGTTGCCAGGCTCGCGCCCATGCGCTCGGCCTGGACCACAGCGCTGACGAAACTCGTGACCTCGGTGACGTCGAGGCGTTCGGCCATGCGGCGCAGCGCGT
>Ga0180435_10001213_pt1 | contig 27017 bp, 36 predicted proteins | sample SS_ome_3_FD_132467 | JGI IMG/M metagenome (GOLD analysis project Ga0180435, IMG submission 132467) | Hypersaline lake sediment archaeal communities from the Salton Sea, California, USA - SS_3_S_1 metaG | ecosystem: Environmental > Aquatic > Non-marine Saline and Alkaline > Hypersaline >... | reverse complement strand
GCCTCTGCGGCGCTGCCGTTGTAGATCTCCACCGCGTCCGTCTCGGCGGACAGCGAAATCGTCTGATCGTCCCCTTCTCCGGACGACGTCACATCGTGCACGCCGGAAGTCGGTACCGGGTTCCAGTACGGCGCCGCGGCCGTTTGGGTCATGCCGTCAAGCGACAGCACATCGTAAGTTTCAATACTACCGCCCGGGGCCACTTGCTGCGACGCGCCGGCCGTGTCCGTCACCCGGTAAGTTTGCTGACTGTCGTTGCGATAGGTCGGCATGGCGCCTCCTTTCACCAGCCCATGACGGCCGGCTTTTTCTTGTAAAGATGATAAAAGTACAGGCCGGGCATCAAAAACAGGCCGAAACCGGCACGTCTGACAGACCGGCTGTAATCGTTGTCCACGCCCAGCATGCCGGGCCGGCGCTCGTTGAACCCGCCGGCGGCCCGCCAGGCGGTTTTGCTGGTCAGGATGAAAAAACCGCTCAAGCTCCCCGGGCACGGCTTGGTTGTGTGGCCGAATTGTTCATACAGGCGGCGCGCGAACGCGATGTGGTCCATCACGTCGTCGGTGTCCGGATCCGGTCTGCATCGCTGCTGGGGTGCCCCGATGCGATTGCAGACGCAGGTGATCCAGCCGGCCTCGTGACCGACCTGGTCGATGGCCGACAAGCACATGGCGTACCAGTGCGGGTTGCAGATGAAGAGGTCCTGGTCCAAAAACAGCACCCATTCAGCGGCCGTGGACGCCATGGCCCGGTTGTAGGCCAAGGCCAACTTTTTTCCCGGCTCGTATACGATTTTGGTGTCAATCCAGGTCAAGGAGCCTCCGATGCGGCCTGCGCTCGAAATAGTCGTTATGTTGCACGCTGCCCGGAATGGTGGCCACCCGCACGCCGGCCAGGCGGGCGGCAAACTCGAAAGAAATCTGGTCGCGCTTCGAGTACCGGCAAATCTCGGCCCACCACATCCTTTCGAAACGCTCGACCACAGGTGACAGCCGCCGCAAAATCACACCGCATTCGTGCTGCCCGGCCCGCTCCGGATACAGCCTGGCCCGCATGCGCGCGATTTGCTCACGGATCGTACCGGCGTCGTCGAGCCCTTTGGTAATGCAGTGATTGGCCACCGCGTACGCGCAACGCTTGGCCCTGTGCCTGAACAATGCCATGTCAGCTTGCCCCAAAAACTCCCGAACCAGATCGGCCGCACACACCTTGAGAGACACAGACCCATCCATCCAAATGCTGTAGACATGCGATCCCAGGTAAAGATGAGACAGCACCTTGTGGATCTTGGCATTGCGCCGGTCGTCCCGAAACAAATCGCAGGCCGGCCGCAAGCGCCATCGATGGCCGCCCGGCCTCGACATGTCCACACGCACCCTATCGTCCAGAAACGCCGTGAAATCGGCCCCGTCCCAACACTGGTCCGTCTTTAAATCGTCGCGCCCGCCGGTGATGGCGGTATAGACGGCGATGTCATGCAATGGCGGCCTCCGCAATGAGCTCCCGCATGCGGCTGATGTTCGGGCTGTCGTTCAACCGGTCACCCTGGCAACCCATATCCAAGGCCCGGATGGCCAGATCAAAACGCCTGTCGCCCGTGGCAGCAAAACGGCGTTCCAGCAACCGGCGATAATATGCAGCCCGAGGTTTCTGCCCGCGCACGTAGAACCGGCGAAACACCTGGTCGGTGTCGGGATCGTCGAAATGCGACCCGATCACGCAATCCAGCATCATAATCACGTGCAACCCGTTTCGGCGCGCCGTGCAGGCCGTCTGCAGGTCGCACCGCATGACGTCCGGCTGCGGATAACGCACCACCACGTCACCGGGGTAGACGTGGACGCCCGCGATGCGCCGGTCGATAAACGAATCGCGCAGCCCGAAGCACCAGGCATACACACCACAAGCGTCCAACGTCAGGTCCATGACCCGGGCCGCGGCGTCATGATCGACGATCATGTCCCCGCCGACATACATGACACGCCGGTATCGCACCCCGGCCAAGGACAGGTTGAAGGCCGCCGCCGCCGGCACCACGTTGTTCACCAGCCGCACCTGGTCGAACGGCCGCGTTTGGCTGTGCACCGCCGAAAGGCAGCGCTCGAGCTGCGGCTCGTCAATGGCGATAATGACCGCCTCGATGCCCGGTCTCATGGCACCATCTCCTGTTCCGGCACATACCCCCGACACACAGCCGGGCAGCCGAACCAAACCTCTCCGTCCGGAACACTGCGAGTAACGATGCTGCGCGCGCCGATCATGGCCTGGCTGCCGACGTCCACGCCCGGCATGATCAGGGCGCCGGCGCCGATCCGGGCCCCGTAACCCACCTTGGGCCCCTCGAGGCGCTGGGCGATTTTGCGCTTATGCGACGCGATCCGCCGCTCGTTGATCAACATGGCACCGGGTCCGAAAAAGATCCGCGCGCCGATGCTGGCGCCCTTGGTGACATGGCACTGGCTCTGGACAGTGGTCTCCCGGCCGATGACCGTGTCCGCCTCGATCACCACCAGGTGGCCGACCACCGCGCCCCGGCATAGGCGCACGCCGCTGCGGATGACGGTGTTGTGGCCGATAAAGACGTCGTCTTCCACCACCACGTAGGCATCGATGACCACCCCGTACCCGATGCGCACATGGCGACCGAACCGCGCCGACGGATGAATCGGCTGGGGCAGGAACAAATGCGGCTGAAATCTGTCCGTTTTCATGCGGTCTGCTTGGGCTTGAACTGTTTTCGATCGGCCTGGTCCACCCACAACGGATGGCCGGCCAAGTCCTCGTACCGGACCTCGAACGCGAACCGGATCACGCGCCGCTGCACGGCGTCCCAGTAGGCGTACTTCACAGCGGCGATGGGGCCCGTTGTCACGCCGTAGTGCGACAGCTCCTCCTTTTCAAATCGGCGGGTCCAGTCGATGCGCTCCTGGCTGGCGATGATGGCCGCAATCGGCCGCCGCATCATGATCACGGCCGTATCCATGCGGTTGGCGAAGTGGTGCACGTAGCGGCACAGCGCCGGGCATTGCAGCACGAACCGCTCGCCCGAGTCGAACATCGCCATCACGCGTTTGATGTCGCGCACGCTGACGCCCATCTCGTCGACGTAGCGATAGTTCAGGTCGTGCGCGATGATCTTGCCGCAAATCGTTGTCCCCGACCGCTGGGGGCCGGTCACCACGATTCTGTCGAATGGCTCGAAACGCTCGAACATGTCACTCACCGTACAGCAGCGGCCTGAACTGCCGCTCCCAAATCCGATCGTAGGAGAATTTCCACAAATGATCGCGTCGGGGCAGGCGGCGGACGATTTCTGCCGCCAAATTGTCGAAGTATGCCGTTTCGTCGCGGTATTTTACGATTTGCATGTCGCCGGTGACACCGTCGGACACCCCCGGTGTTTTGTACGTGGACTCGAACCAGATGGCATCCGCGCCGGCCATCTCGCGCCAGCAGGGCAGGTTCTGGTTGAGCACCAGCAAACACCCGCTGATCATGGCCTCCTGGAAGATGTTCCCCACCGTCTCGCGGTAGGACCCCCCGACGAACAGGTTGCTGATACCGAACAGGTCGGCCACCGCCCGGCGGGGAAGCGGCCTGAAGTTTTCCATGATGTCGGACGTGAACAAAAAGTCCCGGCCATCAACCAGGCCCATGCCGGCTTCCATCCACCGCTTTTTCTGCTGCAGTTCCGGCTGCACCTTGCGCGCGTTGCCGTTGGGGATCACCAGGGCGATGGAAAGCCCGCGACGCTTGAGGGCCGCCATGACGCGCACCACCGCGTCGATGCCCTTGGCGTCCATGCGCGTGGAGCAATGCGGAAACACGGCCACCGCATCCTTGTGGGCGATGGAGAGCCGTCTGCAAATGTCCCACGCCAGCGGATGAAAGTCCCGGAAACTGCGCACGTCCTTGGGGTTGTAGACACAGGCCACCTTTGTCCGGTCCGTGCCGTACATCTCGGCCACACCGTCCAGCTCGCTGCTGTTAAGATAGACCAGGGTGGATTTTTCCATCATGGTGTAGCGCAACGCGTCCGGATAGCGCAGCACCGCCGGGCGGCGGGTCCACCCGCTGTGGATCCAGTGGTACCAGTGCGCATCGATGTGCTTGGCGGCCTCGCGCATGGCCGCGTTATAGGCCAAAAAATTGCCGTTGCGCTGGTAGATCAGGTCGGCCGTGAGCACGGCGTCGTAGCCGGCCAGCAGATCCCGGTATTGCTTGGTGAAAAAACGCACCCGCTCGTCGAACGGTTTGCCGCTGGGCATGCGGCCCAGCACGGCCAACTGGTTCGGGTAGGTGCCCGGCGCACAGTTGTTGTTGACCAGAAAGTCGAAAGGCTGACCCACGTACTCCAGCAGCCGCGCGCGCTCGTGCCACCCCACGTGCAGCGCATAGCTGTCCTGGAATCCGGCGAAATGGGTCAAAATAGCGACTCGCTTCAAGTGCGCCTCCTATACAAGTTCGATGGCGGTCTCCCGCGGAATGATGTCGGTTACGCGCTGCACCACAAAACGCGGTGCGCTGCCGGACACGACCACCGCGTCGCCGACGGAAAGCGTTCCCGGGTCGTCCGCCCACAGCCGGCAATCGCCGCCGGTGCGAATCTCCACCTTGCCGTCGCCCACGGTGACGATGGTGCCGTACCGGAAAGCCTGCGGGGGCGGTTTCAGCAACCTGCGAATCATCGCGTCAGCTCCAGGTAGGTGGACACGGTCAGGGTGCTCGTCAGGCGGTCGACCTGGCCGTCGATCACGTGGCGGTCGACCTGGCCCAGCACGTTCACCCCGCGCCGTGCGCTGTTCACGCGCACGATGTCGGCCACGTCGGCTGTGGGCAAGTGGACGCCCAGAAGCATCTCGCGGACGATCGCGGCGTGCGTGTGCGCATCGATCTCGGCGGCCGCCCGGCGGCTGATCAGCGACGGGTTGCGGTATACGGGGTGCGCGATCTCGTCGAGCTCGACAAATGTGTTGACCTTGAAAATCCTGGCACTGTCCCCGTTCTGCCCGCCGGCCTTCAGGTGCCAGGCGTACTCGGCCTGGTAGCGCGACACCGGCGTGGATGCCTCCTCCTCGTTGGTCAGCGTGATCTCCAGATTCGAGCCGTAGCCGCTGCTCTCACCGCTGGCCTGCAAACCGGTCTGGGCCTCGGCTGCCGCGGCACTGAGGTACAGCCCGGCCTGGACCGCACCGCCGGTGTCCGACAGCCGCACGAACCAGACCGCGTTCTGGGCCACGTTCCAGTTGTCGATGGATAGCGTCATCAGCTCACCTCGCTCACCACGCTGGACACCCGCTGAGCCAGCACCGCGTCGAACCGGGGGGCCTCTTCGACCGCCGCCAGTCCGATGGCAAAATCCGAAAGCACCGTGCCGTCCGTGGCCGCCAGTCCGATGGCAAAATCCGAAAGCACCGTGCCGTCAGTGGCTGCCAAGCCCAGCCCGAGGTCGTCGAGCTCCGAGGCGGCCGCGGAAAAACCGCATTCCAGGTCGTCGATCTGCTGGGCTGCCGCGTCGAAGTTGAGAGAAACATCCTCGATCTCCGTGGTCTCGGTGGTCGTCGTGCTGGTCGTCGAGGTCGACGTTCCCGTGGTGGTCGTCGTGGTCGTCTCGCTGGTGGTGGTGCTGGTGGTCATCTCAACCCTGCCTGACGACCGCGGCCCTTAAACGCCCCCGCTCGCCTTTTTTCCAGCCACGGGTGGGCCCGCCGCCCCATTCCCGGCCGAGGGGCTTCTCCTGGACCACCACCCGGCCCTGGCCGATGCGATACATGCGCACGCGATTGCCGGCGGCGCCGCACACCCACACCGCGTCCAAACGACAGTTCTTGCCGGACAGCCGCTCGGTGGCCTCCACGAAAAAGTTGTACTGGTCGTACCCGGACATCACCACGGCGTGCCCCGTCGGCAAAAAGAACGCCAGGCGCTCGATGGGGCGAAGGAAGTGTTCGTTGCCCCACCCCGGGTCGGTGTCGCGCACGTCGAGCGACAGATAGCGGCTGCCGCCGACGAAACGCGCTTCGAAACACCACGCTTTCATGAGTACAGATACCTCAGCGCCAGCACGACGTCCGTGTCGCTCTGGGCCGTGAACGTGGACGGAATCACCTGCTTGAGGTTGAAGTAGCAATTCTGCGCCCCGGCCAACGCCCCCGTGTCCAGGGCCACCCGGCTCGATGTGCCGGCCAGCGGGGTCCCGCTCCAGGTGGCCGACCCCGGAACGCCGTTGGTGGTGGCTATTGCCTTGAGCGTACTGTTGGCAGGCGTGCCGCCGCCGAGAAAATCGTCCGCCGTGCTGTCGTGGTCCGAGTCGTCCCAGGCCTCCAGATACGGTATCGAGGCCGTCGCGCCGTCGAAATAGATGGCGAACACGTAACGCGTATTGCCGCCGGACTGCCCGCCGGCGGTGGTGCCGGCCAGCGGCACCTGGGTCAGCTCGCTTTCCGAGTTGTCGGCGATGAACGTCTTGGGGGCCTCGGTGCTCCCGGCCCCGGGAATGATCACCGGGTAGCGCGGGTCGGTCAGCGCGTCCCCGTCGCTGTTCTGGTCGTCCAGAAAAAGCAGCGTGTCGTTGGTAAGGTCGATGACCACCCAGTTCGAGCTGCTGCCGCCGGCGCCGCCCGATGCGTTGCCCGTGTTGGCCCCGTCGTTGGTGGTGTCGTTGAACAAGAAGGTTACGTTGGGCTTGCTCATGCTGCCCCCTCGCCGTCAAAGCGCAAGCGCCATTCGGCCAGATCGAGTTTGCTGTAGTCGCAGCGCCCGCAGCCGCCGCGCTGGATGTCGCACACCCACACCGAGCGCCACGCACCGCCGATGCGCGTTGCCGCGCAGGTGTTCACCGCTCCGACGCGCATCCACCGGCCGCAGTCCGGGCACGTTCGCCGCAGTCGCTTGAGCATCGTTTGCGGACACCGTCCGGCCGCCCGCGTGGTAACCGTCACCGGCCGCTCGGTGTTTGCAAAATATCGTTGGTACAGGCCGAAAGCCGTGCCGATGTTTCTGGTGATCCCGGTTTTGACGAAGAGCGTTCGGGCCTTGCTTACGGCGACCTGCCGGTCCATTCGTTCGTCCGGAATCCTGCCGGAAGCCATTCGGGCGTAAATCGATGCCGCCCGGTCGGCGCCCTCGAAAGACGCTCCCAGCTCGACCAGAATGGCCGCCACCGTGTTTGCACACAAAGGTTTCAAGGCTCGAACTCCTCCGGACAGCATCCATCATCCGTGTCGGCCGTCCAACCGCCCTGGTCCCTGACGTCGGTCCAGTCGCTCTCGTTGTAGCCGTCGGCAGCGCAATCCGTGCAGTATCCCGATGTCTGGCACACCCACTGGGTGCCGTCGTAAGCCGTGCCGGCGCTGCCGCCGATGTCCCCGCACAAGTCGTCCCAGGACCGTACCCATGATCCGTCGCAGTAGGCATAATGCTTGCGGCAGACATAGGGCGGGTAGACGCCTACCTTGACGCACCAGACCATGGCGTATTTTTCGTCGGTGTCGGCGTTGACGACGATGGTGATCGTGTCGACCACGGTCCCCCTGCAAGACACGGTGATCGTCACGCCGTCGCAGTCGGTGATGGAAGACGGCGCCGTAAACGTGGTCGAAAGGCCTGTTGTCTCGCTCAGCGCGCCGCCCGATGCCGACCATTCGTATTCGTCGGCGTCCACGTCGCCGCCGGACACCGAAAGAGACTGTTCCTCGTCGGTCTCCATGTGCAGCGTCGTGTAGTTGATCGTGCCGCTGCACTGACAGGCATCGATGCAATCTTGCCGGGCGGCCGCCTCGATCTCGCCGTATTTTTCCCAGTAGGCCGCCGGCGACGTATCCGGGTCCAGGCCGTGGTCCTGGCGCACGATCTCGTCTACGGTGCGCAGCGACCCGTCGTCGTAGCTCTGGGAGGTGTCGAACATGGACATCTCGCGGTCGCAAACCTCCTCGCAGTCGCAGCCCGCCTCGAGGGCGGCGTCGAAGCGGTCGGCGGCCGCATCCGGATCCTCGCTGACATCGGCCGGGAAGCAATCCGATGCGACGTAGTTGCTGCACTCGGCGGATGGAAAGCACCCGAATTCGTCCCCGCGCCAGCAGCAGCGTTCCCCCTCGCCGCACTGCACCAGCGAACCGTCGCTCAGTCGGCACCCGGGGTCTTCCGCAGCGTCGAACGGGTCCGCGCTGCCGCTGCGCATGCCGCCGCTGCCGCCGTAGGATATGCCGTCGTCACCGGGGTCCCAGTCGGCCGGCGCGTCGTCGTAGGGTTCCGTCTCGTCGACCACGTCCACCGTGGTGCTGTCTTCGACAGGCTCCTCGGAAGTGCTCTGCAGCCAGGCCCGAATGCGGGCCGTGCCCAGTTCGTCGCCGCTGAATTCGTTGACCGCCGCCCCTTGGGCCGTGTAGCTGGCCACCAGCGCGATGCCGGTCGCCAGGCGCGTGTCCAGTGTGACCACCTTGCCGGCCACGCTGGCGGCCAGGTCGGCCCCGGTCGGGTTGCCGTCCTCGTCGGCCAGTTTAACGCTGGTCACCGCCGCGGCGAAGCGCCGCAGATGCACCACGCTGTTGCCGGAGGCGGTCTCGTTGACCGCCTCGGTTGCCTCGTTGCTCACCGCCACCTGCCCCAGCCGGGCCAGGTTCCAGCTCAGCGTCCCCCTCGAGGCGGCCGACACCTCCTGCATGTAAACCTTGCGCCCGGTGGCCACCGGACCGCCGGCCTCCTCGGCGTAGACCAACAGCCGCGCCGCCTGGCCGATTTCGATGGACCGATGCAGGGCCTCCACCCGGATGGTCAGCGGGCAGCGGCAGGGGTTGCCGATGTACAGGTCCACGTCGGCCTGCTCGCCCTCGATCTCCGCCGTAACCTCGATATCCTCGGCCGTGCCGCCCGCCGTCAGCCAGGCCAGGGCCGCCCCCTGCACCCGGTAGCTCACCACCAGGCGCTGGTCGCAGTACGTCAAGGCGCCGGTCAGCGTCACCTCCGCGCCGGCGATGCTGACGCCGGCCGCGGCAAGGTCGCTGGCGCGCGACAGGTCGGTGGCCGCGTAGACCCCGACGATCTCACTGGCCGGCAGGGCCGTCTCGAAAACGTGATAGCTGGAGGCCTGTACGGCCTCGTCGGTAATCAGCAGTTCGCCGGTGTTGCCGGCGCTGCGGTCCAGGCTGGCGTAGGACGCGGCCGTGGACCACTGCACGACCACGTCGTCGACCGGGTCCCCGTCGGCATCGGTCACCCGGGCCACCAGCCGCCGGCGCGTGCTGCCGTCGGCCGGCAGGCACGGGTCGCCGGACGTCAATGCCATTGCGTAGCCGGCGAAACCCGCCGCCGGCGAAATGCGGATGCGGTTGCCGAAATCGGGCCATTCGGGCTGCTCGTCGAGCGCCTGGATGTCGCCGTCCGCAACGGTGTGGTCGGCCGCCGAGGGATCGTAATCAACCTGGCGGATGCAGACGTGGTCCTGACGGTCCGTGGTCAAATACGCCCCGGCCAGGGCCGCCAGGTCGGCCAGAATGTCCGCCGGGTACCGGCCGTCTGCCTGGTAGGCGTAGCCCCACACCGTGAAGTCGTCGATGTCGCAATACGCCGCGGACCAGGTCAGGCCGCACAAATCGCAAAGCTCTTCGCAAATGGCGAAAAAGGTCGTCGTCGCGGTCCAGGTTTTGTAGATTCTCGGGGCGAGCGGGCGGGCCAGGGCGGCTACCGCGCTGCGCCCCCAAGCGCCGTTGACCACCTCGCTGTCGACGTCCGTGCGGTAGGCCGGCCGCTCCAGAAAGAACGTCCCCTGGCTGACCCAGGCGCTTTCCGTACGGGTGAACACCTCGATGCTCGGGGCCGACGGCAGTACGCTGAAGTCCAGCCCGGCGAAAAACGACGCATCGGCAAAATCGATGACCAGTTCCCGGCAGAACTGTTGCCGGTCGGCAGTCAGCACGAACCGCGCCACCTGGTCCGTAATGTCCGCGCCCGCGCGCTCTATTTTCCAGCCGTAGGGCATCAGGCCCCCGTCGTGGTCGTGGTTGTGGTGGTGGACGTCGACGTGCTGGTCGTGGTCGTCGTCGCCGTACTCTGCTGCCAGGTCGGCACCAGGCTGATCTCGTACGCGTAGCGCGTCAGGCTGTTGTAGGCGGCCGCCAGATTTTTCCGGTAACGCAACCCGTTGACCGGCTCGAAGCGTACCTTCCAGATTTCGTAGCCGTCCGTGAAGTACACCTCCTCGGCGGCGTCGTAGAGGTCCTGCAGGTCGTCGACGTTGGCCTGGGTCAGCGCGTCGACGTCCGCGAACTGGATCCGCCGGTCCTTGAGCCGTGCGGCGAACTGCTGAATCTGTGCGCCCCCCAGGGTGGGAATGACGCTCCCCCGGCCCACCTGGCCCGCCATCGGGTCGTAGGTCGCCGGCGGAAACACCGGGTCCTGGTCGAGCACCACCAGCGTGGCCGGCGCCGGGTCGGCATTGGCCGGGTCGGTGGTCGGAGCGATGTCCGTGCTGTAAAAGGCGAACTTATGAGGCATGGCTCAACCCCATGCGGATGAGCTCGCGTTCCAGGGCCCGCACGGCCTCGCGGCCGCCGGAGGCCACCGTGGTGAGCGACTGTTGGCCCGCGCGCAGCTCCAGCACGATGCTTTCCGCCGGCGCGGACGCGGCCACGGCGCCGCCGGACGCCATCATTCGAGGGATCGGCATCGAAACCCTGGGGATCATCCCGCCCCAGCGGGCCTTGATCAGCCCGGGCACCTGCAGGCGCATGGCGTTCAAGGCCGCGAAAAACGCCTCGCCGTAATGGCGCACGGCCTCCTTGCGCACCATGAACTCGCCGGCCTCGCCCAGGATCGGCACCCGGTCCCCGCCGCCATAGCCCGGCAGGCGGCCGGCGAACGCGGATCCCACCGTGCCGCCGGCAGCCTTTTTTTCGACGGTCCGGATGGTGATCACCTTTTCCAGGGGACGCGCCAAATCGTCCAGCTTCCCGCGTATCTCCTCGTAGCGTTCCAGCTCGATGGACACCCGGGCCGTCCGGGCCTCCACCGCCTCGTCCAGGGCCGCCTTGATCTGGGCGGCCCGGGCCTTCCACTCCTCGTAGGACTTGCGCGCCGCTTCGCGCTGGGGCGTCAGCACGCGGTTTTCCAGCTCGGCAGACGCCTGTTCGATGGTCTCGATGGCACGGTCCAAACTGACGTCGAAGGGCACCACCACCTCTTCCTTTTCGCCGGCCTTCTTGATCTCCCCCACGCTGTTTTCCGCCAGGCCGATGACGTCCCGGTAGTACTTCTCGGCCGTCTCGTAGTCCTGGCCGGCCGCCGCCCGCCGGGCCCGGGAGAGTTTTTCCTCGATTTGCAGCAGACGGTCCCGGTAGGCCGCCTCGTCGTCCATGCCCTGGCGCCGCAGCGCGCGCACCTTGTCTTCGGTGCTCAACCGCAAGGCCCGGATTTTCTGGTCGGCGGCAATCACCTTGTCGGCGTACGCGTTGGCACGCTTGGCGGCCTCTTCGAAGGCCTTGGCCGCCGCCGTCTCGAACTCCTCGAGGGCCTTGGCCGACGCCATGCTGGCTTGCCCGGGCTGCTCCATGGATCGGCCCGCCGCCAGCGCCGCCCGGGAAACCCGCTCCAGGTCCCCGTTGATTCCCGCCAGGCGGCTCTGCACACCGGCCAGCTCGCCGGCCGCCTGGCGGGCCGCCTTGGTGGACACGCCGAACCAGGTCTTTTCGGAGGCCTTCTCCTCGAGCTGATAACGCAGGGCCACGTAATAGGCCCGGGCCCGGATCAGGCTTTCCTTGAATTGCTCGAGTTGCTCCACGGGCAGGCCGTTCAGGTCGGACGGGATCCGGACGTCGGCGAACTCCTTGAGCTTGTCCACCAGCTTGCCGGCGCTGGTCAGCATGCGCTCCTGGGCCTCGCGGGCCTGGTCCTGGGCCCGCCGCATGGAGATGAAAGCCTCCACCGCCCGGTAGATGCTCACCGCGCCCTGGGCCGCCATCAGGGCCACCAGGGCCGTAAACGCCATGGTCATGGCACCGGCCGTCGCCGTTACGGCCACGATGGCGGCCCGCAGCGACGCCAACCAGGCGATGATGCCGGAGCCCGTCAGCACGATGAAAGCCGCGTTCAGGCCCCGCACGACGATCACCAGCTTGGCGATGGCCGACACGGCGGCCGCAGTGCCGGCCAGCACGATGATGGTCTTCTTCCAGGCCAGCACGAATTCCACGACCCGCGCCACCAGGCTCACCAGTTCGGCCACCACGGCCCCGATGTCTCCGGCATTGGTGCGCAAAGCCATGGCCAGACCGGTCATGGCTTCGGCCAGGTCCCGGTTGTTGACGATAGCGTTTTCGACCTCCTTGCGCACGAGCTGCATGGCCCCGCCGAAGGTTTTCGCACTCTTGGCGGCCCGGCCCTGGAAGCCGGCCGTCTGCTCGAGCAGGACCTGATAGCGCACCTGGGCCTTTTCGATGTCCGTCAGGTCCTTCCAGGCCTTTTCGGTCTGCTTGTTGGCCTCGTACCAGCCCTTGACGTAGGTCTCGTTGAGCGTCAGGCCCAGAAACTCGGCCGACTCCGCCTCGCCCCGCAGCGCCGCCGTCACCCGCTCGATGGCCCCGGTCAGGTCGGTCTTGCCCGCCCCCAGATCGGCCGACCGCTTGATCACCTCCTGCATCTGGTCGGCGTTGAGCCCCAGGCGCTTGGTCATGTCCACCGTACGGCTGATGGCGTTTTTCAACGCCGTGTCCGAGTAGATGACCAGCTCGCCGGACAGCCGGCGCACGGCCCCCTCCCACTGGGCCACCGTGCCCACGTTGGCAAATTCGCGGTTGGCCGCCTCGACGCTGGCGGACAGGTTGAAGGCCGCATCCTCGGCCTGGCGCATGATGTCCGTGCTGCGCGTCACCGCCTGCCAGCCGGCGTAGGCGCCGATCATGCCCCGGATGGCACCGGTCAAGCTGTTCATCGATTTGCGGCCGCCGTTCACCGCGGCGTTGAACACGCGCACCGCCTTGGCCCCGCGCGAAAACCCGTCGGTCAGCGAGCTGGCCGTCTGTTTGATGCCGCTGCCCACGGCCCGGATGACAATGTCGTATTGGGATTGCAATGGACGTATCGCCGCGTTAGATTGTTGGTGTTATGACAAGCACGTTGACCCAAATCATCGTCGGCATGTGTTTGCTGGGCGGCGCGATCAACGTCGGATCGTTGAATGCCGTGACGTTCATTTTCGGCGGCATCGGCCTCACCCTGCTGCTGGGCGGGTTGGCCAACGCGATCAACGCGTTTACGGCCTGGAAAAGCGGGCAAACTGATCGTCAGTCGCCCAGATAGCCGTCCGCACCGCCGTTGCCAGGGCCTTCATCCGCTCGGCCTCGTGCCGGGCGGAGGCGGACAGGGCCGTCACGAAGAAGCCGAAGCCGTACTCGGCGGCGGCGGCGTGCCCTCGCTCGACAAGCCGGCAGACGCAACGCTCGATGCCTGCAGCATCGAGTGTTTCAATTCGCTCAGCACCGTGCTGCCGAGCGTGGCGGCGATCCCCGTCTTGTCGAGCCAGCCGAAAAAATCGGCGTTCACCTCCCTGAACGCGCCCCACACCTGCATCAGCTCGCTGGGCGCCATGCCGTCCATGTCGTTCGCGGCCAGGTCCGTGGCCATCGGCAGGGCAATGTCGATGCGCTCCCGCAACCCGGCCACGTCGTTCACCTCGCCCAAGTCCATCAACTGCCGGATGTCCTTGACGCGCAACTCGTAGACCGTGATTTCACGGTCGTCGATCTTGATGCGTTTGGATTTGCGCATTACTGCATCACCTCCGTCTTGAAATACTCCTGGCCGGAGGCCTGGGTGGTGTCCTTGAGCACCGTGCCGGACACCTGCAGCACGGCCTCGCCCTCGCCGATCAGCGGGAACTCGCCGTTGAGGTTGATCTGCACCTTGTGGAAGGTGTAGCGAAATCGCGGCCCCTGGTCGTCCTTGTCGGTGACCACCACGATCTTCTTCTGCACGCTGCTGGCCGCCATGCCGTGGATGTAGTTGCGCGTAACGGCCTCGTAGTCGTAGGAGACCACGTCGGTGTCCGCCATGTCCCCGGCCGACAGCTTGCGCAGCATGCCGTAGTCGGGGTCCAGGTCGTAGTCGGTGCCCTGCACCCGGCGCGTGGCGCCGCTCACGTCGGTCACCACCGCGTCTTCCTGGGTGGCCACGGCCGTGGGCACGATCATGTCCGTGCTCGGGTCGATGGTCGTGGTCGTGGTGGTGCCCGTGTCGTTGTAGACGTACACCTCTTCGGAAGCCTGGAACGTGCCGGACACGTTGACCACCTCGATGTACGTCGCGTCCACGAAGGCCACCTTGCCCGTGGCCCCGCTGGTGGCCCCGCGCACCGTGTCGCCCACCGCAATGGTGCCGGTGATGGTGCCGGTGATTTTCGTGGAGTAGACATTGAGCTTGTCCAGATCGATGTACTTGTCGTCCACGAAGGTCGGCGCGGACTGGTAGGCGTAGCTGGCCGACTGGTTGTCGGCCGTGATGCTGGAGCCCAGCAGCAGGGCCTTGAGGTTCTCCTCGGTTTGCTCCCGCAACCCGAAGGTCAGAGTGGCTTCACGGCCGGTCTCCACCTCCAGGATGTCCGCCCGGGAGGCGTCGCGGGAGGTCTTGATTTTGTCGCTGGTCACGGCCACGCCGAAGTTGACGCCGCTGACCTCGCCCAGCTCGTCGAAGCTCGTGCCGGCCACGGCCGCCGAGTAGGCGCGCCCGGTGCCGTTGTGCCGGATGGTGTTGCTCGGGTCGGATGCCAGTAGTTGGGTCATGGGTGCTCTCCTTTTGCGAAAAATTACGAAAAGCGCGAAGACCGCGAGGTGTAAACCTGCTCGGCGGTCAGGGTGGTAAACGCGGCAAAAAACGGGTACTCGCTGATCTGGCCGCACTGGCTGGAAAACGTCGCGTTCCGTATCACGCCGGCCAGGGCCCCGATGGCCGCCCGCTCCACCAGCTCGGCCAGGCGGGCGGCCTGCAACATGCCGGTATAGGTGCGCACGGTCACGCCGCCGGCCGTTTCCGTGTCCGACCGCGTCGCGTTGAAAACGCCGCACCCGAAATCGAGCTCCCAGACCATGGCATTCTTGCTCGTGCCGCCGCTGCGCACGTGGCTGTGCAGGGCTATCAATGGATAGTCGCCCTCATCCGGCGGGGAGGCTTCGTCCACGTCCACGTAGACCGTTGGCAGCGCGCCGAACTGCGCCGTGCACCAGGCCGACAGGTCGTCGTCGGTGGCGACGGCGTCGCGCACGGTTTCGATCAGCGTGTCGGCGTTCACCGCTTTGCCCCTTTTTGGCCGGTGTAGCGGTTGAAGGCTTTCCAGAAACGCTCGGCGAACCGGGGCGTGACCTGCCCGGCGCTGCGCTTCCATACCGGCCCGAAAATTTCGCGCTGGGGGACCACGATCCGGGTGGTGGATTTGCGCAGCGGAAAAAAGGTTTCGCCCACCACCAGGCGCCCGTAGGGCTTCGGGTCGGCGGCCCACGGGTCCTTATAACGTGTCAGGCCCATCCAGCCGCGCATCTTGGGCGTCACCCGGATCCGTTCCCCGTCGGCCATACGCTGCACCACGCCGCGCATCTCGCGATCCACCGTGCCCGGCGGGCCGCCCCGCTGGCGGCCGATGTCCACCTGCAGCAGTTCGCCCTCGTCGTCCACCCGGTAGCGCACCAGCTTCGTCATCCAGCGGTAGGGCACGTAGGTCTTGCGCCGCCGCCGGCGCTTGGGGGCCCCGCCGAAACCGTGCCCGAAACGCAGGGTCAGCGGGTGCGGCCGCGGCCACTGGCCGCTGCCGTTGGTGCGGATGTGGGTCTGCACCTCGCGGCGCAGCATCCAGCCCACGCTTTTCAAAGCGCTGGCCCGGGCCCGGACGAACAGCCCGGGCAGGCGGATCGCCTGCCGCGTCAGTTCGTCCAGCTCGTTTTCCTCGATCCGCACGTACATGTCAGTCCATCCGCAGGCGCACGTCGCGCTCGATCTCGCATTCCCAGTCCCCGTCGAGGGGACCGTCCACCGCCGCCACGGTCCAGGCCGCGCCGGCGATGGTGAACACCCCCTGGTAGGCCGGGGTGCATGCCGTGGAGGGAACCCACAACTTACGCACGGCCCGGCGCGCATGGCCGCGCCGACCGTCCGCTTCGGCCTCGCTGGGCCCGGTCACCACGATCACCGCCGTGGACGCCCCGCCCCCGGGCGGCGTGTAAGCGGCCGCCTCGCCGAACTCCCCCTCGGCGAAAAACACGGCCTGGTCCAGCGCCATCTGGTCGACCAGGGTGTGGGTCATCGGCTACAACTCCTCGAATTCGGCCTGGCAGGCGATACACCGGCAGCAGCCGATGCCGGCCGCCCGACAGGCGGCGATGCGGGCCTGCGGAATCTCGCAGCCGCAGTCCACGCATTCGTCGTCATCGTTGGCGCTTTCCATGGCGGCGGCCCGGTTGCGCAGGGCCGCCGTCAAAAAGAACGCATCGTTGCGGGCCGCGATGTCGGCGACGTCCATGGTCAGTCTTCCGGATCGTCGCCGGCGGGATCGGCGGTCTGGCCGCCGCCCGCCGGCGGCCGGTTCTTGGCGGCCCGGCGCGGCCGGATGTCCGTGGCCGGCTCGGCCGCGTCGTCATCGATCAGCCCCTCGACGATGTCCCGGGGCCAGTCCACCAGCGTGTCCGGCGCAAAAATCCCGTCGGCACGCTGGACCGTCTTGGTCAATATGGCCTTCATGCAGGGCCTCCTTCAGGTCGCCCGGACGATCAGACGACGTCGGCGACGATGATGGCCTCCGGCTCCCAGGGCACCGGCAGGGGGCGGGTTTCCTGGAGCAGCCACAGCACCGAGGGGTCCTTCTCGATCCACTGCTTGGCGAACTCCTCGCCCACCACGCTGGCACCGGCCTCCAGGTCCATGATCATGCCGAACTCGATGGAAAAGCGCGCACCGCTGGCCACCAGGGCGATCTTGTCCGTGGGCCAGAAGTTCTGGTCCGCGTCGTCCTGGTCCTTGTACAGGGCCCCGTAGCGGTAGCAGTCGACGCCCAGCAGGTTGCCCATGTAGTTGGCGCTGGCCACCCACTGCATGTTGCCCGCGTTGAGCCGCCGCTTGTCGAACCAGGAACTGTCCTTGACCTTGTTGCGCAGGTACTTGGCCGCGTCCGTGCCGCAAATCATCAGGTCCGGGGTGTAGCCCTTGTTGACCAGGATATCGGTCCAGGTCTGCACGTCTTGCTCCGGATCCCCGTTGTCGGCCGACCATTTGGCGTCGGCGGCCAGCGTGATGTTGTGGGCCGCGGGCAACAGGTAGTCCACCTGGAAGGCGATGTTCTCCTGGGTCACCGACAGGGTGCCCTGCAAGGCCTGGGCGCACATCCATTCGATGCGCCGCGCGCGCTGGTTCTTCAGCTCGCGGTTTTCCACGGCGATCTTCTGGCGCATGGCCTGCATGATGTCGGTGATGCCGCCCGCGTAGTAGATCTGGCCCACGCCGCGCTCGCCCAGCAGCTTGGCCGCCTCCATGGGATGCTTGAGCCGGATGCGCGCGGTTTTCACGGCCCGGGTCTTGCGCGTGGAACCCGTCACCACCACGCCGGCCTCCATGTCGCTCACAAAGGGCGCCAGCTTCTGGCCGCCGATCAGCAGGTCGACCTCGACCGTGGTGGACGGGATCGGGTTGCGGCGCCGGAAGACCAGGTCCTGCAGCATCATCGGCGGCCGCACGATCTGCTCCACGGCGCGCGTCGCCGTGCGCCAGTCCAGTTGGGGAAGGGTCAGAGACATGATGCGTTCCTCCTTTTGTTGGTTGCAGCGTCAACACCTGTTGCCGTGCGAGCGGGCCTGAACCCGCTCGGCTTATTCGGCCGCGGTGGTGGTCGTCGTCGTCGTGCTGGTCGACGTGCTGGTGGTGGTCGTGGTCTCGGCGGCCGTCGTGGTGGTCTCGGCGGCCGTCGTGGTCGTCGTGGTGGTGGTGGTCGTCGTGGTCGTGTCCACGTCCATCGGGTTTTTCTGCACGTGGATGCCGACACCCGCCAGGGTCGACCGCGCGTTGATCTTCTGCTGGTCGGTGATGCCCGTGGGCCAGGTCAGCCCCTCGTCGAAAAACGACCCGTGCACGTAGACCGTGCAGCGCTCCTCGGCCGAGGAGGCGTCCGTGTCGTCCACCAGGATGCCGGCCGGGTTCTCGCTGCCGTCGCTGGCGTCCGGGTCGTACTGCTTCCACTTGCCCGTGGCCGTCACCTTGCCCAGCACCGTGCCCCGGTCCAGGTCCCCGGCGGCCAGGATGCCGGACTGGCTGATCGGGTCGTGGCCGGCCAACAGCGGACTGCCGCTGTAGGTCGTGGTCTCCACACCGTAGTCTCGCATGGTTTTGTCCTCCCTGCTTTGATAGGTTGGTCAGGCTGCCGTATGCCGTAATGCGGCGCCGGTCGATCAGTAGGCCTGGTTCGCCAGGTCGGCCATCTCCTTGGCCAGCTTCTCGCTTTCGGAAAGCTGAGCCTGTTGCTGGCCGGTGTCCGGGTTGAGCGGCGGATGGTGCTGGGCCTTGAGCTGGTCCAGGATCTTCTGCTTGCCGTCGTCGACCCCGGCGGCGCCGGACGGCAAAAACGCCGTGGCCATGCGCTCCACCTGCTCGGCCGTCACGTCGCTTTCCACCACCGCCTTGACCGCCGCGGACACCGGTTTGCCGGCCTCGCCCAGGTGGCTGTCGATCACGGTGGACACGATGGACCCGCAGCGCGCACGCTCGCCGGTCACGGCCGCCAGCAGGTCCTTTTCGGCCTGGCCCTGCGCCTCGGCGCGGCCCTCGGCCTTGGCCTGTTCGAACACCTCGGGGTGTTCGGCCTTGAGTTTCGCCAAATCCATGTCGGTTTCCTCCTTTGCTTGGATGTAGGAAAGAAAGGCATCGAGGCCCTCGTCGATGCGGTCGATCATGCCGACCTCGAGGGCCTGCCGCGCCAGAAACACCTTGCCGTCCGCCATGGCCAGCACCTTTTCGGTGTCCATCGCGCGGTTGCGCGCCACGGTGTCGACGAAGATGGAGTACGTCCGGTCCAGATGGTCCTGCAGGTAGGCCTCGGCTTCCTTGGACAGCGGCTCGGCGTCGTTGCCCATGGCCTTGTACTTGCCGGCCGTCAGGTACGTCACCTTGATGCCCATCCGCTCGTCCATCTTGGAAAAGTCGATGTGCGCCATGACCACGCCGATGCTGCCCAGCATGGCCGTCGCCGGCGCCGAAATTTCCCGGGCCACCGACCCCAGCTTGTAGGCCGCCGACGTCATCTGGCCGTCGGCCCAGGCATAGACGGGTTTTTTCGCAGCCGCCCGGAACAGGAAGTCCGCGCACTCCAGGCAGCCGTCCACCAGCCCGCCGGGCGAATCGACGTTCAGCAAAATGGCCTTGGCACCGGGGTCGTCGAGCGCCATCTGGACCTGCTGCCGGATGCTTTCATAGGTGGACCGGCCGAAGTACCAGCTCCAGAAGCTGGTGCGCTTGGTGAGGCTGCCCGCAATCGGGATGACCGCCACGCCGCCCCGAATCTCGGGAGGATCGGGCTCCTGGGCCCGGCGGCGAATGTCGGCCAAGGCGATGTGCCCCGAGGCGTCACCGAACTCGGCCCGCAGACGCGCGGTCAAGTCGATGGTTTCGATGTCGTGCACGATGGCGTCCAGGGCCTCGCGGGTGATTACCCATGGCTGGCCGTGGATCTGCCGGTACAGGTCATGTTTCTGCATGTTGGTCCTCCGCGCTGCTGCCGCCGCCGGGGATGGCTTCCTCCGGCGGGGCGGCCAGCGGCGGTTCGATTTCCTCTTCCTGCCCCGGGGGCACGATGTCTTCGGCCCGTTCCATGGACCGTTCCCGGCCGCGTTGGATCAGGGTGTCGGTCCAGTCCCCGCCGGCCAGCTCGGCGATGATTTCGGCCAGGGTCAGCAGGTTGTGGTCCTTGGCCTTGATGAAGCTGCCGATCTCTTTTTCGGGATCCACGTGGCCCCGCTTGGGCGGCACCCACACGGCCCGCGTGTAGGCGTGCCGCGCGTCATGCCAGTCCGGGCTGCCCGGCGGAAGCTGCAGCATGTCCCGCAGCCACAGCTCTTCCAGCACCATCTCCCAGCAGGGTTGCGACAAGCGGTCCACCAGCCATTTCTGGTAGACCTTAAACACGCGCCAGGCCTCCAGCAGGGCCGCCCGCGCCGAAGAGTAATTGGTCTTGGAAAAATCCTTGGCCACCACCTCGTAGGGCATGCCCACCGAGGCCCCGATGGCCCGCAGAATGCGCTCCACGAACACCGGAAACGAGTTGCCGGGGCGCTCGTTCTTCAGCACGTGCGGCTTTTCGCCGATGTTGCCGTAGAGAATCTGGCCGGGAGGGGTCTCCGCGTAGCGCGTGCGCGGTTCGTTGCTGTCCGGGGTCACCGGGTTGAGGCCCTCGACGGCGCCGTAGGGGTCGCCGGACTCGATGAACACGGGAAAGCTGGCGGCGATGATGGCCCCCACCAGCTCGTAGTCGAGGTAGTCGGAGAGGTCGCGGAAGAACTTCATGGCCGGCGCCAGCACGCTGACGCCGCGCACCTGCTCTTCGCGCTTGGCGAAAAAGGCGTGCATGGCCCCGGGCCGGTGGCGGAGCCGGGCCGGCACCCGGGCGAAGTCGGCCGATATCATGCTGGCGCTGCTGGACTGCCCGTCCGCCGGCGGGTTGGACACCCAGTAGAACAACGGCTCTCCCCGGTTGCCGAGCTCCACGCCGTCCCGGATCCGCGCGTCGCCCACCAGGTCCGACGGCGTGGCCATGCGCAACGGGTCGATGCACTGGATCGCCAGCGAGCACAGCCGGTCCGGCTCGTCGATCATCACCGGAATGCGCAGAAATTCGCCCCGCACGAGCATCGAGTGCACGGAGAGCAGCTCGATGGCCCAGAACGGCAGCCGCCCGCCGGCGTCGGCCTCCTTGCACCACACCGACCAGAACCACTCCGCCTGGGCCGCGAAGTCCTGGGCCTGGGCCTCGGTCCAGCCCAGCACCCGGTGGTTGGGCCGGCTCTGCACCGTCATGCCCGTGCCCACCGTGTTGATCGCCATCGAGTCGATCACCGAGGAGGCGTGCGGGTCGTTGGCCGCCAGGTCCTCGGCCCGGTCGGCGATGGTCTCCCGCTCGTAGGCCTCGCTCCAGCGGCTGTTGCGGTTGACCCACCAGTTGGACAGCGACCCGCGGAACCCGCCGGCCGTGCGCGCCACCCCGTAACTGCCGATGGCGTCCACCGCGGCCCGGGCCTGGATGCGTCGCAAGGCCGATTGCGGGCTCACCGCGGCGATGGCCTTGTCCATCCAGGTCACCCGCACGGGAAACCGGCCGTCCTGGCCCGGGGCGCGTGGCAGGTTGCGCCCGCTCATCGCAGCGGCCTCCCGATGACCATCTGGGGCCCCTTGCGGCCCTCGATGGACTGCCGCTCACGGTTCAGCCAGGTGATGGTTTCACGGATGTGGCGCAGGTCGGCCCGCGTCAGCCGCTTGCCGTGCACGGCGTATTCCTGTCCCGTGGCCACGGCCTTCAGGGCGGCCTTGTACGCGGCGAGCTGCTCGGTGATCTCGGCGGCGGTAAAACCGGAGGTGGAATAGGTCGTCATGGTGGGGGACGTTAGCAATTCGTCCCCGAAAAATACTGTACACCATGGACACTGTGGAAACTGTGGACAAAAAATCGAGGTGTGTACGTCAGGACACTACAAAATATTGTGGATGACCTTCATGGCGGCGAGCTTTATGGTGTCGTAGGAAAAGTCCAGCGATTTCTCCCGCAGCAGCCCCGTCACGCGGTTCCACACCGTGTCGCTGCGTATTTTGTCGAGCAGCTCGTAGCCTTCCCAGGTCAGGTTCGACGCCACGCAGTAGATCCCGCCCCTCCGGGTGCGCGTCGACTCCCGGCAGTGGGCCGTGATCAGCCCGGCCTGGTCGAGGATCAGCATGTGATAGGAAACCAGGTCGACGTCGTATCCGTCCACCGCCTCGGGCTTCAGGGCCTCGCCGTAGCTTTCCTTCTCCTCGATCTTCTGCAAAATGGCCCGGATCAGGCCCCAGTCACGCTTCATCGTCGTTCTCCTCGCACCGGAAGACCGCTTCCAGGAATTGCTCGCATTCCTTGCCGACGAAAACCTTGTCCACCCGGCACACGGGCGCCTCGCCCGACCACTGCACCGGAACGCCCCGTCCCGCCGGGTAGGCCAGGGCCTCGACGGTCACCATCTGCTCCTCGAAACTGCCCTCGAACAGCAGCGTCGACCGTTTCGGCGGGCCGGAACGCTCAATAGAGGGAACCGTCAATCGCACCGCCGCCGCAATGCGCCGCTTCCCGAGCTGCGGGTCCTCCCGGCCGATCAGGTCCACGTGGGCCGTGTACCCCATCGCGCCCAGGTCGCCGCGCACCCCCCGCAGCACCGGCGCCACCACGTTGCGCATGCAGCGCCCCACCGCGATGGCGTTGGCCTCCCGCAGCGTGCGCTCTTCCTTTAGCGCCGCCTCGGTTTCGGCTTCGCGCCGGCGCAGGCCGGCTTCATATCGATTGACGATTCCCTTGACATCGACCATGGATCGACCTCTTGGTTGACAATATTCGATGTTCTTCGAAATCGGCGCACCTACCGTTGCGCCACATGCGAATTTACGAAACGGAAAACGTCGAGCAAGCCGCCCGCAACCGGATCCCCGTCACCACCCGCTCGCGCCCGCCGTGGCGCCGGGGACGCGCCCGGCCCACGCCCGGGTAGGCGTACAGCCGCCGGAAAACCTCGGCCCGCCCCAGGGGACGCTGGCCGTTTTCCGCCGCCCATGTCCGGTAGGCCTCGTACAGCGCCCCCTTGTCCGCCTCGGCCCCGCCCTCCAGCGCGCAGCATGCTTCCACGAACCCGCGCACCGGGTCCCCGCGCCGGCCCGGGCCCACCGCCGTGCACAGCTCGCCGTACAGGTCCAGCACGTCGTCCTGGGCCTCCACGTCCATCTGTGTCAGGTGCCGCGCGATGTCCAGCAGCCGGATGCGCTGCGTCGGCTTCAGCCCGGCCGCGTTGGCCATATCCTTGATTTCGGCCAGCCGCGCCGACACCCGGCTGCGCCCCGGCACCGCGTACCCGCCCGTGCGCCGGATCGACGGCAGCACCTCGTGCGTGATCCAGCGCCGGAACCTCTTGGCCTCGGGCTTGTTGGAACGGATGATCAGGGTGTAGAGGCCGGACTCGGTGACGAACCAGGTTTCGCCCTGACGACCTAAGTTTCTCTTAGCCCGTTCGTCCTCATCAAGTTGCTGAACGGAAACGGATGGATTGGTAAGTTCGAGAGCACCGCAAACATCCTTGGCCACCAAGATAGGACTTCCATTTTCATCCAGCATGCCACGTACCGGCTTGTCGCCATAGTCGAAATTCATCAGGTCGTTCATGAGATTGCCTCCCCGTAGAGCGCGGCCCACAGCCGGCTGTTGAGGTGTTGCAGATACCGGATCGTCGCCTTCAGGTGCTCGATGTCGTCCCGGGCGCTATTGGCCGGCGGCGGCGCTGCGGGGGGGCGGATCGAACGGTGGATGAAACGGGCGGGAAACGCGATGACCTTGCACGCCGGCGCGTGCCTGCTGCGACTGCGCATGACAGACCTCCTTGTGAAAGGTGGGATGTAAGGTCCGCCTCTTCGCCGTCAAACGAAAAGGCGGGCCGCACGCGGTTGACGGACCGGCCCACAAGGAAACCGGCGAGCCCGGAGGCTCCCGCGCACAGCCCGCCCGTCGGCTCGCACGGCAACAAAAATAGCGCCGTGCGAAAGGGTGGCGCTGATGCGCCTTGTGGATAATTCCGGCCGTCAAACCGGGCCGCGGATGTTGCCGCGGCACATTCCTTGTCCCACGCTTTGCCGGCGCTTGTCAACGTTATTTTCCCCCGCGAAATTAAAAGCCGTGCCGCTAAAAGACCCCGCTCAAGCGTCAAATCCGTCCCGCTTGTCGGCCATGAAGGTCTGGATGGACGACACAAACACCCGGATCCCCTGCCGCTGGCCGATGCGCAGCGCCCGCAACTCGCCGCGCTCGATGAGCTGGTATACGTAGCTGCGGCTGCAGTTGATCATGTCCTTGGCCTGGCTGACGTTCACGGTACGCTCCATCTCCACCGCGCTCACCTCCTCTGAAACCATCCCGGCAGGGCCCGCCGCGCGTCCGGTGCCTTGGCCGGCGGGGGTGTTTTCGGTTTGTCCGCGGGCTTTTCCCGGTCGGCCCGCTTGGCCAGATACGACAGGCTCGGCGACCACTCGCTGTCCGCGCACGCCGCGGCGTACACCTCGCAGTCCAGCAAGTGGTTGGCGCGCCCCTTGCGCACCCACTTCACCCGGCCGCGGCGGTCCTTTTGCTTCTCCTCGGCCAGAAGCTGCCGCACGTAGTCGTGCCCGGTCTCGGCGTGCAGCCAGAACCGCTGGCTGTCCTTTTTCTCCCGGGTCATGCGCCAGTGGATGAGATCCTTGAACGCCGCCGTGTCCAGAAACCGCAGCTCGAGGCCGCCCGGGATCTTGCGGTTGCCGCGCGCCATCTTGTCGATCACCTTCGGCACCACGCGCCTGAGCTGCGGCCGGCTGGCCCCCTTCACGCCGAAGATTACCCCGCGGCCGGCCTGCTTGCGCAGCCACTGGTAGGCCTCCTCCGTGCGCGTCCACTCCGCTTCCTCGGTCTCGCCGCCGCCGGTGTCCAGCGCCGCCCGCCAGATGCCCATGCTGCGGTCCGTGCCGTCCACTTCGTAGCGCATGCCGTAGATTAGCCGCTCCACGTCCGTCCAGGTCGAGATGTACCCGTAGCTGATCAGCCAGTTCGTCAGGTCCCGGGCCCAGGCCCGCACCACGAACCAGAACCCGATCTTCTGCATGTCGAGCCCGCAGGTCAGCGCCAGGGCCTCGGGCGGCACGATCCCCTCCGGGTATTGGCACCGGTGGCGCTTGAGGACCTCGCTTTCCTGCTTGGGCTCGATCACGTCCTTCCACGCCTGGCACTTGTGCTGGGTGACGAAGGCGTAGTTTTTCTTCGGGTCGATCTGGCCCCGCAGAAAGGCCGCCGCCGGCTTCGACAGGCTCACGAACGGCGAGTACCAGCTCGGCAGCGGGCCGAAGGCCACCGCCTGGGCCCGCTCCACCGGCTTGTCCGCCTTCCAGAAGCCGCGGCGCACCGCTTCGTCGCGCCGGTAGTCGTCCCAGTCGAACTTGCACTTCTCGCAACTGTAGCGGCCCAGGCGTTTGCGCATCACCAGGCCCGGGTCCCGCGTCTCGCCCCAGTGCATGTTCCGAAAGCGCATGATCTGCGGGTGGTCGCAGATCGGGCACACGGCGTAATAGCGCCGCGTCTCGTCGGCCTCGTTTCTGAGCAGCTTGTCGAACTCGTCGCCGTCCAGCGCCGGCGTCGAGTAGAACATCTCCTTGGAGGTGTGCGGGTAGGCGTTGAGGCGCACCTCGCCCAGGGAAAACGGGTCCGCCTCCTTGCCGACGAACGACGGGTACTTTCCCGGCTCGTCGTAGAACATGTAGCGCACCGACTCCGAGGCCAGCATGGCCGCCGAGCTTGCCCACGCCAGCATCAGGTCCATCCCGTTGAGAAACTGGATCAGCAGGGTGTGGCTCTTTGGCGACAGCAGGGTCGCCACCCGTTTGGTGGCCCGCAGCGCCGGCCAGATCTGGCGCTGGATGATGCGCTTGGCCGTGTTTTCGTCCGGCATGATGTACATCGCCGGCCCCGGGTCCACGTCCACGGCGTACATCAGGCAGTTGAACGCCGTCTGGGTTTTGCCGGTCTGCGGGGCGAAGCACATCATCACCCGCCGCACCCAGGGCTCCATCCAGGTGTCCATGGGCTCCACCAGGTATGGCGTACGGCTGTTCGTCCAGCGCCCCTGGGCCGATCCGCGCGTGATCTCCCGGTATTTTTCGGCCCACGCGCTGACCCGGATGTCGGACCGGCCCCGCAGCGCCCGCCGCTCGGCCGGCCAGAATCTGACCGCCTGGATCGGATCAACCGTCTCTATGGCTTCCGCTGCCTGGATCACAGATCGATCGCCTCCAAATCCGGTACCTCGAAATCAACAGGCTGGCTATACCGGTCCAGCCAGGCCTCCAAGGCTTTCAGCATCGTTTCGACCAGGTCGGGCGTCTTGGAGGCGTCGCCGTCCACGGCCTCGATGATGGCGCCGGCGTTGCTCTGGATCCAGTTGACGCCGTCGGACTTGAAAATCGCGGCCCGGGCCGCCAGGTGGTGCTCGACCTGGTCGCGCAGCACGAACCGTCCCTCGGCCGCGGCCGCCTTCACCAGCGCCGTGCGGGCCTGGGCCTCTTCCCGGGCCGCGGCGGCTCTTTCTTTGCGCAGCTTGACCTCGTCGAGCTCGTCGTTGGGCACATTCCCGCCGTCCTTGCGCTCCAGCCACCGCCGCGCGTACTTGTCGACGTCCTTGACCACGAAATCGCCGTCGTCGTTCGGCCGTAGCCGGCCGTCCTTCTTGTGCGCGTACAGGGACGACTTGCTGACCTTCCACCCCTGCGCATCGAGGTGCCTGAGCACCTCGGGTATGTTCTTCAGTGTGCTCACCCGAAAAGTCTCCGGAGATATCGTCTCACCGTGTCCGGGTCCCGGCCGATCGCGCGCCCGATTTCGGCCGCCGACCACCCCGCATCCCGGGCCCAGTACAAAAAGACGACATCACGATATCCGAGGTGCATCCGATCCAGCACCGTCCCCGACTGGGCCGTGAACCACCCCCCGCAAAAACCGCAGCACAGCCGGCGCCCGGCCCAAAACACTTCGGTCTTGTCGCCGGGCAACGCTGAACCGCACTGCGGGCAGACGGGCTGGCTGCCATGCAACGACCGCAGCACCACCTCTCGGCATGCCGCCGCGTCCAAAAGCGACGGCGTCACCGTCAGCAGATGCATGTGACCCGATTTCCCGGATGCTGCCCCGGTAAAAGCCTCTTTTTTCAAATTTGCTGCATTTTCAGTATGTTCCATTTTTCCAACCTCCAAAATCACTAAAAAGCGCT
>Ga0180435_10001212_pt1 | contig 27059 bp, 20 predicted proteins | sample SS_ome_3_FD_132467 | JGI IMG/M metagenome (GOLD analysis project Ga0180435, IMG submission 132467) | Hypersaline lake sediment archaeal communities from the Salton Sea, California, USA - SS_3_S_1 metaG | ecosystem: Environmental > Aquatic > Non-marine Saline and Alkaline > Hypersaline >... | reverse complement strand
TTCAACGTTCTCTTTTTTCAACGATAGCGCCGAAGGCGCCATCAGTCTTTCTCCGGTCTTCAACGATCTTTAACGTTCTTTTGCTTCAACGTTCTCTTTTTTCAACGATAGCGCCGAAGGCGCTATATCTAGATCGCTTCTTTCAGGTTCATAACCGACCAGTAATCAAAGACCGGTCCATCAACACAGGTAAAAGTAGAACCAACCATGCAACGGCAGCATTTCCCCATCCCGCAGTGCATTCTTCTTTCCAGGGAGACAAACATCCGGTTCATTGGAATTCCCATCGAATCGAGATAATTACAGACAAATTTAAACATAATCGGCGGACCGCAGACTATCGCGTAAGTATTATCAGGGTCGATGGTTATCTCCTTGAAGAGTTCGGTGATAAGACCGATGCGGCCGGTCCAGTTATCGTCTCCTCTGTCAACTATGGTCATAAGATCGATGTTGTTTACCGTCTCCCATTCAGCGTACTCATAGGTAAAGAGCATTGACGGAGGATCCTTGGTGCCGTAGAGGAGAGAGACATCTTTATACTCATCCCGGTGTTCGTTGATCCAGTACAACGGAGCCCGGAGCGGAGCCAGTCCGAGACCACCCGCGATCAGAAGAATATTATTGTCTATCATCTCTTCCATAGGGAATGAAGTTCCGAAGGGCCCGCGGATTCCGACTTTGCTGCCTTTCCTGGCCTTATGGAGAATATCGGTTACCCGCCCGGCTTTTCTGATGCATACAGCGATAAACTCTTTATTGTTGCTGGAACTGGAGATAGAGATGGGAACCTCTCCAAACCCGGGGACCTCCAGCATAAGGAACTGGCCGGGACGGAAACTGAAGATCTGACGTTCAACGGGATCAAGAATCTTCAGATGAAAGAGCTTCTCCATCGAGGTAAGTTCAATAATATTGATTATCTCGCATTTATAGGTCTTGTCCGTCCTCATAATCTCATTCTTCCAGTTATAGGGGGGAGGCTTGGACATGAACGGCTTGAGGTTGATATCTTGCTTGGGAATCTTATACTTCATCAGACTTCTCCATTAGCAGGTCGTCGATAACGTCTTTGGGGTTGATGTCCGCCAGGCAGTTACGGCCGCAGCGATTGCATCCCACGCAGATCTGTTCATCGGCGTTCTCGGCGAAACCGTGATAGTGATGATAAAACCGGTACTTCAGCCGGTCTTCTTTCCTGGGGCGAAAGTTATGACCTCCCGCGACTTCGGCGAAATCGACCACGGTACAGGAGTACTGGAATCGTTCTTTCCTCGAACTCTTCAGGCTGACATCGAGGTTCTCTTCAATTCCATAGCAGTAGCAGGTCGGGCAGACCATGGCGCAGGTCCCGCAGTTCAGACATTTGTCTCCCCACTTCTTCCAGATCGGCGATTCGAACTCTATATCCAGAAGATTGGGTAGACTGGAAGTATCGACTGTGGTTTTGAAACTATTCTTTATTAGATTTCTCCGCTCGATCCACTTCTGATCATCCTCCTCGGTAGGATCGGTGGTCTTGACGTTCTTCAAAAAATTAAATGCCTTGGATGAATTTATCGAAAGATAGTACCTATCCCCGATATCGGTGCAGAAGAGATTAAACCCCTGTCGGACTACCAGCTCTCCCATCGACTTGCAGAAACAGTCATCCATGGGAAGGTGATCCAGACCGATCAGGAAGGTGTTGTTTCTCCGCGCGATGTAATAGGGAGACGGATAGGCGCCATGAATAAATATATCATCGAGTTTATTTAAGGCGTTGATATCACAGGCCCGCACCCCGACAATCACCCGGGGATTCACCCGGTATTCAATCTCCTGCTCCCAGTTGTCATCCGTGAAGTTGTACCGGGAGAGTACCTCGCGGAAAGGGAGGAAAAAGTTCTTCAAGGACGAGTAGGAGAGAGTATAATCAAGCTCCATCTCATCGAACGAATGGACCTGCCTGAACTGATAGATCGGATTTCCGGTCTTATCGGTATTGATCTGTTTCGGGCCGAAGGTCTCATTCGATTCGATCAGGCCGTCAACAAACTTCTTGAATTCCTTCTTGGTAATTACTTTGTAAATCATATAAATTAGCTCCCTTTGGTCGCTAATCCAGCTCTCAAGAACGACCATCATGAATCTATATGGGAAATATCTGAATAATACTCACAATCCTATCTGGATATTGTCTTTTTCGCTCACCCCGAATACAGGGCCCGGTAGAGCGGAAGAAAAACAGTACCATGAACCCGCCAAAACCCCAAAGAAAAAATAGGCTTACAATCAGGAATATTTCTACCGGAAGCGCGCTGGTTCGGTCAAGGATTCCCGGGGTCGGATTTGTAATCAACCCCTATCTCGGCTGCGGCCACGGATGCCGTTACTGCTACGCGACCTTCATGCGGAAGTACTCCCACTTTAACCGGGAGAGCCGCTGGGGCGAGTTTGTGGAAGTGAAGGCCAATCTCCCGGAGATCCTGGAGAAGGAACTGGCCCGGAAGAGAAAGATTGGAACCGCCCTCCTCTCCAGTGTCTGCGATCCTTACCAGCCGGTGGAAGGAAAATACGAACTGACCCGGCAATGCCTGAAACTCCTCCGGGCCTATGGCTGGGGAATCCGTATCCTGACCCGGTCACCCCTGGTGATCCGGGATATTGATATCCTTACCTATTCCCTCGACGGACTGGTCGGGATCTCCATCCCGACCGATAACGACCGGGTCCGAAAATTACTGGAGCCTTACTCTCCCCCGATCGAAGCCCGGATCGAAACCCTAAAACAGCTCCGGGCAAAGGGCATCCGGACCTGGGCCTTCATCGCCCCCGTTCTCCCGATGGATCCCCATAAGCTTCACCGTTTGATATCCCCTCATGTCGAGTATATCATGATCGACTCTCTCAACTACAAGAATCAGGTAAAGCATATCTTCCGGGAAGAGGGATGGGATTACGCCCTGACTAAGGAATACGCGAAACGGACCCGGGCAAAGCTGCTGGAGCTTTTTGGGGAATAGTGAATTGGGAATGGGGAATAGTTGCTCGGGGGGCTATTCCCCATTCCCCATTCCCCATTCCCCACTCATTCTATTCAAAGCGCTGATCACGGCCTTGATTGAGGCCAGACTTATATTGGTATCCACCCCTACACCGAAGTATTCCCCCCCGTTCTCATCGACCAGGGAGATGTAGGCTGCTGCGGCGGATTCGGAACCCCGGTGATCGATATCGTGCTCGGTATAGGAAGAGATACTGAAATCTCTACCGGTAGCCTGCTTGATCCCGTGAACAAAGGCGTCGATCGGACCGTTGCCTCTCCCGGTGAAATTCAGGACCTCGTCACGATCGCTGATTTCAGCCCGCACTTCGGTTGTTCCGCCTTCATCCCCCTCAAACCGGCACTTGATTACCCGGTAGGGTGATCTCCGGGCCAGATATTCCTCCTCAAAAGATTTCCGGATATCTTCCGGTGTAAGCTCATCCCCGGTCTGATCAGTGATCCGCTGGATAACCCGGCCAAACTCGGCCTGCATGGCCCGGGGAAGACGGAATCCGAACTCCTGCGCCATAATATACCCCACCCCCCCCTTGCCGGACTGACTATTTATCCGGATGATCCGTTCGTAGCTCCGGCCCACGTCTTCGGGGTCTATCGGAAGGTATGGCACTTCCCAGATATCCTCATCCGCGGACTTCCTGGCATTCATTCCCTTGTTAATAGCGTCCTGGTGGGATCCGGAAAAGGCGGTATAGACCAGTTCTCCCGCGTAGGGATGGCGGGGATGGACATCCATCCGGGTACATTCCGCGTAGATCTCTCTGACCCTGTCGATATTGGAAAAGTCCAGGCCCGGATCCACCCCCTGGGAGAAGATATTGAGAGACATCGTGACAATGTCCAGATTGCCGGTCCGCTCTCCGTTCCCGAAGAGGGTTCCCTCTACCCGGTCCGCGCCCGCCATAAGGGCCAGTTCCGCCGCGGCAACCGCCGTTCCCCGGTCATTATGAGTATGGAGGCTGATAATTACGCTATCCCGATCACGGACATTCCGGCTGAACCATTCGATCTGGTCGGCGTAAATATTAGGGGTGGCCATCTCAACTGTCGCCGGAAGATTGAGTATAACCGGCGCGTCGGGTGTCGGCTTCCAGACATCCATCACCGCGTGACAGACATCAAGGGCATATTCCAGCTCAGTACCGGTAAAACTTTCGGGAGTGTACTCAAAGCGGAACCCGGGATTTCCGGATTCATCTTTAAGCCGTTGCATCAACTCCGCTCCGGAGACAGCGATCGCCTTGATCTCATCCGTGCCTTTCCGGAAGACAACCCTCCTCTGCACGGTGGAAGTTGAATTATAAAGATGAACGATAGCTCTCTTCGCGCTCGCCAGAGACTGAAAGGTTTTTCTGATAAGATGTTCCCGGGCCTGGGTTAAAACCTGAACCGTAACGTCTTCGGGGATCAGGTTATCCTCGATCAGCACGCGGAGAAAGTTGTACTCCACTTCGGAGGCGGAAGGGAATCCGACCTCGATCTCCTTGAATCCGACTTCAACCAGCAGTTTAAAGAAGCGGAGCTTCTCTTCCAGGCTCATCGGGATACTCAACGCCTGGTTCCCGTCCCGGAGATCGACGCTGCACCAGACCGGAGCCTGTTTAATAATTCGATTCGGCCAGGTCCGATCCGGAAGTTCTATCTGCGGATAGTGCCGGTATTTGTTGATATTCATAGCATTCATTAGAATTAACGCTTCTGGGCAAATCAATACTCTTCAGAATATAAAACAATATATTGTAATTTCTCTTCAGCAAGATTTCTAAATTAGGACAAGAGATATCACAAAACCAGTCATACATCAATATTCAATTGTACGGCACCAACATGCACCGACGCAGTCGGGGCACAATACCTTAATTCGCTCAGCGAATTAAGGTAGCTCTCAATATCTTCTGCTCAACCAGGGGAAGATTACCCGGACCGGTCGGTGTCTTCGCAATCTTCTCTACCACGTCATAGCCTTTGATCACCTCTCCGAAGATCGTATGGCGGTTGTTCAGCCAGGGGGTCGAGGCGACGGTGATGAAGAACTGCGACCCGTTGGTATCGGGTCCGGAATTGGCCATGGCCAGAATACCCGGCTTATCGAACTTCAGTCCGGAGCGGAACTCATCCTGGAATGGCCTTCCCCAGAGCGACTCACCACCCCGTCCGGTCCCGGTTGGATCGCCCCCCTGGATCATAAATCCCGGTATTACCCGGTGAAAGATAATTCCATCGTAATACCCTTTTTTAACCAGTCCGACAAAATTCTCTACCGTCATCTGGGCTTTCTCCGGAAAGAGTACGATCTCAATCTTACCCTGAGTGGTCTCAAGGATAACCCTGGAAGATGTTTTCCTGGATTTGGGGGCGGGAATGTCGGGCGCTTTCACGGCACTATCGAGCGCGGCGGCAACTGCTTCTTTGATTAATTTACAGCTAACGGTCGCGCCGGTGATTCCATCAACTTCAGGCGACTGCTCTTCAATGATCTTCCCTCTCATTATAGATCGCACCTTCTCCGGTTCCCAGTCAGGGATTTCCTGATAAGTTATATCCGCGATCTTGCCCCCCTCAATCTTCACCTTCAGACGGACTTTCCCATATTTAGAGACCGGGGAGTTCCCTTCATAAATCCCATCCCGGTAGTTCTCCGACGAGGCGGGCGCGCTGAATGCCATGAGCATTAATGATGTCATAAATAATATCGCGCAAGATTTAACTAATTTCATCTTATCTTATCTTAATCTCCTTTGTTCATGACATTTAGGTGGAATAGACTATCTCTAGTAATCAATCATATCTCCACCCCGGTTGAATCAACCGGGGTGGTGGATTTTCTCGTTCCCACGCTCCGCGTGGGAATGCAGCGCCCGAGCTTTCGTTACGACGCTCTGCGTCGTAACGGAGCTTACTTCATTCAAAACTCCCTTTGTGTCTTCGTGTCTTTGTGGCTATAAGACTTCAAAAAAACGCACCATAATTTTCCGGTCCGGATCGATCTTCTCATAGATCGGCCGGAAAAATTTCAAGGTCGCCGGTTCATAGATAAGCCGGAAGAGCAATGTCCTGCTCATCCGGGAAAAGCTTCTGATATGATCCGGGCGCGGACCGATAATAGTATTCCCCCGCATGGTAAAGGTATCATTTCCTTTATTTACTCCTGTGATGCCAAAATACCTATTTGTGATATGGACATACTTCACGCCCCGTCGTCTTAGTTCCCGGGCGGCCTCTCCTTCCTCTTTCCAGTAAACCCGGGAGAGATTGAAGTCAATCTTTTCCGGGGTTGTCACCGGAATAAGCCCGGTGGTTGATCCGAGAAAATATCCCTGGTTCCAGGCCGCGAAAATCTTCTCTCCCGGACGGGAATGATTGTTCAGCCATTGATAAGACTCATACTCGATCTGATCGCTGCTGGTATTGGCCGCCAATAAAACCCAGTTCCCCTGGAGGAGAAGAACCGGCAATGGAATAAGCCATAAGATCCAAATTCTCTTCTCATTGATTAATACGGCCCAGAGGATGGTCATCGCGAAGAACCCGGCAAAGAGCCAGCCGCAACTCAGATACATTCCCGGGGCCTGAAAATCCGGGAGAGTCAATGACCTGATAATCGAACCCCACAACAGATTCAAGCCGTAGGGAATCCCGAGATAGATGCCGCGGGATTGGCCGGGGAATAAAAGATCGGCGGCAATATAAATAAAGACCGAGGCAATGGTTACGATGGCAGCTTTCCTATTCCAGTTCGCCAGAGCCCGGGCAGCCAGTAGTACTACGGCCAGATCAAGCAGGCGGGCGCCACGATTAACCACCATGGCCAGGGCCAGACTGAAGAAGAAGAGGCTGAAAGACAGAAAATCTCTTTTCTTGAATGCCGTCCAGAAACCCCAGGGGAGAAAGAAGATGAAGAGAGTGTACCGGTTCCAGAACGCGTCCCGGGGAAGCGGCTGGAGATCTCCGACCTGGATCCTGACCTGGGCCATCAGGTCGATGCCCCGGAACTTCATTGCCAGCGGGGCGATCCATTCCAGAAGGCTGGGCTTAATCAGCAGGTAAAATCCGTAATTAAGTATTATGAGGCCGGCCAGAAAAATCGCGGAGGACCACCAGGAAGGACCGCCGGCGACCAGGCGTCGGAATATCACCCAGAGGCCATAAAGGAAGATGATTCCCAGCGCTCCAGCCATCAGGGGGCCAATCTTCATTCCCAGAAAGAGGGCGACCAGAGTCCCAATCGTAGCCTGTATTCTCTTGCCTCGGCCGTCGATCGCCCTACCCGCCGACCAGAAGAAGAGGACCACCAGAGGAACCTGAACCAGGTCATGGGAGAAATTCACCAGAGAGAGAGTGATCGGAGCGGGAAGAAGAGCGAAGATAACCCCTCCCCACCAGCCGACCTTCCTCCCCCCGTGGCTCTCGAGCCAGTAGAAGATCAGAACCGCAGTCAGGGCGGAGATAAAGGCCGCTTCAAAGACCACTATCTGATAGAGCAGCGGACCGCTGATCAACCATCCCGGACCCCGAAGAAGAAGGAAGGTAGGATCGAGGAACGACAGAGTATATACTCCCCGCGCGACACCGTAGTAAAACCAGACCTCAATCAGATGGGATGAAAACCATCCGGACTTCGTAAAGAAGATGATATCAAGAGCAACGCGTAGCAGGACGGCGCCCAAAAAAATGTAGAGAGCGAGCAGCCACTTACGCTGGTTATAGAAATCATACATGGAATATAATCTATAGTAACTGTTTGAAATTAATTGGGGGATTTAGGGGAAATACCAAATTCCAAACGGAGAACCGGATTTGACTAACCCGCTCCCCCCTCCCGGAAGAGATCCAGGAACCGGTCTTCATAGAGATGATAGACGCCCCACCGGTCCAGTTCTTCTTTGAGTATTCCGGCCTGGAGAGGATCGATCTTAACCTTCCGGAAGAGATCCTCGATCCGTTTCCGGGCCGGCGCGGGCAACGGTTTACCTTCTCCCTCATCCTCATCCTCCTCTGCCTCATCCATAATTCCCCCCACCCCCAGGATTCCCTCATCGGGATGTATAAATGTCTCCATCGTCTCCTGTGCCTTCTTCCCGATCTTGGCAATCTCAATATCGAAATTCTTAATATCATCTTCGATCGGGAGAAGATCGATCCGGACGGAAAGAAGTATCTCCAGAAGATGCAGAATGGCCAGGGAGGCCCGGGGGTTCTCCAGATTTACCGTATAATATGGGATCTCCCCCAGCAGACATATCCCCGGGATCTTCGCTGGAGACTCTACTCCCAGAAGCAGGCCGTTTAATCCGCTGATATGACCCATCTCCAGCAGCTCCACACCATGTTCGATAAGGTAATCTTTCAAATCTAACGTATTGGATACTGCCCAGATCCGGGGTTTATCCTTGTGCTGGATAGCCGCCGGCGCCGCGGCGAAGGTCCAGGTCCTGAAGACACCCATCTTAACCGCCAGACTGACAACTTCCCGGGCCATCTTAATCTGAAGCCCCGGGGAGGGTTGAGCATCACCCAGAAATAAAATCAGGTCACTACCTGAATATGGATTCTTCCAGAAATAAAAGTTACTCGATGGCAACGGAGGAATATTGGCCAGGCACTTATCCACGACCACACTGGTGGGCGAAAAGTAATTATCAGGGTTGATGAACGCGAACCGCTCCGCCTCCAGAGCATCCACCAGATATGAGACTGTCTTGGATGCGACATATCCCATTCCCGGCCAGGCGACCAGCAGTTGGGGATGTTCCAACCGGGGCTGTTTCAGATACGTAATCATTAAAATTTTTCCTCTGGAAAAATTTTATTCATAAATCCACTGCCATATCTATTGGGACCCGGTAAAACTATTATAATAGCCAGATCAAGAAAAGGAAAATGGCCGGGACGGCTAAAGCCGTCCCGGAACATTAGCCATTCTATCAATAATTACGCAATAAAAAAATGATAGTCATTGTTCAAAACTAAATTAGTTACCGGAGCTCACTAATTTTTTCAGCTGACGCTCATAATCACGGGCGGCCCCATTCTGGCCGGCGGCTTTGCTGACCCGGATCAGGAGCTGCATCGCTTTAATCTTATCCTTGATGAACCTGCCGGCATTCGCGGACGAGGCCGCGCGGGCCAGCTGGACAGCGCTGGTGGTCATTCCCCGACTGAACTGGGCTTCCGCCAGACTGATTAAAGTCAGAATATTGCCCGGGAAAGCGATCAGGAGCTGCTCCAGAACCTCTTTGGCTTCGGCCAGCTTCTTCTCTTTCTCAAACTGACGGGCTAATGATATGAAGGCATTGAAGGCGTCCGAATTTTCCAGCAGCGATGCCTCAATCCGGGAATGAACCTCGGCTTTGAACTCATCACCAAGAGCTTTATAAGCTTCTCCCAGGATAGCGTGCCCATGAACCAGCTCCATCGGATAATAGTCCGGTGTCTCGGTCAGACCTTCCGCCGCCAGTTCCGCGGCTTTTTTGCAGTTCCCTTTCTTAAGGTAGTACTCAGCCAGGGCTATTTTGGAGCGTGAATCCCAGGGCTCGCCTTTCTTCTTCTGTATCCGGATGATCGTGTCAACCCACTTCTTGGCTTCATCAAGCTTCCCCTGGCGAAGAGCCAATTCGGCCAGCTCGATGTGAGCCTGGTAGGATTCGCGATCCTTTGCCAGGATCTTATTGAACCAATTCTTCGCGATTCCGAAGTTCCCCATATCAAGATTGGCCAGTCCGATCAGTTTTATCGTATCGAGATCGTCAGGATCATGGCGGAGAGCCTGCTTGAGATATTTAATCCCTTCCTGCTTCTGACCATCCTTCATACAGAGCCGGCCCAATTTTTTCAAAAACCTGGCATTGGGGCCGGAAAATTTGATGGCCTGCTTCATATTGTTGATGCCCCTCTTATGGGCACCCATGATGAAGTAAAGATCATAGAGGGGAATGAATGTGCGTTCTTTGAAAGGTGACCGGGGCGATATGCTCTTGAAAACCGCTACCGCGCCTTCCAGATCACCCTTCTTCTTCAAAATACGGGCCAGACGGATGTACGCCGACCAGCTCCCCCCTTCTTTTATCAGCTGGCGGTAGATATTCATCGCCCGGGCCGGACTTTTCATATCCTCGAATATTCCAGCCAGCTGTTCCCGGGCCAGACGGTCTTTCGGGAAAGCACTCAGGGCTAACCGCAGCACCTTCTCCGACGCCTCAAGATCACCTTCCTTAGCCAGAAGACGGGCCAGATGCTTGTAACCTTCCAGGCGCGAGGGCTGGAGTATAATTCTCTCATAGACCTCTTTCTCTTTCGGTGTTGTTAATTTCAGTTTTAAATCTTTTATCGATTTCATACTTAAATCCTCCAATTTTATTAATTAAGCGGAGATTATCATTATAATCAGGATAATACAATGCTTATATGATTTCAATCTGTCAGGAATGGTACAGCTCGGAAATGTAAAGAGATCGGACGGATCGGATCTATCCGCCTGCTCCGTCCGATCTAAAGAGAGTCTGATAATCCGCTAATACTTATAAACACTCCCGCCGATGAATTCCCGGATCAGCGAGGTGGGTGAGATAATCGAATCATCTTCCAGTTCGTCAATCTCTTCCAGATAACTGAGACATCTTAACGCTCTCCGGTAGGCGTCTTCTCTCCCGGTCTGATCGGCATAATTCTCCACGGCCTCTTTCAGGGGCTCATAGAGATACTTTTTATATACCGGCAATTCATACGGGAGGTAACCATTAACCACCGCTTCCGCCTCACCGATGAAAGGAACGATATACTCCTTCTCGGATTCCCGGACGTAATGCCAGTGCCCGAGGGTCTTCATGGGGGTATAGTTGCGATGCAGGTTGTCCCGAACCATTCTCCTGAGAAGACGGAGGTCGGTCCAGGGGACAAAGTTATAATCTTGATCCTGGAGCTGACATATTGTCTCGATATAGACCCGGAACTGACTATCGGCGGGGATCCCGGCAGTCATGGGAGCATGAAAAGCGTGCAGCCCTTCTATCACTAGCAGTTGGCCTTCCTTAAGCTGAAGCTTCTTCCGTTCTTTCTTGCGCTGCCCGGATTTGAAATCATAGACAGGTATCGAGGCTTCTTTCCCGGCCAGAAGATCATTGAGATTTTTATTGATTGTCTTTATATCCAGAGCTTCGGGAGACTCAAAGTTATGATCACCATGTTCATCCTGAGGCTGATCCTTCAAATTCCAGAAGTAATTATCCATGGGAAGAATTACCAGGTCTTCACCCATAGCCCGGAGAGCCTCACAGAGTTTCAGGGTGGTGGTGGTCTTGCCGGAAGAACTGGGTCCGGCAACAATAACCAGGCGAATCTTATCGCGCCTCCCCAGGATCTCGCCCGCTATCTTCCAGATAGCGCTCTCGTAAGCCCGGTCGGCGTCACGGATAACATCCTGATAGCCCCCGAAGGCCATCCGTCGATTGATCCCGGCGATCGTTCCCACATCCCGGTTACGATTCCACCAGCGGGCCCGGGTAACGATCTCCATCTCATAGATCTCTTCCCATTGGAGCTTCTCGGGAGCCGGGGCGGCAGTTTTTTTCTTGGCTTTCGTCGCAGCTGCTTTACCGACAGCCTTCTTCCGGGTCTTGGTACCAACAGCGGATTTCTTGGCGGTTTTCTTAACAATCGGTTTCACAGCCGGTTTCTTCCGGGTCTTGGTGGCTAGAGCGGCCTTTTTCGCGGGTTTTTTAACCGTTGCGCCGGCAGCGGATGCTTTCCGGGCAGTGGTTTTGCGGACAGTTTTTTTGGTCTTGGCAGCTACTTTCTTTATAGTCTTCTTCTTTTCAGTCATAACATTTGCTCCTTTATTTTTTCAAGGGGGGGAGTTTACTCAGTACGAGGGGGAAGTCAACCGAAATATCCGGAGAATTAATAGTTCCAACCGTTCCAAGGGTTCGGTCAGTTGGAACTGCTGGAACGGTTCGAACGGTTAGAACTGTTGGAACCTTCCGGTTCCAGCAGTTCGTTGATAACCTCCGCGTTATCACGGCTCTCTCCCAGGGAATAATCCGGCTCTGCACCATCCAGAACCGCTCTCTCCATCGCCTCGATCTCGCAGAGATATGGATCAGCGATCCGGGTCGGTATCACGGTCTCTGTATCGTCTGGAGCTATATGAACCAGACCGCTTCCTTTCCCGTCGATATCCGGCTGCCATGGATTAGTGAGACGGAGTACCCCCCTCTCTCCCGCCACTTCCGCCCCGACTCCATAAGGGAGTATGAATGAGCAGTCGAGTTCCGCGATTATTCCCTCCGGGTAAATCAATTGACAGGCCGAAAGGACATCAACTCCGGTCGGGCCATTTACCCGGCTGCCATAGACTTCGATCGGGCGGCACCCGACCACCGCCCGGGCGAAACTGACCGGATAACACCCCACGTCCCGGAGCACCCCCCCGCCCAATTCCTCGTACCAGCGGATATTATCGTTCCCATCAGGAAGAGAAAAACAGAACTGTGCCCGGATCAGACGGATCTTCCCGATAAAATCATCATCGAGCAGTTCTTCCAATCTTCCGTACTGGGGATGCATACGATAAGCCATTGCTTCCATCAGCACCACGCCGTTCTCACGCGCCGCCATGGTCATGTTATCGACTTCATCCCCGGAAAGACCCAACGGTTTTTCACAGAGGATATGTTTGCCGGCCCGGGCGGCCCTGATAACCCACTCGCAATGCATACTGTTGGGGAGGGGGATATAGACGGTATTGATCTCCGGATCGGCGAGAAGAGCCTCGTATGAAGGAAATCTTCCGGGAATTTCCCAGCGGTCTGCGAATTTCCCGGTCCTATCCGGATCACGACCGCCCACCCCGACAAGTTCCGAGCGGGATGCCTCTCGGATCGGAGGGATAATTCTCCTGTTAATCCTGGCGGTGGAGATTATTCCCCATCTCAATACTTTCTCTATTGTTGTGGCGCCGACGGGTGATTTTGCCATTAAATTCGTTCTCCTTCTCTATCGGGTTACCGGAATATCACCGGTAGAACCATAATAAACACGGGTTATACCGCGAACTGCCCAGAGACCGGAAGCGGGCCGGAAGATGACGATATTGTCAATAAGGCTCCCGGTGAATATCCCTATTATCGGACTATCTTCCGTTTGGCCGAAATAAAACCGGGACCAACCCCGGATCGCCCACAAACCCGTGGCGGGACGGTATATGGCTATCTCGGCCCGGAACGGGGAGGAGGTCTTTCCGTGAGCGTGCCAGCGGTAAACTCCGGGGCATGGCCGGTCACCCGGGCTCCCGAAGTAGGCACGGGTGGTTCCCCGGATCGCCCACAACCCCGTCGAGGGACGAAAGATCGCGATCTCCTTCATCCCCTCTCCAACATAGGCCCCGGGGACGGGCAGATCATCCGATCTCCCGAAGTAGATGCGAGTCAGCTCCCGAACCGACCACATTCCCGAAATCGGCCGGAAGACCCCCCCCAGCGTTACGCCGGACCCGCTGTAATCCCCGGGGGCAGGGATATCATCGTTGCCGCCGAAATAAAACCGGGTAATATGCTTCACCGCCCAGAGTCCGGACTCCGGACGGAAGACCGAGATGTCGGTGACCCCGTCGCCGTCATAATCCCCGCTGACCGGGATATCCCCCGCCCGGCCGAAGTAGGTCCTGCCCAGCCCCCGAACAGCCCAGAGGCCGGTGACCGGACGAAAGACAGCGATATCAGAGAGGCCGTCGCCGTTGTAATCCCCGGAATCAAGGACCAGGTACTCCGGAGTGGGATGGACGGTGGGCGTCGCCACCGGCGTCACGGTCGGAGTCACGGTTGGAGTAGGCGTGATGGAGGGAGTAGGGGTTATGGATGGTGTCGGTGTGACGGTAATGGTAGGGATCACGGTGAAACCAACCCCGTTGCTGGTGCCGTAGATGGTGGTCACCGTTACCGGTCCCGTAGTCGCCCCGGCCGGCACTGTAACCCCTATCTCTTCCGTTACCCAGTGCGCGTACTCCGTGGCATTCACACCGTTGAAGGCAACATAGGAGGGCCCCTGCAGAAAACCGAAGTTGTAGCCCCGGACCTGGATCTCCGTCCCCGCCGTGCCTGAAGGTTGAGATAACGAATCTATGTGGGGCGTTTTTGGAATAACCGTGAAGCCGTCCACCCGCGGCTGGGGGGTCTCCTCGGCGGGCACGCCCCCGCAGGGGGTCACCACATTCACCGTCCGGGCCGTGGTGGGAGCGTCCCCGGCTATGATTATCCCCACCACCGCGTGATGCTCATTCTCCACAGCGGTGCCGATAATGGCGATGCCGGTCTGAGGATCGAACGTCGCGTAGGACTGCCCGTTGACGAAGGCGGTGTCATCTCCATAAAGATCGAAGGTCATAGTCTGCCCCTGGACGCCCGAGTCAGGGCTGATGGAAGTAATAACGGGATCCCTCACGGTAAAACCTTCGGTCAGGGGGTGGGGATCGGGGACGGTGACGGTAGTTACATTTACATCGCGGGTCGTGGCCTGAGCCCACCCGGCGATGGTTATGTTGGCCGTAGCGTGGGCGGCGTCGGAGACCGTGGTGAAGTTTACGGTGATGCCGTCGGCCGGATCGAAGACCGCCGTGGACTGGCCATCGCTGAAGAGTGTTTCGTAGCCGGTGATCTCTACGTCCACGGTATGACCGAAAGCGAAGGAAGACGGGTCCACGCCGGATATCCTGGAATCATAGATGGCGAAGCCTCCTCTCAGGGGTATCGGGCTGAACTGCTCCCCGGGAGTCACCACGCCCACATCATATAGCTTCTCGCTGGCACCTGCGGCGATATCTATGTTGGCCGTCACCTCCGTCGCGCTGATCCAGGCGGTCGAGTTGACGGTGATATCGTTCAGCCCTGTCTGCGGACTGAATTCAGCCTCCGAGGTCTCATCGAAAACGGTCCCGTTTCCATAAACGGTTACATCCAGGCCGGTCTCACCCCATACGCCTGCGGTCGGCGAGACCCTGGTTATGCTCAGGTCGTAGATGGTCAGAACCCCCGTCAACGTGTAGGGCTCCTCGCCCCCGGTGATCACGTTAACATCTCTCTGGGTACAGGCGGCGTCATCCGCTATGGTTATGGCGGCCGTCGCGTGCCTGGCATCGGTCACGTCGGTCTTGTTGACGACTATGCCGGTGCCCGAAAAAGCGGCCTGGGAGTCCCCCTCCCTGAAGTGGGTGTTGCCTCCGGTGATGTTCACTTCCAGGGACTGGCCTCTCGGCACGTCCTGCGGATCGCACCAGTTGATGCCGGGATAGGCCGCGAGAACGGTATTGTATGTGCCTTTGTCACCCACCGCCCATACGCTGTGGGTGGCGATGGCCGAGACCCCGTAGAGGTTCAGCTGGGTGGGGCCGGTCTGAACGGTCCAGGTCGATGTGCCGCGGAAGAGGATGGTCCCGTTCTTGCCCACCGCCCACTGATGACTCGCGTTCAGGGCGGAGACGGACTTCAAGTCATCGGTGGTATTGCTGGTCTGTTGCCACCAGTTGCTCCCGCCGTCCGTTGAACCTATGATCCGGCCGTTATCCCCCACCGCCCAGATATACGGGGAGTGGCCGTCCACGGCAATCGCGGAGATACCGTAGAGGTTCTTGTCCGTGACATTTTTGTTCTGGGTCCAGTCACCCGAGCCGGCGTTGTAGCTCCAGACGTCATGGTTGCCGCAGACCGCCCAGAGGTGGTTCATATCAGTCCCGGCTACCCCTTTGCCGTTGAAGCCGCCTTTGACGGCAGCCCATCCCGAACCGCTGTAGAACCAGGCGTAATCGTCCCCCACCGCACAGGCGCCGTCTTCGGCCAGAGCCACGACACCGTATATATTCTTGATGATACTGGCGTTGCTTTGAGCCTCCCACTCCGTGCCGTCATAGAAGAGGATGGTGCCATGATCCCCGACCGCCCAGACGTGGTGCGCGTCGAAGGCCGATACTCCTCTGAGGTCCTCAGTGGTTCCGCTTTCCTGATGCATCCATACGGAGCCATCGTAGTAAAGAATGGTGCCGACCTCGCCCACCGCCCAGACGTTGGCCTCCGTCGCCGCGGATACACTCAGCAGTTTCTGGGGACTCTGGGATGGAGATACGTCGTCCCATCTGTCATGGTCGAAATCAAGCTGAAAGATGGTCTCGTTGCCGCCCACCGCAAAGGCTATGTTCCCGCTCTTTGCCGATATTCCGTTGAAATGGGTGGAGCCGTCATTCTGATTCTGCCACGTTGAGCCATCATAGTAAAGGATGACGCCGCCGGGGCCCGCCGCCCAGATCCGGTTGGCGGCGGACCCGGTGATGTCATTGAGGTTATAATTTTCGGGCCAGGACTCATCCGTCCAGACACCGCTGTTATACTTGAAGATGGCACCCTCGGCTCCCACAGCCCAGGCATGATCGGCATCGACAGCGTAGACGGCCAGTAGATTCCGGTTGTAGATATCCCCCGTGGGCTTCTCCACCCAGCTGTTACCGTTGTAAAAGAGAGCGTAGCCGTTATTCCCCACCGCCCAGGCGTAGTTGGTACCGCTTTGATTGAAGGCATATACACCGTGAAGCATATGGGCGGAGGGACGTTCATATTCCCATTTAGTGCCGTTATAGCGGTAGATTGAGGTTCCCGCGACAGCAAGCACGAAGTCACTCGACGTTCCGGAGACGCTTTTGGCCGTGAAATCGACGCTCCCATCCCGGCTCCATCCGGTGCCGTTGTAAAACAGCATGGTGTCGTCATCTCCCACCGCCCAGACGTGGCTCGTATTCAGGGCGCATACGTCGTAGAGGTCCCGGCGGGTCCCGCTTTCCTGAGTGATCCAGTCCGTCCCGTCGTAATGGAGGATGTTGCCGGAATTCCCCACCGCCCAGGCGCTGTTACCGGAGAGAACCGAGACACCGGAGAGATCCCGGTTGACGTTGACGTGCTGATTGGTCCACCCGATGCCGTCGTGAAAGAGGATGATGCCGTTGGCCCCCACGGCCCATCCGTGAAAGGCATCCAGCATAGCAATGTCATACAGCCTCTCGGGGGCTATATGCACCGGGATGAAACGCTCTGTCCCGGCCACGGGTCCCCGATAAATAAAGCCTTCATTCCCCACCATGAAGACCTTGTCCACGGCCAGGGCCGCGACGCCCCGCACATAGGTCCTGAGCATTAATTCATAGTCGTTCCAGGTTCCGGTAGGACCCCGTTCCGAAATCCAGCCCCTGTCACCTGCGGTCCACACGTAGCCGCCCGGAAGCGAGTAGATACACTGGTAAGGACGCCCCTGCTTGTCGTGGACTTCAGACCATCCCGAACCGGACTCCCACCCATATACAAACCCCTTCGTTCCATCTGCATTCGCTCCAGCACACCACACGCGGGTAGCGTCCAAAACTGTCACACAGTACATGTTGTGAGAGGTGGGGAAGGTCCCGTCCTGCCCCCAACTCAGACCGCCATTGTAGGTAAGAATGGTGCCCGAGTCCCCCACCGCCCAGAGGTGGGTTGCGTCGCAGCCGGATATGCCATTGAGGTCCTCATCGGTCAGCCCCTGGCTGATGATGCTCCAGACTGAACCATCGTAGTGGAGAATGGTTCCCGAGCCCCCCACCGCCCAGACATCATCAGCGCTGACCGCCCGGACATCATTGAGGTTATTGGTAGTGGGACTGATCTGAGGATTCCACCTCACTCCGTCATAGAAAAGAATGGTGCCGTTATCACCCACCGCCCAGACATGCTCCGCGTCCAGGGCGGAGACGCCGTGGAGATCATTCCCAGTCGGCGTGGGATTGTCACAAACCCAGTAGCCCTGCGATCCATCGGCCACGACAATTCCCGCGTTCGAAAGGCAGATGAGGGGAGAGATTATGACTATAATCACCAGGAAATAGATGCGCTTCATGATTATTACCTCCAAGTGAATGGGCGGATCATTCAGTGACTCAGATAGGCTATGATTGCTCTCGCCCGGCCGGGATATTAGATCCTAAAACTGATTTAAAGCAGAGATATCATTATTGCAGAGAAGAATGCTTCAGTTGCCTGCCAGTCAATCATCGGATGATATCTTACCTGCTCTATATTTTCAAGGAAAAATAGGCGATTAGTCAGAGTCCCCCCTGATAGCCAGGCATAAATATCAGTCCAGAAGCGTACAGACCACGGTTCTCTCTGTCCGCGGACCGTCGAACTCACAGAAGAAGATCCCCTGCCAGGTGGAAAGCCCGGGTCTGCCGTCTATAACCGGGATAGTCTCGGAAGGCCCCACCAGTCCCGCCTTGAGATGAGCGTCTCCATTTCCATCTTGCCGGTCATGGAGCCAGACCCCCCGCGGGGCGATTTTTTTCAGCAGATCAACCATATCCAGAGGAACACTGGCGTCCCAATTCTCCTGGATCATGATCGCCGCGGTGGCGCCGTGAGCGTAAATAGAGAGCAATCCGTCTTTGATACCGCTCTCTCCGACTATCTCCGACACTTCACCGGTTATATCGATTAACTCTTCCCTATGAGCGGTAGTCAACGAGATTATTTTCCGAAACATATATCAATCCTCCGTAATCATTTCTCCGGAAAGATGCTAACGCGCAATGGATTCAGTCCACTAATTCCGCTAACTGTTTCCCTCTACCTCTCCCCCTTTTTTGTCCACGGATTACACGGATTAATTTGATTTATCCCTTCGGAGCGAAGCGTAGACATCGAACCTTTAGGTGAGATGCCTTACCTCCCCCCTTTATTAAACCGCGAATCTCGCCCCCGATTAATACTTCGGGGCGGAGAAATCTTCACGAATTTTGTGGGGTTTGTCACATCCTGATTTAAAGTTGTCACTTTTTCTGGTGATTTTTTCGCAAAAAGATCCCTGCCGGTTTATCCGGCAGGTGAATCAATTCTTTAGCTGACTTCTTGTACTCCTTACTTAAAAGGCCCCCGTGACCTTGGTCACGGGTGAATAAGTTCACGGGCTTAAGTTTGTTATTCTTATCTAAACGATTGGATTTAACATACCAATTAAGCCATGAACTTTCTCCCCTGCCGGATAAAGTGCTCGCATCCCGAAGCATTTCGGGGCGGCAGGGGCCGTTTGTGGTTCTAATTCCTGCGATTAGCTTATGAAACTTTCATTCCCCGGGGATAAACCCCGGGGGGATGTGCTTTATATATGACAACCTATATCAGGATGGGACAGGAAATTGGGAATTGGGAGTTGGATATTGGACATTCGGTTCCATTCCCCATTCCCCATTCCCTATTCTCTATTCTCTATTCCCCATTCCATCGATTAAATTTTGCCCGGGCCTCAAACGGCTTCTTCTTCGGCCGGGGACCCGGTTTGACGGGAATTCCAACCGGCAATAATATCCGCACGATCTTCGAATCCGGTACACCCAGAAGACGCCCGACCTTCTCCGCCCGGCCTTCCCTGCGGAGCCAGCCGTCAACCCAGACCGAACCGTATCCCAGCGCGGTGATCGCCAGGAGTATATTCTCCACCGCGGCCGCGCAGTCCTCCACCTGGAAAGACATCCCCTCGTAAATCGGCTCGGGCTCACGATCGATAAGACAGACTATAAGGGCCCGGGCCTGCTGCAGGGCTTTATTGCCCGGGTGCATCCCGCCGATCTCCTTCACCAGTTCCGGATCGTCCACAATCACAAATCCGGTAGTCTGGCCGTTCTTTCCCGAGGGTGCCATCAGCCCCGCTTCCACAATCCTCCTTAAGTCCTCCCGGGGAACCGGATCACCTCTGAATGGCCCCCGATAACTATACCTCTCTCTGATCGCTTCAAATAGTTCCATAAAAACCTCCGGGAAATAAGTTTGAAGTGCCTAAAGTTAAAAGTGCCTAAAGTTGTCGCCTATGCCTCGATATACCATCTTTACGCCTGAGGCATCCGGGGTGATTAACCATTGAAAATCCGCGTAAAATAATATATATAATAATAAAACACTTTGCAATCCATCATCTTAAACTAGAACCAATGAGGTTATACGGAAAAGCCCTGTCGAAGGCCACAACTTTAGGCACTTCAAACTTTAGGCACTTAAGGCACTTCTTCATACTTTAGGCACTTAAAACTTTTTTTCTTACCATGATCAACGAATTCGCGACAAGTATATGGCGGATCATGCTGGAGCTCTCGCCGGCCTTGCTTTTGGGTCTGCTGATCGCCGGGATTCTCCATGTCTTCATTCCCCCGGGGCTGGTCTCCCGGCATCTGAGCCGGAGCAACTCCCGCAGCGTGCTCCGTTCGGTCCTGCTGGGAATCCCGATGCCGCTCTGCTCCTGCGGAGTAATCCCGGCCGCGATCGGACTCAAGAATGACGGTGCATCCAGAGGAGCGGCCACCGGCTTTCTCATCAGCACTCCCCAGACCGGAGTTGATTCCATTCTGGTCTCAGCCTCGTTTCTGGGGTGGCCCTTCGCTTTATTCAAGGTTCTGGCCGCCTTTGTTACCGGCATGATCGGAGGAATCCTGGTCAATATCACCGATAATTCCGGGGCGGAAGAGCCGAAACCAAAAACCATAGACCAGAGCCCCGGACAACTCCGGAATCCGATAGTCGAAATTTTGCGTTATGGTATTTTTGACATCCTATCCTCCATCGATATCTGGATTATTCTGGGGATACTAATCTCCGCGCTTATCACCATATTGATCCCTCCGGGATTTTTAGCCGGGCAGGCCTGGACCCAGGGGATGGGGGGAATGCTGCTTGTCCTGGCGATATCCCTGCCTCTTTATGTCTGTACCACCGGTTCGGTCCCGATCGCCGCGTCCCTGATCGCGGCAGGTATGCCGACCGGGACCGCGCTGGTCTTCCTGATGGCGGGACCGGCCACCAATGTCGCAACGCTGGGGGCTGTTTACCGCTCCCTGGGAGGGCGGATCCTGGCCATCTACCTGGGAACGGTCGCGGTGATGAGCATTCTCTTCGGACTGATCTTCAACCGTATTCTCAGCCCCGGTATGGCCGGAGTTCATCATCACGGCGGAGAAGCAAGCCTGCTCCAATTGACCTGCGCGCTCATCCTCTCCGCCCTGCTTATCTTCCTTCTCGCCCGGAGATTGCAGAGAAGGTTCACCCCCGCAGCTGGCAGCAACCCGGATGAAAGTCAGACTATGACCATTCGGGTCCGGGGGATGACCTGCAGCCACTGCGTCAATACGGTAAAAACCGCCCTGGAGAGCGTGGATGGAGTAGAAGAGGCCAGCCCAAATCTAACCACCGGCACCGTCCTGATCCGGGGAGAAAATATCGACACCAAAATCCTGCGCCGGGCAGTCAAAGAAGCGGGATATACCACCGATTAATCCCCCCTCATCGTTATAATTCCCTTCTCCTGGAACTAAGCTTCTCAACATCTCCCTCGATCTGACTGCTCGCAGTCAGCCAAAATCTTCGGACCGAAACACCGGCAGACGATAATTGTAATCCCTCCATCTTACAAGACCGGGTGAGACCTCCCATATCGGGATCGGGCATTTATGTTGCGCCCCAGATACGATTGTTGTGTATATGAAACGTTGGCCTATTAGGAAGTGACGGTTCACCCCGGAATTCAGCGGTCATAAAGTATTACGATGCTAATATTTAGATGAAACTGTCGCCGTGATAGTGAGGAGTGGCATTGTATTTGCTATATAGCATGGAAAGCCAAAACAAAAACCAGCAAGTATGATCAATTAGTCTTCTTTAACAATGGATAAATTGTAACCGGAGGATCGAATTTAATATGAATATTAAAGCAATAGCAATGGTAATAACTTTATTTCTTCTATCAAATATATTCGGAGCAGCCGGTTACTTAATGGCCGGGATAAGCGATTTCATCGCACCAGGGAATTGGCTGTCATTCGCGGACTCCGAGGTCTATCTTCCCCGTCGGGCCAGGACATTTCGGCGTGAACCCCGGAATACGGTAGTGGCGGAGGCAGGTGATTACGATGGGGACGGAAGATCGGAAGTGTTGGTAGCAGTCGATGACATCTCCCGGATATATTTACTCAGGGGATCAGAGATTAACTCCGATGGTGAATTTGAGGCCATTGATTCGGATGGGATCGTATTCGCAACCGAGGACGATTATATAGCCGGGCACGATTGCGCGACGCTGGGAGATATAGATGGTGACACGGTCCCCGAACTCCTGATAGGAGCCTCCGGATTGAATGAGGGATACGGCGGTGCGTATTTGATTCTGGGTTCCCACATCCGGGAGATGTTCGATTCCGAACGGAACAGGTATGATCTGGATGAACACGCCGATTATATTTTTAATGGCACGGGAGACGATTCGAATATGGGATACACAGTCTCTTTTACCGGTGATATTGACGGAGATGGGAAGTCGGAAATATTAATCGGAGGCGATGGGATGGCGTCAGGGGGTGAAATCCGGCCGAAAGTATATATATTCTACAGTGAAAATATTATCGCCTCGGACAGACATATAGAACTTTCTGCGGCCGATCATATATTTACTGGTATCACGGGGGGGTTTTCTTCATGTCGGGTTGCTGGCGCCGGCGATGTTGATGGGGATGGTTACGCGGATGTTCTGATTGGCAATGAGGCAGCGGCGGGGCATCGTGCCGGCATGGAACTCGCCGGGAGAACCTATTTAATCACTGGCAGCACATTTCGGCGGCACCGAACGGTGGGGATGACTCCCGCGGACGCCGAATACATATTTATGGGCGAAACGGCCAACGACTCCAGTGGCCGATATATATGCGGTGGCGGCGATATCGACGGTGATGATCTGTCGGATATCATGATCGGGGCTCCGAATCATGGTTGGCCCGACATGGCGGAAGTAGGAAAAACCTATTTATTTTCAGGAGCGACAATAGAGACTTTGGAAGGTCCGGTGGTAGGGCTTGAATCCGCCGATTGTGTGTTTATTGCTCCTCCTCTCGATGGCAATCCCAGCAGCATAGCTTTTTTGGACGATATGAACGGAGACGGCTACTCCGAGATACTCACGGGACATAAGGGATATTTCGACTGGAGAGGCGGAGCATTGTTATACCTCTCCTCGGCGGTCAGGGAAATAATCGAGGCCGGGAGAGGAGAGATACGTTCCTATCAGGCTCAATGTATTTTCTACGGGGAATCCCCGGCGTTTTTGACTTTAAGAGGGGAGAAAGCCGGAGAGTGTGTCGCGGGATCCGGGGATGTGAACGGGGATGGGAAGCCCGATCTGATTATAAGCTCTCCAGGCTTCCCGCTCGGTCTAGAAGATTCTGATTACTGGGATGGAAAAGTATCCGTGATCCTTTATGACATACCGGAGACGATCTACGTTGATTGTTTTTCGGGAAGACCGGCTGGGCCGGGAACTGCCGAAGAACCCTACGATACAATCGAGGGAGGCCTGAACGCCGCGGAGTTATGGGGGGTTCGGGAGGTAATTGTCCGGGGCGGGATATACGACGAAGTAGTCATTCTTCGGCCCGGGATTACCGTCAGGGGTGAGCTGCGCTGGGATTGGCTTTCCCCGATCATCTCGGTGGGGAAGCCGGTTTATCTGGTGGAAGGCGCCGACGGGGCGACCTTGAAATATTGCGTCCTGCTGGATGGCGGTATCCGTCTTGACGGATGCGGTGATATGCTGCTGGAAGAGAACGCGGTAGTGGTGAGGACGGAAGGTATGGATGCCCTGCGTCTGATTGGAAGATCGAGCGGGAATGATATCCGGAATAACATCTTCATTGCCAGGTCGGCCGATCTCAGCTCGGTGGTCTTCCTGGGATTATTTTCCGAGAGCAACCGATTCATCAACAATACAATTCATGGGGTGCGACATAATCCCTTTACCCTCCCCGCGGAATGCGGTACCGGGGTAGCCGGGGTGTTTCTGGCGATGGGCGCGGACGGCAACGAGTTCCGGAACAATATAGTTGAGATAACAACTCAGCCGGCCGATATGGGATGTGATATTTATGGATTCTATGGAGAGTTGGGACTGGACGCAATAGTCGAATACTGCAAGACGCCCGAGGGGAATCTCGGGGTGAGACCGGGTGACGGAAATATCATCGGGGGAGATGGGCCCGGATTTATCCACCCCTTCCCGATGGGGCTGGATTACCGGCTTAAAGAGGAATCAGTCTGCCGCGACCGGGGCGATCCGGACCTGGATGGGGACTGGATTACCTGGGAAGACGATGAAGACGACCGGGATCCGGACGGAACCCGGATGGACATGGGAGCTTATAGCGGCCCGGCGCCTATTGACTTCAGAGAATAAATATTAAAAACACCATAACAATAAATAAAGGAGGAATCGCAATGAAAAGAGTAATTCCGGTTATAACTATTGTAGCCTGTCTTTTGCTCACCGGGTCAAATATTTACGCCGCTCTATCCGGACCATCCGATCTAACCAACAGTCTCCTGAAAAGCCTGGTCGCTTTAACCCAGCCGGCCCACCTTTCCGGTGGCGAACAGTACAAGGCTCTAAATCAGATCGAAGAATCGGTACTGGCGCCGGAAACCGCCCAGGGACTGTTAATATCCATGCTGGCCGCGCGGTTATCAGGATTTATGATTATCGATGAAGTCGCCGGTAAATACAAAGCAACGGTAACCGCGAAGCTCTATCTCGCCGAAGGGGTTACGGTGGCGGAATTCAATTTGAAGAGAAAATCCCGGAAGTGGAAAGTGGCATCCTACTCTATTGAAAAAGACCAACCTTATTACCAGCCAGTATATTCCGAAAAGAGCGAACCAAATAGTACCTATTTCGCGGAAAAGGAAAATTACGACTATTACAAAGGAGAAATAAAAAATTGAAATATATACCAGCTTTCTCCCCATTATTCAGCCTCTTAACTATTCTGTTATCCGTTGTCTCGCCCGGAGTCGCGAGCACCTCATACGACCGGAATTATACGGGGGGAACAATCAAGAACTATGGAGAGTATGAAAGCGTCTTTCTGACATTGTCTGCCCGAAACTGGCAAATGCGCTACGACTCGACCCGGCCTAAGATGGAGATTAAAGGATTTTCTTTTTCCTCACACCCCGGATACCCGATAATCCCGCGCCGGATCGTTCGGGTCCTTCTCCCTCCCGAGACCGTATTCCGCGGCCTTAAAGTGGAGGAGATCTCAACCCGCGTTATCCCTTATCCGGGTGATCCCAGCGATCTTCCCTACTTCTATCCGGCCCGGGATCTAAGGGTACTGAAAAAAAAGATCACGAAATCCCATCCTATCCTCTCCCGGAGACTCGGAGAAGTTCTCGGGAAGATTGACCGGCCGCTTCCGACCCTGCGGGGTGATATTGATGGAGATCGGGTCAAGGAATGGGTGGTCTTTCCAGCAGCAGGAAGAAACGGCGAAGCATTAGTCTTTGACGGACCTGACCGGGGATTGGCCTATCGGGGCAGAATCAGATTCACCCGGGATGAAAGCAAGGCGTTCCTGGAACAATGGTAATTACTTGAGTGTGCTCTATAAGCAAGACCATGGGATGAGGAATGAAAATAAAGTGAGGCGCTAACGCTGAGTACCCCTCGATTAGAAGCTCCTTGCGCGGTAAGTTCACCCTCCCGCTATCTTTCCGCAGGCTCCCGTTATCTCCCGGCCAAACCGCCGGCGAAGGGGCGTGGTAACTCCTCCATCCTCCAGGATTCGCTGTAACTCCGCAATCCGGGCCGGGGCCGGTTCAAACCATGACTATCCGGATCCACGGGATGACCTGCAGCCACTGCGTCAATACGGTAAAAACCGCCCTGAAGAGTGGTGCATTCCGCACCACCATGACGCAATGCAAAGAGCGGCAAAGAGATACAAGCAGGTTGCGCCAGAGCAACTCCCAAATTCATAAGGTAATCTTTATACTACCCCGTAGACAGGACTCCCTACTCCCCGCTACTCCCCATCACACCTTTTCGATGGCCGACAGCAGGATACGGAAATTATTGTTATTATAATAAACCCGATCTTTTTCTTCCAGAAGTGACCCCAGTTTAACCTTGTAATCAAAGTTGGATAAGCCTTCCAGTCCCGTCTTAATTTTAATCATGTCTTCCCGGCTTGCCTGCAGCGATACCCCTTTCTTCAGTAAGAATTCGATATCAAAAACATCCCGGATCTCCCGGCGGTCCAGAAAGGCGGCGATTTTGGAAGTCATCATATCTTGAAGCGAAACTACTTTGACGTAGACCTGGAGATTGTCCGATGGGCTGTAAGCGATCGCGGGCATGATGGTTATGTTTTTCAGCTCCTTTCGGATCTCAATTTTTAGCTTACGGGGGTATCTTTGAGATTTAATCTCGAAGATGAGAGTATTGAATTTATCGGCGCTATCCGTGATTTTGTAGGCGGAGGAAAGGCATTTTTCAATATTTTCAAATAAAGTTCCGGTGTTGGTTCTTTCCGTAAGCCAGAAATCAAGATCGATTGAGTAGCGATTGAGGCCAAAGCAGAGCCGAAGCATTGTGCCTCCTCCGAAAATCAAATGATCGAGAATTCTGGCGCTCTTTAATTCGTTCAGAACTTCCAGTTCAAATTTTTCCTGTTCGATCAGATCGCGCATAATCTTTTTACTGTATTTTGGGTTTTGGAGGGATAAACTTCAAGAATCTCCTTGATTCTTTCACGATTAAGTTTATCAAAGTCGAGGGCCGCGAAGTCCAGGGAATATTTGCCAAATGAATAAAGATAGAGGGAATCGATCAGCGCTTTTTCCGGGCTCGCGATAAATATTCCATCTTTCTTATCGAAGCCGAAATAATATTCCCGTTTGATTTTGCTGAAGTTAAAGATTATTCCCTCGACATTAAATTCTTTCGATCGTTTCAGCGAAGCACTCTCAAAATATTTTTGCGGTACCTGGGTTGTTACCCCGTAATAGGATAGAGCGGTCATAAAAGAAATATAGGAAGGGACCTGAAGAAAATTACTGATTTGATAAAATTCTTCCCTTCCGTATCGGGACCAATTTGATTCGATCGCGTAGAAGTTATTCTTGATCCGGATAAAGATGCCTTTTTT
>Ga0180435_10001211_pt1 | contig 27066 bp, 24 predicted proteins | sample SS_ome_3_FD_132467 | JGI IMG/M metagenome (GOLD analysis project Ga0180435, IMG submission 132467) | Hypersaline lake sediment archaeal communities from the Salton Sea, California, USA - SS_3_S_1 metaG | ecosystem: Environmental > Aquatic > Non-marine Saline and Alkaline > Hypersaline >... | reverse complement strand
GGAGAAACTTTTTTCTTCGGATTTTCTTCGTAGGCCAAAGAAGAGTATCGTTTCGGAGAAGCCTTGCGCTTAGGCGCCGTCAGTTTGCTAGATGACTTGAGCTCTTCGATGAGCTTCATGTAGTCATCTCCGCGATCGATCATTTCAAATGCGGCTTTTTGGGCAGCATAGGTTACGGACATCACGTCACCGATGGATTGCCAGCGGGCGATGATGTTGGGGTCGAAAAAGGTCGAGGTGGTATCGAGCGTCTTTTCCGCGTCCCATCTTGTCTTCCGGGACTGCGTGCCGATAGCTGATTCAGCCTCAAGGATGCTCTCAAATATCCTGCGATACCTATCTTGCTCGCGCTCAGATTCTTGAGAGGCTTTGTCTGGATGATATTGCGCCTTGAGCCTCCGGATCTGTTTATTAATTGTCGCAATAGATGCTGTGGGGGAGACGCGCAAGATCGCATAAGGATCGAACTTCTTTTGATCCACAGCAATAGGCCGGAGCGCAAGCGCTACTCGACTTGCAACTTTCTCTTCACGAAGTCGATCGACAACCTCAGAAGAAAATTTTGCAATCGCGCGATATAGCAAAAGGACGAGATATGGGTCTCCTAGCAAGTAGTATTGATCTGTATCGAACGATCCTTCGACTTCGTACTCTTCGCCTTTGCTGATCGCTCGCTCTCGCTTCTCTCGTTCGATCGCAGTCTTTAGATCTGCCTGCCCCATTCTCTCATCAAGGCCAAACACATTCTCCGCATACCGATCCTCGCCTGGCCCGAAGGTCTCCATGATCTGGTCCGCCATGCTCTCGATCAACAGCCTGGCTTGTCGCTTGACCGATGGCTTTTTGGAGAGAATGTAGTCGCGAAAGCCGACAGTCGGCGCAAGGCTGCGCCTTGCGTCCTGAAGCTTTTGAGCTTGGCGAGGATTTTTCTTGCGGAACATCAGGCTGCCTTGAGGCTCGTCTTAAGCCGCGCGCCCATTTCTTTTCGGGCGCGCTTCATGCCGGTCTCGATTTGCTTGGCGCTCTTCTTGTCTCCGATGTACTCAAACTCTCGGTGAGCCAAGACCATGTCGGTGTAAGCGTTGACGAGGTCCGAGCATTTTCCCGTCTCGCAATACTTCTCCCACTTCTTGACACTGCGCTTGGCGTACTTGTGCGCGTGCTTGTCGTGAACAGCAGGGCCTGGGTTGGAAACAGTCGCCCCGGTCGTCACGCCGCTCATCGAACTCATGGCGGTGACCGTCTCGGCTGTGGATTCCCCAGCATCCGCGAGCCGCTCAGAGGAACGCTGCACCTGACCAATGTTCTTGCGCCCCTCCATGATGTCGACGATCTCTTTTTGGATGCGCTTTCGAAGCGTGTCCATCTGATTCGCCTTGGTCGTCTCATCGAGACGAGAGAACGCCTCACGAGCCAGCAAAGCTTCGAGCAACGCCGCCACCAGCTTATTGTACTGCGGCATCGTCCCGCGCATTTTGGCGGACACAGCACTCTCCCGCCACTGATCGAGCAGATCTCGCGCGTTCTCAGCGATCTCCGTCGCCTGAGAAAGAAGCTCTTGGTCTGTAAGCTCGCGCTCCTCTTCACCAACGACATACTTCTCATAGGCGCGACGCAGTCGAGGAAACAGGGCCTCACTGCCCTTCTTGACTCTGCGCTCACCTCTAACCGCCTGCGCCTCAGCGCGAGCCCGAGCCGCCTCAGCCCGAGCTCGCTCGAGCTCCGCCCTGGCACGCGCCCGAGATGCACGGCGCTCTGCAAGCGTAGGGTTTTTTTCCGCCGGATTACCGATGTACTGCAGCAAGCCATCGATCTCGCGCTTGCTCAACCCAAGCGACTTAAGCCGCCTGCGCGCTTGTGGCTTGGAAATCTCCTTGCACTTGTACTCGAATAAAACCGCATCCACATCCTTCGCTCGAGGATTTTTCTTCGGATTTTCGAGCAAGCCAAGTGCGGCATCGGTGTGACGCTCCATCGCCTCATCCGCTTTTTTCATGAGCTTTTCGTACGCGCGCTTCGTAATACGCTCATCTGCATATGCTTTCTCAATGTTCTTACGAGCCTTGCGCGTTTTGGGCAACGTGCTCATGTCGAACATCGGATCTTTCATCGACAGTTTCTTCGCCATTGGATTTTCCTCAGGATCTTCGGTCTTGTAAGCCGATTTGAGTTGCTTGATGGATCGGGTCGGCAGCTGCGCTTGACGTGTGAGCAGCTCTTTTTTCTCATTTTTAAGTTGCTTGAGCTCTGCCTTGAGCTCGTTGACTCTTGCCAAAGCCTCTTGGCGCTGACTAGCCGGCGCACTCCGATCTTGCGCAAGCTGCTGATAGCGAAGCTTCATGGGCTCGAGCTGCGCCTCGGCACTTCGCATCGCGGCGTCGATAGCATCTACCCTGCGAAGCAAATCGCCATATTTGCCGCTTTCCCGAGCCGCCCGCTCCAAGATCTCTTGACGATGCTTGAGACTTTTGTAGCCGTATTTCTTTCGTGGCTCAGGCTTGACCTCAACGTGGCGAGCTTTGAGCTCGGCGAGCTTGACACCCTTCCGACGACGACCACTTTGCTCAATGGCCTCCTTTGTCGCCCTCTCTCCACGCATCAAAGAGATCGCCTCATCGATCTCTTGAATCTGATCTCGAAGCAGCTTTCGCTCCTTAAATTGACGAACGCCAGCCTCCAAGTCTGACTGCAGCGCTACTCGCAATGTTTTGAGGCGCTCGACAACCTCATCAACCTTCTGACCCTTTTCGACTGGATCCAGGCCTCGGAGCAGCATCTGCTCTTGTGCCTGCGCTAGCAACTCTGCATAGTGACGAGACTTAGGATCTATCAGCGGATCTATCCGAGGCTTGCGCACAAGAACGATCTCATTCTCGTCAAACACAAGCTCTCGCGGCGAAGGGCGCCCAGCCTCATTTAGACCTGCGTACTCAATGCGCAGAAAAACTTGAGTGCGAGCGTCTCTCTCCAATCGTACGGAACGATCTGTTTTTCCAGATACGGAATAGACAGTTCGCCAACCGTTGTTGAACCAAACCTGATCGCCTACATCAATATCCTTGGCCTTGAGACGCTGCTTTGTTTTGAACCCGAACGACTCGAGACCGCGAAGAGTTTTGTTTTCTCGCAGCTTATTTCGATATTTACGCTCTTGGATGACCCGGACAATGGATCCCCAATCATGAGGGTCCGTAAAGACCTTACGAACCGAGGGGTGGCCAGATGTGGCCAGTTGGGCTTGTAGCTCTTCTTCTTTTTTCGCCTTACCCTTCTTTGCGAAGACGGGTCGGATGTTGTTTTTGCGATACCAAGCGAGCTGCTTGTCAACCTGTTCTTCAAGAAACCTCTTCGCCTTCAAAGCATCGTCGATTTGAAAGCTGGGCATCGGACGCTTTTTGAGCAAAGGGGCATCCTTGATGAATGCATCAGCGCCATCGAAGTCAAATGTCTTTTGGTAGTCGATAGGGTCTTCAGAGATATACGGGACCCAAAACATCCAAAAGGTCGTTTGCCGCATAGGCGTCCGAGCGCCGCGTACATCTTCGAGCTGCTGGCTCAGTGTGGCAGACTGCTTTTCGAGCTCAACAACTTTCGCCATTTCATCTTGAGACTCTCTTTCGGGGTCTTTGCCTAGAGCCTTCGCCTTGCGTTGCTCCCGATCGACGAGCTGTTTCATCGAAGCCAACTGGCGCTTGACGTCATTGAGCTCTCGCTTGATATCCTCAGGGCGAACAAAGCCAGAGATGATATAGAGCTCCAAAACGCCTCGCCACTTGTGCCCGTCCCTACGGATGTCGAACATGTATTCGCCCACAGGCTCGGTGGTAGATCCAAGGCTGCCGGCGTACTCGTGCCAGCCCTCCAACAGCTTGTTGAGTGCAGTTTTTTCTGCAAGGAAGTTTTTTTCATCAGACGCGAGCTGCTCAAGCGACTGCTCGAACATGTCGATTTGCTTACGCTCTGCAGGCGTTAATTCTCGCTTGGCCTTACGCGCCTTTTCGCGAACCTTATCGATCGAAGACTGCAAAAGATTTTTTTGCGTCTGGATCGAAGAGAACATTTTAAGCTCAGCCGCATATCGGCCAAACACTCTTAGGTCGGTGATCTCCTTTTTCGGAGGTGGGGCAAGGGGCCTGGCTTTGACCTCCTTGAAGGGCTTGCCTGAAAGTAAACTTTCAGAGTATGCCTGCGCCATCTTCCAGCGTCGATCCGATAGCGATCGATTGAGCGTGACATCCTGCAGCCTTATGATTAGCTGATCTTTGAGGCTTTTGATGAGTTCACGACGCGTTTTCTCATCAAAGCCTGTTGCGCTCAACAGCTGTGTATAGCTCATCGACCCGGCTCCCCCACCGTAGTAGGAGACACGGGCATCGCTCAGGCCTGCATAGACACTGAAGCTCGATCTCAAAGCGTCGCATACCGCATTGCGGACACTTTGCACATCTGGCTGATCTTTGATCTGCGGCACATCATCGATGCAAAGACGTTTTTTGCTCACCGGATCGATGAGCACGAATCGCACCTGCCCTCCCACCACTTCTTCAGCCACAGGCCGAAAGGCCCCCAGCTTCGAAATCACCCCCAAAATAGAGGCGAGCTGACGGTCTTCCGCACTCAGTCGGGTGGGATTTTTCTTACGCTTGCGCGCAGTACGTGCCATGAGATCTCCGGTCAGCGACCCAGGTAGCCTCGACCAGCCTCTTCACGCCGCTTGACGGCCTCAAGCAGCTCGCTGCCAACCTCTCCAGGGGCAAACAAACGCTCCTTGATCTCCTCGTCGCTGACGCCCTGTTTGGCGAGCTCAGCGATACGCTTGATCAAGTTTGCGACCAACTCTACAACTTCGAGTGCTTTCATTTTTTACCTTTTGCTTTCTTGAGCCCACCAAAGAACTCGTCAGGGAGATCGGCCAAGATCTTCGGTACCTCTTGACTCAAGATGCTCCGAAGCTCTTTGGGCTCCGCACCAGCGGCATACGCGACCCAAAACGTCCGCAGCGCCGCCACAGCGGTTTCGATGCCGACGCCAATCTTTTGATTCGTGTCGAACGTATCACCGAAACAATCTTCCGCCTCTGGCGTCTCAGGCTCTGCGATCTTCTTACAGCGCTCGAGCTCAGCGTTGTAGTGTTTGTCCCAAGCCTCGTTACCGGCGACTAAACCGCGTTCTACCTGCACGGCGCCTGCCGCGTAGAACCGCGCAGAGCAAGCCGTCGTGCAAAGTAAAAGCAGCGCTACCGAAATGCGCGTGCAAAAGGGCCGAATCATATAGGTAGTTTACCATCTACCCCTAACATTTTGAACTTGTTGCGACGCGGGGTAAAATACGACCATGAACCATCTTGCCATCGGCGCACTTGGCGCAGGCGCTCTGCTTCTCGCTGCCAGCGGCCGTGGCGGCCGTGGCGGCCGTGGCGGCGGTGGTGGCAAACGGTTTGCGACCAACAGCGACGCGACGCTCAAGTCCCCCCAGCAGGTTTGGGACGCCCTGGGCCTCGAGGGCAAACTGGCACCCAAACAGCCCGACAACATCCCCTTCGCCTTTGGAGACTCGAGCCCCGTGTGGCCCGTCGTCACCACACACTCGCGCAAGTTCACAGTCAGTTACCAACAGCAAAACAACAAACTTGTGGGTAACGGCGCCCGGCGCTTTTTGTGCAAGCGAGGCTCCGGCGAAAAGTATCACGTCGGCATCGACCTTTACGGGAAGCACAAAGATCCTATCTTGGCGATGGAAGATGGCACCATCGTCAACTACTACCACTTTTATCATGGGGCCTATTGCCTGATCGTTCAGCACGACTCTGGCATCGTCATCAACTATGGCGAGGTCGAGCAAAACTCGTATAAAAGGCTCGGGCTGGAAAAGGGTAGCCGAGTCAAAAAGGGACAGCAAATTGCCGTCGTCGGCAAGATGAATGTTTCTTCAATGCTGCACTTCGAGGCCTATTCACCGCCGCAAGATAGAAACCAGCGGTACTACGGCAAAGACCGCAAGCAAATCTTGAACCCGACAGCATACCTTTTGTGGGCCCGGCATCTCGCCAAAGGGGGAGGGCGCGCCTACGCCATGTCAGAGCAGTGTGCCATTCGCATGCTCCAAAACCAGCCGGTGCCACCTGAGATTGCAGCTACGCCTGGCATGTGCGCAGACCTAAGAAGTGAGGCGCCAGATGATAGTGTCGCGCTTGAAAAGATCTCAGGGTTCTATACGCCGCCGTCGTTGCCTGACGAAGTCGAAGGCCCTTGAGCAATTGCCTTGCGCTTGAGCTCAACATGCCGACGACGAAGTACGAACATCGTGACGCTGCGAAGCGCCAAGAGCGCTAAGAGCGTGCGCTCGAGCTTCAGCTCTTTGTCGGAGTGAGCCACCGCAAGATTGTATCACGTCGAAGGAAGCGTGTAGACAAAGACCCTCCAGCGGCTCAGCGCCAAGTCTACAACGCCTTCAATGAAATCCCAATCTCCACCACCGAGCCCCGCGCCAATTTTGGGCATGTGGATGCTGAGGCGCTTGTCATCGGTATCGCAAATTAAGGCGGCGCAGGCTGTATCCACCTTTTTCAGGCATCGATAAAGTGCTCTTTCGTCGATCGGCTTTGGGTTCGAGCCAGATCTTAAACCATGCTGTGCGATCATGTTGACGACCGCGAACTGAGGGTGGACAAAGGTCCATTGTACCTGTCCTAGTTTGAAATTTTTTCCATACTTTGCCTGTCGAAGATAATATTCCTTCGGCTCTTTACTAAGCTTGTCTACGGCGATTACAAAACCTTTACCCCATGCGCCTACATCGTTACATACGTGTACAAGCACTTGGACGCCAGGTTGCGAAGGTTTGGTCGCGTCACCACTTACGTAGATCAGCATTTTTTCTCGCTGCGCCGATGATGTCCATCGCAGTCATCGATCTGATAGGTATGCCCCTAGTCGTATGGCCGTCACTGAGACAAAGGTAATACGTACCCTGGTCTCGGATAATCTCTATGATACAACCATCAAGCTCGATGATCGTTCCGTAATTTGTACCCCGATCATCCATATCAATCCTGTGGAGCTGCAAGTGCAAGAGGCAGCTCTTTGCTTGGCAGCTGGCCGATGACTGGCTCGATGCGCTCGTAAAGCGTTACACCCTGCCCATCCTCTATCCAAGCGAAGAAAAGTTGGTCCGCGCTAATGATGCCTTGCTCAATCGCCTCCATAGAGTCCTTGAGCCACATGTGCAAAAGCCGGTGCTCGCGCTTACCTCTCTCTTGCTGTAGACGCTTGAGTTTCTTGTCGGAGATTCTCTTGTTGCTACTTCGATTGTCTACCGCAGACTCATACAGCTCTTCATCTGTTTCCATCTGAAGCATGAATCTTGCGACGAGGTGAGTGTCCCCCTTCTTCCAGGCGAACCTTAATACAGCTTGGTTCTTCTCGAAGTTGTCCGTCCAAGAAATGCCAGAGACGCCCCACTTGACCAAAATTTGCTCAATTTTTTCGCGGCTTTTGGCGATGCTGACTACGGTATTTCCATATGCCCGTCTTTGTTGAGATGCTTCCGACATCACGCTGTCACCTCTTCCTTGTCACACAGCGCCTCCTCACCCAAGTATTCATCCGAGCCTGAGTGACCTCCAACCTCTTTCTCAAGGCGATGTAGCTTTCTTTCTTTGCATAGATCGACAGCTCGGTCGCTCAACATGAGCCTCGCTTGCTCAATCATAATTTCAACATCCGCTACTTCCTCCGCAAGCTCATCGAGTGAGATCCTCCCTCGGTCAAACTGGTTAATTGCGGCAATCAGCTCAGCGCACTCTTCTTGAAGCTGGCGATATTGAGAAACTGACCCCCAAAGCTCAATGGCCCGTTTGTATAAATCAGTACGGGTCTGTTTGTTCATTTTTTGCCCTGAGCGGCCTTTACTGCCTCGAGCGCAGCGTTCAGCTTCATTTCAATTGAGGCTACTTCATTCAAAATACCGCGCACTTGGCGAATATGAAGCTGAAGATATTGCTTTTCTTGCGGCGTATCTTTGCTCAGGTCTTTTTCGATGTGAGCCACGATTTCCTCAAGCTGCTTGAGCGAGATGGGCGCATCGCGCAGCTGATTCTCATGCTTGATCTTTTCGGGAAGTTTTCCTGCTTGTCCTGCGTTGGGAATTCTCATTTCTGTCTCCTTGTTCGATTCTGTTTGCAACAGACCCAGGCCATTAGATCTGTTTAGAGTCTGACGTGTCGTGCTCAGCCTTCATGTAGGCAGCAATCTCTCGGTTCGTGCCGCTGACAATATCTTCTACTTCGCTTTCGATGAGAAATTTCATGTTATCCAAGGAGCCGAGAATGTGATCTCGCAGCTTGACCCTAGCCTCGATCACATGCGCTCCGACATCTGTCATCCAAAAGTCTTCCAGCGACAGGTCGAACATAGAACGAAGTTCGGCAGCCAGCTCCTGAATCGCATAGTCATCGCCGCCGACATCACGCGCTGTGTCGATGACCTTCAGCAGACGCTTGGCTTTTAGGCGATGCTCCTCTTGCTTAGATACTTTCAGATCCATACTCATCCCTCACCAGCATATTCATTTCGTCGATCCATGTATCCGCTATTCGCCAATGGTCGTACCGCACCTTCTCCCTCGCCTTACGCGGTATCGTCTTGAACACGAGCTGGTTGAATCCATCGCTAAAGTAGGGCAGGTGGTAGTCATACCAGTGCCCTACTTTAGCGACTGTGACCTTTTTAGGAGCCCTCAGCGTTCGGCTCGTAGCCATTTTTCCGAGCCCAGGCGTCTAAAACTTCTTTCACATCATTTTTAAGTTCTTCCATATTTTTCTCAAGCTCTCTTACAGCGTCCGCATCTTCCAAAATTTTTAGCCATGTATGCTCGATCATTGGCCTGCCAATGCTGTCGATGGGGGAATGCACTTCTCCTCGTTCCCATTTGAGCGCGACCGGCTCAAACAAAAACCATGTAGAGTTATAGATTCCCTTGACTGCATGACGTAGCGCCAGTTTGGCCGCCACATTTCTTTCCTCTTCGCTAAGCTTCATTTGCTCACCTCATCTTCCAGCGCATCATGCAACGCGCGCAAATCGTTGACTCCCAGCTCTTGTCCTTTTTCCACAATCAAGCCAAGAACGTCCTTGCATACTTTTCGAATATACTTTTTCGTCAGCTTCGCCTCAGGATCATGAGCCACACGATACGCTTCGAGCAGCGGGCGGAGCTTGTCCTTTAGCATCGTCTTTTCGTCGCCGAGGCTATCGGACTGCGGCTCAGACGGAGCTGAAGGCTCTGAGGGGTCGGGTGGCCTCGCAGGTTCCTCGCCGCTTGTCGGCGCAGATGTCGTCGGTGCGCCCTCGTCAGGCTCGCCCGTAGCTAGATCTCCAGCGTCTTCGATTTCAGATGGCGCCGGGTCATAAACCTCAACAGGCTCGTCATCAAAAATCGTTTCTTGGAACCCTCGCCGCAAAGCCTGGCGTTCGGCTGCCATTGCAAGCTGGTTGAAAGGAGACTTTTGCCATTGATGGTTTGGAATCTGCTTCCCTGTCTTTTTGCCATCTTGCCCGTATTCGTCCATCACTTGGACGAACTCACTGTAGCGGGCCGAGCCGACATAAGTGCTTCGAACACCGTTATGGATGCGGTAGACCTTGATTGAGGCCTGGACAGGCTTGCCGTAGTCATCCGTGATGAATGAGGGCTCATCAATGCCCGCAAGTCCGTTGCGGTGAGCAATCGCCCGGTAGCCATCAATGCTAATTGCCCACGTCGTCCGTCTTTCCCAATTATTCTTTCCGACCTTGACGCTTCGGGTATTTGGCCAAATCTGGCCGTGAAAAATACTCAGTTTTGTCTTTTCCATTTTGACAAGACACGAGGTAATTTGGTCCTCGTTCAGGTCGAGGTTCCAATCATTTTTGCATTTGCGTTTGACTTCCTCGCGCAAATCGACATCGTCGCTAATTTTCTTCATACGCCCTCCGAAGGGTTGAGGCGACACCCTATGATGATCGGTCGGGAGGGTCAAGCGCGAAGAGCACGCCACCGTCTGCCGGGCCGGCACGACAGCCTTGTGCTGGGTGGGGGCTGGTGGTAGCTTACCGATCCCCCATCGACGCCGCGCTCGCTATGAGCGCAGCGACAGGATCGTATTGTCTTTATGTACGTCTTGCGGCCGTACCAGGAGCTGGCCATCCAGCTCATCCGCCAAGCCATCATCGAGGGTCATCGTCGCATCTTGCTTGTCATACCGACAGGCGGCGGCAAGACCGTGACTGCGGCTGAGCTCATCGACAAGACTGTAGCCAAGGGTAACCGAGTCGTGTTCCTTGCTCACCGACAAGAGTTGATCGATCAGTGCAGCGAGAAGCTCGATGCCTATGGAGTGCCTCACGGCATCATCCAGGGAAGGGGGAAAAAACGGGACCCCAAAAGAAGAGATCGTTCACTTCCCGTTCAGGTTGCGAGTATCGCAACTTTGGTTCGACGCGAGCACTGGCCCGCGCGGCTTATCGTCATCGACGAAGCTCATCGTGCGACGGCTAACACGTACATGAAGATCTGCGAGAGGTATGAGGATGAGAACCCTATAATCCTTGGGCTCAGCGTCGGGCCATCCTCATTTGTAGAGATGCGCGGCGGATGCTTTGGCGCTGGCTTTGTGGGTAAAATATCTGATGCGTTCAGGATGGTGAAAAAAGCCTATGGTAACCGTAGATGTGACTTTCTTGGTTACGAGGCTTACTCCACCGCTCACACAGGTGTGATGTCTAGAGGGTGGGAGGATGGTCAATTTTGCTGGAAGCATGTTAAGACATTTATCCGACACCGATGCGATAGGGGAACCTCTAGAATTCATGTAGGCGGCGACAAGCTCACCCTTACCAACGATCATTCAGTTTACGTCGCGAGGCCTGATGTCGGCCCAAAAAGTTCAGGTAAAAAACAAAGAGCCTTCATTGGAGAGGTGGCCGCAGGGCAGGTTCTCCCTGGCGACGTTTGTCTGGGCGACGATGGTCGCTCCTGGGATGATGCCGCTGGCCGAGAGGTTTTGTTCGATACTCTAGATTTGAAAAAGAATTTATATGTCAAATGCAACTTCTCTAAGATTGCGGACCGTCTAGTCTCTGAATATGGCAATAAGGCTTATGGTTGGAGTAAGAGCGGCTACCTCCCTGCTGAAGTTTTTTTGAGGAATGAAGATAGTGTTGGGCATGCTGAGCATGTCGCCACCCCTGGTGGTCACCGCGTAAAATGTCTCCGTTATATTAAGCTGTCCGATTGGTCTTACACGCTGGGGTTTTATCTTGGTGATGGTTGGGTTAATGACACAAGGCTGAACTTCGCCATTGAGAAAAAGGAATATAAGAATATACTAAGAAGGATTGAGTCAGAGTTGCCTGATGTGAACTTTATACCAAGGCATATGCCTGGTAAGAGTATCGAGCTCAGGTGCGCTAATAGCATTCTCTCTTCTATATTTTCTCATGTTACAGGTGGAGCTAAGGCTCATAATAAGTACATTCCTGGAGATTGGATTATCTCCTGGCCAAGATGGGCCAGGTTAAATCTTCTCGCAGGACTGATCGACTCTGACGGGCACATCTCGTGCCGCTCTCGGAATAGGGCCCGATGTTACTACGTAACGACCTCAAAGGCGCTCGCTCGTAGCCTTCTTTCTCTCTTGCGTAGTTTGAATATACGCGGAAGTCTGTATACGGCACCCCCTAAAAAAGGCGGCGTTGTAAATGGGCGCGTTATTCAAGGGAAAAAGTCTAGGTACACAATTCACTGGAGCGCTTGGCAAATGCTCGGCGTCAATGGTAAGCACTTTGGAAAGCGTGGCACGAGATACGACTACGGGGGCGCCGAATTTAATGAGCATTTTGTCTCTGAAATTAAGGCTCAGAAGCGGAGCCGGAGACCTGAATATGTATACGATTTAGAGATGTGTGGGCACCCATCTTTCGTGGTAAATGGCACCCTTGTCCATAACACGGCAACCCCGTACCGAATGAACGGCAAGCCTCTGGGTGATCTCTTCACCAAGTTGATTGATGTCGTCTCGGTACAAGAACTTGTCGATCAGGGTAGCCTTGTAAATCCAAAAGTCTTTGTCGCGAGCTCTCCAGATTTGTCAAACGTCAGGGTTGGCAGCAACGGGGATTTTCGTCAGCATGGTGAAAACAGCGTTGAAGACGCTATGAGTAAAACGGTCCTCCATGGAGAGATCGTCGAGAATTGGGTTAAGTTTTGTGCGTCCCGTTTGGGTTCGCATGTGGTATATGAGCGATTGCTTTCCGCCGCGGACGTTGTTCAAGGCGATTTGTTTCCTTCTGATGAGGCGCCCACTCAAGCCCCACCTCAGAAGGTGAAGTATACAGACTGTGATGCTAAGACAGTTGTATTTGCCTGCAGCGTCAAGCATAGCAAGATGATTGCAGAGCAGTTTAGAAGCGTCGGCGTCTCGGCCGTACATATCGATGGGGATTCGAAACCGGCCGAGCGCCGACGCGTTTTGAGAGATTTGAAAAGCGGCAAGATCTCTGTGGTCTCGCAGGTTGGGCTCTTGACCGAAGGCTGGGATCTTCCTGCGCTCGAGTGCATCATCATCGCGCGCAGCACCAGATCTAGAAACGTCTACAAGCAGATCGGCGGACGAATCATGCGGCCCTCAGACGAGGCTCGATTCAAGATGGTCATCGACCACGGCAACTGTACCTTTATGCATGGGCGCTTGACAGATCCGGAGATTTTCTCCTTGGAGAAGTCTGAGCGACGCGTGAAGAAAAAGGACCCAGTAAAGAATATTCGCGAATGCCACCAATGCAAGGCCATCATCGATGATGGCTTGCGTGTCTGCCAAGAGTGCGGGGCCGAGATTCCTAGCAAGGAAGTCGAGCACACAAGCGAGATCTTGCGAGAGCTTCAAGACGACGAGCAGATCGGTCCCGCCGGTGAAGAGATAGATGTCGCTGTAAGGCAGCAAGCCTTCAACAAGATCGCTGCCCAATGCGTCGAGTACGGCTACAGGCCTGCGTGGGCTCGCGTTCGCTATGAGCTCATGTACGGACACTGGCCCACAGGCAAATACGGCATCCGGACTCCCAGATTCTTTTACGAGTACGAAGAACAAGCCAAGCTCGCACAAGAGCAAAAGAAAAAGGCCGAGGCGGCCACCAGGAGCTAGCCATGGACAAAAGCCTCCTCGAGATTGCCTTCGAGTATGTCGGCGCTGGGCTGAGCGTACTTCCAGTTAAGACTGATGAGACGAAGGCGCCCGCCGTTTTCGAGTGGAAAGAGTTTCAATCTCGCAGGCCTACGCCACAAGAGATTCGGAACCTTTTTGCCCGTAACGTAGGCATCGGTATTTTAGGCGGCGCAGTATCAGGCAACCTTGAGATCATCGACTTCGATGTCTCTGAGGATGGCTACCTTGCTTTTGACGACTGGTTCAGGGTTTTGTCGGACCACGCCCAGCGTGTCGTCCGAACGATGCCCAAGGTTCGCACCGCAGGCGGCGGCATCCACCTCTACTACCGATCTAGCCTCGTCGAGGGAAACAAAAAGCTTGCGCAGCTTTACCAAAAAAGTGAAGGCGACCAACGTCCAAAGATCAAGACCATCATTGAGACGCGGGGCGAAGGTGGATACGTCATCGCGCCAGGTAGCCCTCCCGAGTGCCATGAGACGCTCAACACCTACGATCTTATCTCTGGATCTTTGGATGAGATTCCGTACATCGCAGACGATATACGCACTGAGCTTTTCTCCGCCGCCTACTCTTTTGACCAAGTTCCTCCAGAAAGCATCGAGCGGAGCGGTGAATGGCAGCAGTCCAAGAGCCTCGACCGTAAAGGAAAGCGCCCCGGCGACGATTTCGAGGAGCGCGTTTCGTGGCGCGAGCTTTTAGAATCTCTAGGATGGCGTTTTTGGCGACAGCGAGGCGATGCTGAGCACTGGACCCGACCCGGTAAAGACCGTGGCACGAGTGCCACAATTCGAAGCTATGAGGGCCAGGAGATCCTCTACAACTTCTCTCCGAATGCGTGGCCACTTGTAGAGCGTAAGGGATACACCAAGTTTTCCGTATACGCCCTATACAACCACGACGGTGATTGGGCAGCTGCAGCTAAGGCCCTGGCAGACGAAGGCTATGGCGAACAAAACCTCGGCAATGATAGCTTCGAGCTCAATGCTATTCGGGACGATGATGTCCCGTGGTCCGATGAGCCGCCGGACTTTGAGGCCTCGGTCAACGTCCCCTCTACCCCAAGATCGCTGGATGTTCCCGACGACTTCTTGTCAGGCCCTGAGGGCGACGATCCGGGCGAGGACATTTCACCTGAGGAAGACCTGCGACTTTCTTTGGAGCGGGATGCGAGAGAGGCCCAGGCTCGAGCCGAGCAGCATGTACGCATCGAGCGGCAAAAGAAGGCCGAGCTCGGACCATCTTTTTTGACCTGGCCGGGCGAAGGAGACCCACCTGAGCTCAAGTACGCAGACTATGGCGACTACAAGGGTAGACCTGTTTACCACTCAAAGTTTGCAAACAAGAACGCATATCACTTTTTAGAGAGGGAGTACACGGATGAGGAGGGCCATAAGAAGCTGATCTTCAAAGATGGCGCCTTTTACCGATATAACGGTCGTTGTTTCGATGCTCTATCCAAAGACAACGAGATCATCGTGAAAAGAGATCTGGTCTGGTTTTTGGCTCGCGGCGTCGAGTATAACGATGAGGAAGATATATACAACGAGTACGACCCGACTTCATACCGGGTGAACTCGACCTTCGATCGTGCAAAAGAGCTCGTCAATCTAGGTCCTGAACACGAGTCTCCAGCTTGGTTGGACAGTGAGTTGTCGGAGTCAGATCCACGAGAAATCGTTCCATGCAGGAATGGTTTGCTGGACGTGCGCCGTAGAAACCTCCTATCTAATACTCCAGCATTTTTTAGTACCAACAGCATCGATGTTGACTACAACCCATACGCACCTCGACCGACAAGATGGATGCAGTTCTTGGATGAGATATTACCCGGCGACGCCGAGTCTCAAGATCTCCTGCAGATGTGGTTTGGCTACTGCCTGACTGAAGACACTCGGATGCAAAAGATGCTTTTCATGATCGGTCCAAAGCGCTGCGGGAAGGGCACGATTATCAGTGTGCTACAGCAAATTATTGGAAGATCTTTCGGGTCTATGAACTTCCATGCGCTGCAGACTAACTTCGGTCTCATGAGCGCTCTGAACAAGACAGTTCTAGCGTTTCCTGATGCTCGCGTAAGCGGTAAGATGGATCAGGCGAAGATCGTGGCAGACTTGCTCTCGATCAGCGGTGAAGACTCTATCCGCGTGGACAGAAAAAACATGACACCTATCGATGTTAAGTTGGGGTGCAGGATCATGCTCGCAAGTAATGAGCTTCCCAAACTCCATGACACATCAAACGCACTCATCGATAGGGTTTTACTCATCAGGTTTTTCAAGAGCTTTTATGGAAAAGAGGATGTGTATCTTCGTGAAACTCTTTCCAAAGAGCTTGATGGCATTTTGAATTGGGCGATCGAGGGCTGGCACAAGCTTCAGTTGGCAGGCAAGTTCTTCCAGCCGAAGTCAGGCCTCTCGCTTCTAGACGCCATGAAGGAGCGCTCGAGCCCGATCATCTCCTTCGTTGAGCAGCAGTGCGTACTTGACGCAGCTGCGGAGATCAAGATCTCGGAGCTCTTCGAGGCCTGGAAGGAGTGGTGTGAGGAGGAGGGGTACAGTGGCAAGGGCAACAAGAGCAAGTTCAGCTCGGAGCTTCAGACCACCTACCCACAGATCACGACCAAGAGGCCCCGAGAGGGCGACGGTCGCAGGACCCGGATGTTCTCCGGCATCGACCTGGACTCGGCGACTCAGGTTCCGCTGCGACTCATTCGCGGCGATGCGCCTCCGGTGGACGACGGGTCAGCCTCAGATTCGTAGACGCTGCCCCTGACAAGGGCTGAAAGAGAAGGGGCGAATCATTTTGATGCGCCCCTTTTTGTGCGCGAAAATGACCGCGATGGCGATTAGTTTTGTTAGTTTGCGCGTGTATCGCCGGTCCAAATTCTAGGCGGACCAAAGCCAATTCTAGGCGGACCATAGGCGGACCTAGGCGGACCAGATAATGAACTTTAACAAGGTTAGTTTAGTTAAACCTTGTTTGCGCAATGCTCTGCACATCGGCAATGTTACGCACGTAGTGCAAGTGAATTGGCCCATCGGCCTCTTGTATCCAGGTGGTCCGCCTATGGTCCGCCTGAGGTCCGCCTATGGTCCGCCGACAAAAAAATGACGTTTTCTCGATCTGACAGCGTTCCTTCATCTTAATCACTGTAAAGTTTGAAGTGGTCCGCCTGGTCCGCCTAAAAACAGAAAACCATTTTTAAAATTTTGAAGTCCCATCTATTGCCGTAGAATTTAGACCAACAAACGACTCCCCTTAAGAGCTCCTAAATTGTCGGCGGACCAGGCGGACCACCCCATTTTTGATCCAGCCGATCATCCGGACAAATATATGTAAGCGCAAAGTTCGCAACCTCTACGCCTGATTGGGGCGCGGTTTGTGGTTTCCAAAATCTGTTTGCAAAGATCCTGGATATATGAAATCGGTATTGCACTCGTGGGGAGGCCACCGATCGCGACGAAAAGCGAGATCGCACTGATTCGCAAACGTGAGGGGAAGCGCTGCTGTCCTCGTTGCGCAAGTCCGATGAAGTACGAGCTTTTGCCCGCCCACGTTAGAAGGTGGGCCCCCTTCAGCCATGGGTGGACATGCCAATCGTGTCCCAATCTTTATGTTCTCGACGGGAACATCGTAGAGGATGAAAACAAGGAATACAGGTCTCTAGAAAAACAGATCAGGATAGACCTGTTTTCTGCTATCTATAAGACTTCTTTTTCCGATAAGAAGCAGCCTCAAAATCTAAACAAGATTTTGGAAAAAGAGACCGATCAAAGCGATACAGATGATGAAGATCTGTCTGAGAAGCGTAAGCTTGAAAAGTACATCGATGCTGTGATAAGGGAGGCCACACGCATCAAGCCGCTAGAGCCTGCGGTAGATGCGCCCGAAGAGGCGCTGTCGCTCACTCCTTTTGAGGAATGACTAGGAGCAAGCATTTTATCTTGGGCGACATGGATGAGCTTTCCCAGATCCCGGACGACTTTTTGTCGGAAGGGGATACGGCGAGCGGGGCGATCGAGGGTGAGCGAATTATCGTAAGGTGTGTAGATGTACACAAAGCTATTGAGAAGGGGCTCGAGCCTCATCGAGTAGCTCAAGATGAAAAGTTTGTCTGGGCAGTCATGTCAGATGCCGAAGCTACTCATTTAGAGTTGAGCCTCGAGGAGAGGCTAGTCATCGATTACACGAAGTTCGTGAAGGTGTGATATGAACAAAAACGACCGCAAGGCCAACGAGACCTGGAAGGCTTACGAGCCCAACAAGATTACGCCAGATCAGCGACAGGCTGAGCTCAAAAACTTCGCCTCAACGATCCCTCGCAAGGCTGAGATTTCGAACAGTAGAGCGCTGCCCCAAATCAAGAAGGGACAGACGCCAAACCGGAAAAGTGTTCCGGTACCGATCGTCGCGCAAAGTTCGAGACACGCTCAGCCAAAAAAGACGATCGTCGCACCAAAAAAACAAGAGCGAGCCACAAGGAAAAGTGGCCCGCTTCCCAATATTCACTACCCAAATCCAAAAGTATCACAAAAGAGGATCATGAATAATATTTTTGATCCCAACAGACCGGAGAACAATCCGAAAGCAAGGAAGAAAACGATGCAAGGACGTAGCTTCGCACAACAACAACAGCAGCCTGAAAAACTTCGAGTATCTTGGCAACCGCACCGTCGCAATCCTGACGGCCCGCCGATCGAGATTGAGCTCGAAGATTGCATCCTTCACGGCCTTCCGGCAGACGTCGCGCATGAGTCCGAGCCGATGTCCAAGGTGATCTTGTGCCTGCTGGCCGAGATCTTGACGCTCAAAGAGCGCCTGATCTCGCTCGAGCAAGGTGGCGCTCAGGCGCCCGCGGGGCAGCAGCAGGCTGAGGCCCCTGGAGAACTGTTCCGCTCAGGTGAGATGGCGAAGGTCATGCAAAACCTGGCCGCGGAAGTCATGCGCGCCGAGATGGAAAAGAACAGCGAGCAACAGGACAGCTGAACGAAGCCGGTCTATTTTCAATAGCGCTATACACGCAAAAAAGCCCTCGAGCGTTAGCTCGGGGGCTTTTTGTTTTGTCAGGACATCGCGGTTTCAAGAAGGTCGTTGACGAGCTCTTCTTGTTCTTCATCAAGGTGCTTTTGAAGCTTGAAGAACTTCTTGGCGCCCTTGAGCTTATACAGAACCTTAAGCCTTTTGATGCACTGCTCTTCAGTCTCAGCCTTCATAACGGCGACAAATACAGCAAACTGTTCTTCGCTAAGCGTTTCCTTAACCAGTTGCCACTGACCCTTAGCACTGATCATCTCTTTAAGCATGTCAGCTTTAACCATGTTTGGAGAGTTCTTCATCCTCTCCTCAAACTCCATACGCAGCTTGTCATCTTCAGAAAGCTTCTCCACGGCTGTTTCTTCAGCAGCTACTCCGGAATCAGGCAAAGCTTGGGATACCTTTTTATTCTTTTTCTTTTTCTTTTTCCTAGTACCAGGCTTCGGAGACTCTTCAGCTTTACCTGCGCTCTTTCCCTTACCGCTACCTTCAGATCTATTTTCTTTTTCAGCCTTCTCGGTATCCTCTGGCGCATCGCTCGCATCAAATTTCTTCATCAACTTGGCGATACCCTTCATGACAGCTTCGGCTGCGCCAGCTTCATCCAAATGATCCATGACGCGGTTCCATTTTTGCTGGCTCTGATTGGCCTCGAGCTCTCGCTGCTCACGTTCATCGTTAATCTTTCGTAGCTCGAGCTCGTGATTGAGTCGCATCATCTCGATCTCAGCCAGCTTCCTTTGAGAGTCTGAGACGATCTTCATCATCTCTCGGTTCTCTTTGAGTAGGGGGTTGATGAGTCCGGTGACCGTCTCGTTCATCGAAACTAGCTGCTGGTGCAGCTCTCCGATGTACTCCTTTTGCATCTCGAGCGTGTCGCTTTCGCTCATCACGCTCGTTGCACGGGCCGGCTCATCGCCATCGTTGATCTCGATGTGCTTGCTTCGCTCCCACCGGCCCTTGCCAGGCGGCCCGTAAACGACGATCTTGAATTTTCCGTACTCGTCTGTGCGATCGATCTCGTACTGGATGCAAAGCATCACGTACTCGGAGATCTCCTCAGGCGAGGCGGAGGGGTATGTTGTGCGGCTTGGATTCTCCTGTGTTTTGATGGAGCAGATGGTTTCGTAGCTATTCCTCTGCTTCATCCGCTGGACCGTCACCTTGGCTAAGCCTTGGTGATTCTCTTCGATCAGGGTGATCAGGTCTGCGGGTGCGGGTTTGCCGTATGCGGGCAGCTCAAATTCTGGCGAGTGCTCGAGAGATTCGACGGTCATACACAATTATTTTAGTACTTTTGCGCAAAATAAAAAAGAGAAACATGCCTAAGTGCTTGAAACCACTCAAAAGTGGTGTGTTTACGACAGGTGTTTCCCGCGCAAAAAGTCCTTTTCAATCGACCTTTTTATTTGTCAAAATAGATTTCGTTCAGCGCCGGGCGCTTTGTTCGGCGTCTTTTAGAGACCAACAAAGCGCAAATCGCGCAAGCAGATTCAGAGGAATACCAAGATGGCCAAAGAACTCAAGGCAGGCGACGTTTCGAAGAAGGACTTGATGGAGCAGTACGTGCGACTGAAGGGTCGCATCAAGAAAGCCCAAAACGAGTCCAAGGAGATGATGGAGCAGGTCACTCAGGACCTGATCACCGTGGGCACTGGCGCCGCGCTTGGCGCTTTTGCTGGCAACAGAATCCGAAATCAAGACGCCGCCAGCGAAGAGGAGGCCTACGAGCTCATGGAGGGCAGCTCCCTCGACATCGATCTGGTGGTTGGTGCAGTTTGCGCCGGCGCTGGCATGATGAAGATGGGTGGCAAGATGAGCGACACGCTTCGCGCTGTCGGCATCGGTGGCCTTACAAGTTACGCCGCTCGCGCAGCCCGCAAGGCTGTGGAGAATATGGACTAAACCCGTTCTAGTCCTCGAGGAATGGTCGACGGGCACGCGTGAGCGGTGTCGGCCATGAGGGAGCCGGAGTACAGATCTGGCCTTGCTCGGTTACCTGCCCAGGCTCGAGCAAGGAGGGACAAAAACGAAAGCCCTGCGTAAGCAGGTTTCAAGGAAACGAAAAATGGCGCAAGGATATCGCTTTGCACAAACTGGCATCCCTCAGGTGGGTGGAGACGGCTCGATCTCGGGCTCCTTCGCTCTTGACGGTGCCGTCCGCCAGGGCCGCGGCCCCGGCGCTCCCATGCCGACGTTCGGCACCCAAGGTCAGAAGTTCTCTGCTGGCCAAGGTGGTGTCGAGACCTACCCCGGCTGCTACGGTCTTCCGACCTACTGCGGCTGGCAACAGGTCGCGGGCGCGATCATCGAGCTCGATGGCACCACCGCTGGTGTTGTCTCCGTGCTCCCCACGGTCAGCCCGTACTTCGAGCCCAAGGCTGTGTACCTCTTCGGCATCGACCCCGATGCTCCCGGTACCAACCTTCGCTTCACCGTTGGCGCGGTGACCGTTGGTGGATCGCCTCAGCTTGCGATCAACAACCTGGCCCCCGCGGCTGCCTCGACCGAGGTTCTTCTCTCGGACGTGTTCAACCGCTCGGACGAGCCGCTGCTCTGCAACTGGAGCGTGTTCTCGACCACCGGCCTGGCTCGTGAGCTGCAGGTGAACCTGTTCAACCTCAACGCTGGCACGCTCAACGTGTACGCCTGCGTTTGGGGTAACGCGGTCAGCAGCCTCGACTGCTACGCCTGATCGAAGCCACACGGGGGCCGCTGCTATAATGGCACGGCCCCCGTGCGTCTTTTGACGAAAGCCAAGAAAAACGATGTCGAAGCACCGCAACCTGCAAAAAAGATTCGCTATGACCGCACCGACGACGCGTCGGACAGATGACAGTGACTCGCAGGATGACGGCGCCCCGAATGGTCGACAACCGGGAAATGGTCGGCCGCAGCCGATTCGAGGAATTCGGCGAGAACAAGATGGTGGCGATACAATCGCCGCGGCGCCAAAAGGTGCTCAACGCGGTGTTTTGGAGCCGCAATATACAGCTCAGCCTGACCCGTCAGGCGGAAGCGATTTGCTGCCGCCTGCCTATCAGGCCGAAGATTGCATCATTCAGCCCTCGCCTTCGATGCCTGGCAACTACCCACGGCCAGGTCAGTCGGTGGGAGAATATCGGGATGAGCAACGTCAGGCGATTGTAGATTGGACGCAGCCAGGATGCGACCTCCCGGTAAATCCGGATGTTGGTCCCCAGGCATTTCAAAAAACGCGACCACAGCCAAAGCGTCTGAAAAATGAAGCGCTCGGGTTTCGCGAAGAGCCCTACTCTCTTTTTGAGGCAAACCGTGGTGATGCTTGGAACGGCAATACGCAATTTCGTCGTTCTCAGTTCTTCAGCATTACAGCTCAAGCATCAGGTCTTAGTCCAAACCCTGTTGATGCCAGTGAGCAAACGGCGGGACAAGTCACTACAAGACGACAATTCAAACCGGTCTCACTTGCAACGCAAACAAGTTCAGATCAGCGACCGCGTTACTGGCTTGTGACCGCATACAACACTCGAGTTGTGCGGACGACGCAACAAAGTGAGCTCAGCGAGCTTGCTGATTATCAGCTGACCCCGCTCTCTGAGCAGGATATCTTGAACAGCAACCTTCTACCTGAAGCGTCGGTTGTCACGAATTATCCTGGCGGATTTCCGCCTGTACCACAAGCGGATGCAAACCCGGAGTATGAAGCTGTCGCATACAATCGCTTCCGTATTCAGTACCAAGATGAGTCGGGTGGGCGAACGCAAGAAATCGACGTCATAGGGACGCGCAGTGTCGTTGTCTACGCTTTTACAGTGACTGTATTTGCGATGGTTCCGGAAGATGCGGATGCTTATGAAGTTGTAAAGCCATCAAATGCAGTCTCGAGCGATCCGAACGTCATCCGCCGAATCAATCCCCCACTTCCTCGCGAGCCGCAACCGATTGCTCCGGCGACTGTAAACCAGTTCGTTTTCGAGGACACTCTCTTAGCTGCACGCGTCGTCCCAACGTCGCTCGAGAACTATCAGCCGATCCGCAATCAGGTTACGCTTACAGCGGAAGTAACTTCTGGGTTTCTCGATATTCCTCCTGATATCGACAACATCGGTTTCTATACCGTCGTTCCTATTCCGCCTGGATCTTTGACCTTGCGCGTGTACGCGAAGAGTGTCGCAAATCCAGACGCGATCAACGGATTCAGATTTTTCTTTGACACAGCTCGTGGCTTCGGAGCGCAACTTGATGCGCTTGCGACAGTCACGAACCAATTTACCCCGCTTGATCCTGTGACTTTTGAGTCTTATCTGATTCGAGTCCCTAATGCCACCGATGTCCTAATCGCACCGTCTATCGGCCAGGCCAGCCCCGGTGAAACCTTTGTGTTCACCTTTGTGTTCGAGACCAATGCCTGATTTTGTGTTCAAGATCCTTGCTGACGACGAAGGCGCATCGGAAGGGGAGATCGCCTTTCAGGGCCTCGCTGCGATCGAGGCCACCGTCGCCATGAACTTGATGTACTTCGAGCGACATCCTGATGCTGTCTGCGCGCTGGCCTGTGGCATGGTAAAATACGACACGGCGAACAAAAATGTCTTGTCGTTGGTCGCAGAAATCAAAACGGCGCCAGTGCTCATTCGGACGGGCATTGGCTTATGCATCGATATCGTCGCTTTCGATGTCGCTGTACGCCGGTTCGAAAAGAAAAAAGCCTGGCCAGCGATCATCCCTCGATCGACCGAGGGACTGTTTCACGTTGTTACAGAAATTCCAGGTCCGAACGGTAGAACTGTTCAAGTCGACCCCAGCGAAGAACTTGAGCGAGTGGGCCGTGCCTACTCCGCGCAACCTGACCATTGCGGCAGTTGCCGCATGTAATTGAGGAGCCAATGTCCAACAACCGATTTCTCCGTCAGCAGGCTGAACGAGGCCTGACGCCTATGCAGCAGGCTCGAGCTCTGCGCTTTTCGGGTAGCCCTCGTCATTACCACTACTACTGTGCGCAAGACGAGATTTACCTGGGGCCTGATGGAAACGGTTACCCCATTACTGCGCCCTCGGGGCAAAGTGACGATGGTGTACCCGCGGGCTATCGTCGCGCTATCCGTGGTTACAACGCTCGCCGCTACGGTATCACGATCAAAGCAAGCGGTAAGGCGAAGGGGGAGTGGGGTGGAAGTTGGAGCACTGGCGCTGGCGCGGAGGGTAGCGGATCTGGATCAGCAAGTGGATCTGGTAGCGCCACCGGAGGCGGTAAAAGCTCCCGCCCTGATGTTGGCCCGACCGGTCCGCAGCCACGTCCTGGCAAGCCGGAGGCGCGTGAGGGGATTACGGGTCAGATCACACCGATGCGAATTGGCGAGAAGAAAGATCTGGTCGGCATTCGAGTTGACCCGAAGCTTTTGAGCCCAGACGCGAAAACCAAGCCGAGCCCAACGCTTCCGCCTGCGCCGGATGATCTTCCTGCGGAGTTTGCTGGTTGTGTGCAAGAAGATGGCAATTTCTTGCGACTGCGAGATCCGCAAGACAAGCATCATGGCATGCAGCTTCAAAACGTCGAATACGGCGAAGTTGATGGCATGCGGATGGCGAAGTTTACGCTCGAGGTCAAGGTTGGCGATCGTGCGATTCGTCAAGAAATGACCCTGCCAATTTGTTCTGACGGGACGAAAAAAGAAGAGCTCCCTGTCGATTGCTGCGTCGAGCTCGTCGGAAATGGCGGCGGCAAGCTCAAGACATGCGGTTCGTACGACGGTCTCGTTGTCACGCTTAGTAATGAGCGCGAAAGCAACGGCGTACCGGTTGTGGACGTCATGCACCCTGACCTTCCCAATGGGACGGTTCGGGGGCTCCCTATTTGTGTTCCTGTCGAAGAGCAGCCTGAAGACAAACCTTGCTGTATCGACGATGAGACGCGAGAGGTCGTTTGCCCGGAGGGGTCACCCTTTCGCCCGCTTCATGGTCAGAAGATTCCTGCTGAATATTGTGACTATGGGGAAGATGAGCAAGGTCGAAAGATCTGTAATGTTCGATGCCCTGCTGATCCGAAAAACGAATTTGAGCAACTTTTAGCTCGAATCTGCGATCAATTCGGCGGTGCAAAATTCCCTGTTTGCGAGCCGGAGGAGCCTGGGCATCTGACACCAGGAATCGTTAAGCGTCCGCCGCCGCCGACGCAGCCTTGCTTCAATCCTGAGGCCGGTGTCTTGGAGGCGCCCGATGGCTCTGTCATTCCTGTGGTGCAGGTGCTTCGGCAAGACGATCGCACTGCAACCGTAGTGGTAGATGCGGATGGTGGCCGTAAAGAGATTTCAGTCCCGCTTTGCCCGCCGCCCCCACCGCCGCCTGTGACGCGCATTCCGCCCGAGCTTCCGCCTACGGTGCCTGGCCGCGAACCTCCTCGCGACAAGATTCCGCCTGAGCGAAAGCCTTGTCCGGAAAAGGTGCCTGAGGCTTGCTGCTTCGATCACCACACATCGAGCATTTCTTGCGAAGGAAGCAAGTATCACGGTCTCGTGGTGAAGGTTGTCGAAGAGGTTGTTCTCGAAAACGGTCAGCGGATTGTAGCCGTTGAGCACCCCAGCCTTCCTGGTGGCGGCATGCGCATGACCTACTGCGCGCAGCCTCCTGAGGTAGACATCTACGACGACCCTGTAGAGGAAGAGATTCCTGAGGTCATCGAGGAGACGCCTCCTCCCAAGCGAATGCCTGAGCCGCCGCCGCCCACTCCTGGGCTTCCTGAGCACTGCTGCTGGTCGACAGCTGAGCAGCGAATCAAGTGCGCGGGAACTCGGCTCGACAAGCTTCGTGCGCGAGTGCTGATCAACGGCATCGTCAAGGATGGCTATCCGATGGTGAAGGTTCAACACCGGATGCTTCCTGGCGGCGTTGCGGTGCTTCCGATTTGCCCGACCGAATGCATGGAGCCGACTCAGATGTTGGACCAGGAGTATCGGAAGCGCGGATACAACTACACCGCATCCATTGCAAATCTGCCTGGAGCTTTCCCGGTCCCTTATCGTGAGGTGGAGTATCCGGGGCTTCGCGGAGCGACTGGACGCGCCTACAACGGTGTTGGTGTCAATGTCGGGTACCGAGGGCTGAGCCAGCTCCCCGGAGCTCGAGGCGCTGGTCAAACCGCTGCGCTTCGCAAGGTTCGGCCCAAGCCGCAAAAGGACGGGGCGACGTTGTTTTGCAAGACCAAAAACAACGTAAAACGATGCCACCTCGTGTTCGGTGCAGCCGAGTGCTATTTCGATCGAGCTGGCCGGGCCTGGTGTTGCTGGCAGGGCAAGTGCATCGCGTCGGACGAGATCATTGTGCCAGGCATGGCCGCGATGGTGCTCGATGCCATGCACAACGAGCATCGACTGCGTCTCAATCGTAGAGATTCGGTGAAGCTGTTCAAGTCGATTCGTGCGGCGATCAAAGCTTCTTCTCATACGCAAATGACGAAAGAGGCGAGCAAGCGTCGCTATGGTATGACGCGGATTGGCAAGCACAAGCGAGCCAGCCGGTACAATTGGCAGCCAGCTTTGCGAAGCCTTCAGGCGATGCAGGGCCGCATCGAGCGTGGCCGAGTGGGGATGGAGTTTCCGCCCAATCTCTCCGGTCGCATGGAAGGCTACAACACGAAGATGTTCCGTACCGCTTCGGACCTGAGCCGGGTACTTCGGCACTTGGGGTATGAAGGTATGGACCAGGACATGACGCGCCAGTTCCAAACCCATTGGAACTACGTCAGTCAGCGCATTGCGACGAGTCGGGATTTTGAACAGATTCCGATGTATCGCGTGCCAAAGGGCAACCTCGTCGCCGATGGTCGCCCTGGACCTCTTACGCTCAACGCCATCGAAGCGGCGTTTGAGATTCAAAATGCCGGCGTCCCCTGGGCCTCGCTCGTGCAAATTGCAGAAAACCCGGCTGCTGGCCCACGCCGCAAACTCCAAAGCGCATTTTTGGGAGAATGAACGATGACGTACCGAGCGTATCGAAAGAATGGTAAGAAGACTGGCCTGATCACCGACATGGCTTCCGCTATGCGTGGCCCGGTGCAGCCGCAACCCACGGCGCCTGGACGCACACGTGTGCCTGGGCCCGCTCGCACGCAACCGTTGCTCGGTGGCAAAAGTAAACCTCGCGGAGGCGAGATTCTCAGCGTTTTGGGTTACACGGTTAACCCCAACATGGTCGCGAATTTTCAAAGAGACGTGCAGATCGTAGGCAAGGCGGGGTTGCTCAACCTGCCGAACCTTAATGTGAACAATAATTATGATTCGCTTACACAAAAAGCGTATCTAGTTATCAGTCGCATCATGAAGGAAAGTGGGCGGCCTCTCACTGATTGGATAGCGATTGTCAAAAAAGCCCAACATGGGGCCAGCAGAGGCGCTGGGAAACTCCGTATGAGCACGCGCCCGCCCGGAGATGTTCGGCCCAGCTCGCCACGAGATCCGGTTGTTCGCACACCTGGCCCTGTGCTGACGCCTATGCCGACCACCCCTCATGGAGGCGCGCGAGCAGCTCCTTCTACAGGCAGTGCGCGTAAGCGCGTGCCGAACCGAACGGGTAACCCCGCGGGCTACAACAATCGGCTCTTTCGTAACAACCGAAAAATCCTCAAGGCGCTGAACGCTCTTGGGTATAAGGTCAAGTCGCTTGGCAAAACAAAGCAAGACATGATGGCGATCAAGAAGTTTCAAGAGGACTTCAATCGCTGCAGTCGCCGCTTTTCGTTCAAGTGGGGAACAGTTTCTGTTAACGGCATGGTGTCGCCTGACACTCTGCGCGCTCTCGAAATTGCGCTTGTTTTCGTCCGCCAGCGTCAAAAGAAAATGCGCATGCGCGGC
>Ga0180435_10001210_pt1 | contig 27072 bp, 21 predicted proteins | sample SS_ome_3_FD_132467 | JGI IMG/M metagenome (GOLD analysis project Ga0180435, IMG submission 132467) | Hypersaline lake sediment archaeal communities from the Salton Sea, California, USA - SS_3_S_1 metaG | ecosystem: Environmental > Aquatic > Non-marine Saline and Alkaline > Hypersaline >... | reverse complement strand
AGAATCGGGCTACTTCCTGCGCCTGTTTTTTTCATGCGGATCTGCTTACAGTGTATCACAATCGCTACATTTATGTATCAAGTAAAAAGGGTGGTCATGATTCAAGACCACCCTTTTCTTGATCGGACTTCCAGAGATGCCGTTATTCAAAAGATGCACGGGCAACCGAGAAGACCTTTGAATGCCTGCCTTATTGTAATTGCGGATTGATGAGCTGTCAGGCGTCACTTAATCCGCTTTATTTTTTTTGTCGTGGCGGCACTCACTTGTCCAACAAGTTTTTTGCTTGTTAAAGAACTGCCCATTTGACCTTTCAACAATTATGCCAAATCTTTCAAATTTTCACTATATCATATGATTACAAAGGGATATGTATAAACCGGTTGGTATAAATATAAATTCCGGTCATTATTTGTCCTAAAACATGGTACATTTTTCCTAAATAATGGTAATGATTTTTCTGTATGTGGAAACTATTTCTCAAGAACCCGGACAGCTATTTGGTCAAGACAGATGGGAAAAGGGACCTGTCTGTGTGGGGAAAAAATTTTGCGGCACTGAATCTGTTCATGAAGTCCTGGTTCACATTCAGTTCCATATATGTGATTTTGTCCCTGATATCCGATACCTGATCCATCGATTCCATTGACTGCAGTATCGTGGTCGCTCCGCCAAGTGAACTGTTGCCAAGCGGTTTATAGTTCTCAATGGGCAGATCCGGCATCATGCCGATGGTGACCGCCGACGTTGGATTGATAAACACTCCGAATGTGCCTGCAACAAAAATATCGGACAGCTCTCTCATGCCGATGCCGACAGACGAGGTAATTGTTTCAAGTATGGTGTACATCGCGGCCTTCGATCTTACGAGGCTGTCTATGTCTGCCTGACCGATGGTGAGGTCGTCTCCGGTCGCTGATTCTCTTCCCGGGACAACGACAAGGTGCAGCATGCCGTCCTTTTCTACAAATTCGATGTCAGGGAATCGCGATGACCGTTGAAACTTTCCCCTTATATCAATAAGCCCATGCAGAAAAAGTTCTGAAGCCAGATCAATGAGCCCTGAACCGCATATGCCCATTGGGGGCTGATCGCCGATTGAATGAATGATAAACCGCCCCTCTTCATCGGAGATTGACACACGATCGATCACGCCCGGGCCTGCCTTCATGCCCATTTTCGTGACGCCCCCTTCAAGGGCGGGCCCGGCCGCACCGGCGCAGGCCATAAGCCAGTTCCGGTTTCCCAACACCACCTCTGCATTGGTGCCGACGTCCACAAGTATGGCGGTATCCTCTTTTTCCGCTAAACCCGAGAATAAAATACCCGCAATCAGGTCCCCGCCAAAGTAACTTCCCACATTGGGAAATACATATGAAATTCCGCAGGGGTTAATCTCCAGCCCCAGATCCCTTGCACAAATGACTCCGGGATAATTAACCACCGGGATGTAGGGTTCCCTGATTATCCAGCGTGGAGGTAATTTGAGGAATAAGTGGGTCATTGCAGTATTACCTGCAACTGCGCAGAGATAAATATGGTTTGTCTGACATTCGTTCTTTCTGCACAGTTCGTTTATGCTTCGGTTGAGGCCATCTATGACAAGTTCATTCAGGTAATCAAGACCGCCATTCCGGTCTGCGTAATGGATTCTCGTAAGAATGTCCGGTCCCACTATGACCTGAGGATTATCGAAGGCGCCCTCCCCCAATACATGGCCGCTGACCAGGTCGACAAGCCTCGTAACGACGCTTGTTGTCCCCAGGTCAACGGCGATCCCCAGCATGGGGTCATTGCTGTCGACGCCTGAAACTCCGGCCAGCACCCATCTGTTTTTGTCCTTGAACACGACGCAGTGAACGCCGTAGTCATATCGTCGCAGTGTCTCTGGAAGTGTTCGCTGAAGGGATATGTCTATATCGATGTGATCTGAATGGAGCCTGTCTTTCAACTCGGCTTTAAGCCTGTCCGTATCGGCAGTATTGTTCTCAAGCGAAGGCGGGGCCAGCTTGACTGTTTGTACCCAGTTGACACCCATTCTTCACAAATTGAATTCCATATCAACCCCGACTGCAAAACAGTCGAAGGGATGGCTTCCTTCACTGATTAGTTGCCGGCACATTATGACGATGTCATCCATCTCGTCGTCGGTTCGCTCCTGGTTCAAATGAAACAGGCCGAGTTGTTTGACCTTCGCCGCCGAGGCCAGCTTGATCACATCGGAATAGCTGGAATGCCCCCACTCGATTTGTCTTTCATACTCTTCCGGCGTGTATTCCGCATCATGGATAAGAAGGTCGGCATCTTTTGAAAATTCCATATATTCACTGGATTCAAGCCCTCCCGGATGGATGAACCCGAGCTCATTGTCGGTAAGAAAAACAAACACTTTATCGTCTTCAATAAACTTGTAACCATTGCCACCGTTTGGATGGCTCAGGCTGATGGGCTCCACTCTGACCGAGCCGATTTGGAATGTGTCCTGCCCTGCATCTTCATAGATAATTTCCGCACTTAAATCCGAATATTTCACCGGAAAGTTGGGCGATGCCAGTATTTTCTGAATCATATCTTCCACATAGCTTCCCGGAAAGGGTCGTTTGAAGGCTTTAATCTCTACGTTGTCCACAAAGAGGGGTTTAAAGAATGGAAATCCCATGAGGTGATCCCAGTGGGCATGGGTGAACAGAATGTTAAACCGGGTAAACCCTTGCCTGACAAGCTTTTTTCCAAGGCGGCGTATACCGGTCCCGGCATCGACAATAATAATATCGCCACTTTTCGGGCGAATCTCAAGGCAAGTCGTGTCACCACCATATCTTACATATTCTGATCCGGATACGGGAATAGATCCTCTCGAGCCCCAGCACTTTATAAACATTTATGTCCTTTCACATCCGGTTCTTCCGCAAAACGTGTACCAGATTCCATCATGCTCCAGTCGATTCAGCATGGTTAAAGAAAGATCGTTCAGCATACCATCAATTTCTCTCGCCTGGCTTTTCAGCAGCCCTGAAAGAATAAAATATTTTTTTGTTTGAAAGTACTTTTTCTTAACAAGATTCTTCATCACATCGTAATGGATATTTGCTATCACAAGATCGGCTGGTTTGTCTATAAAATCTTCGGCTTGGCCCTGAATTACCGATATTTCCCTTTTCATCCCGTTTAAAAAAGCATTGCGCTTCGCCGTTTTCGCAGCAAGAAAATTTACATCAACGGCAACAACATGCCGGCAACCCATGGAGACCGCTGCAATAGCCAGAAGCCCTGTTCCCGTCCCAATGTCAATTGCGGTTTCAATTTTTTCTTTATAACATAATCGTTTAACCGCTTCAAGACAGTCACGGGTGGTGGGGTGCATGCCGGTTCCAAAAACAACCCCGGGGTCAAGTATTATCTTCTCCATTCCTTCAGGAGCTTTGTCAATGGACGAGCACCAAGGGGGTACAATTAAAAAACCCCCGATGGTTATGGGCCCGGGCTTCCCCCCCTGCCATTCCTCGTAAGACATGGTATAAACGTCGATGAGAGTGAGCTGAGGTTGCCGGAAAACAAGCCGGTTCACCTCGTCATCGGCCGGAGTTGAAAAAAAAAGAAACGAATACCCGTCTTCCTGCCAGTTGCCGATAAAATCCTTGTCAAAGTCGATGCTCCCCGGCTCGGGAATGCCTTCGATATAATAAATATGGAGATCCTTATATGGGGAGCTCAGGGGCATCAATCGGTAATTATTTTTTCAAAGATGGTAAATGCGGCCCGAATCGATTTGCTGTCGGCCGGCATATCCACGGTGGGCTTTCCATCCAGGTCAAAATCGTAAATGGTATCGTCTTCGGGTATAACTCCTGCAAGTTCGAGACCTTCCTTGTCCACAAGCTCCATAATCTTTTTTGACACCTCTCCCTTGGCTTGATTTATGACAAGGAAGCTTTTCCCTACGCCGATGTTCAGGCTTTGCGCAAGTTTATTAATTCGAAACGCAGCCTGCAACCCCCGTCTTGAGGTATCGGACACCACCAGTAATATGTCCACATTCTTGGTCGTCAGTCTGCTGATATGCTCCATTCCAGCCTCATTGTCCATAACCAGGTACGGATAATTGCCGGTCAGACGATCAAGAAAGTTAGTCAACAGCGTATTGGCGGCGCAATAACAGCCGGATCCTTCCGGCTGCCCCATAACGATAAGATCGAAACCGTCTGATTCCACAACCGCCTGTTCAAGCTTCATCGACATAAATACATCTTTTGTCATCCCCCCCGGAACAATCCCTTTTTTCATTTCTTCCCGGGCATTGCCGAGCGTTTCATGCACGTTCAACCCGAGAACCTCGTTCAAATTCGCATTTGAATCGGCATCAACAGCAAGCACGGGGACCTTGTCGTTTTGAACCAGGTATTTTATCAGCATACCCGACAATGTGGTTTTTCCTGTTCCCCCCTTGCCTGCCAACGCTATTGAAAAAGACATAATCATTTCCTCTCTTTTATTTTGTAATAGGTCAATCCTTCTGACGCCTCAAAATAGACAATTTAGTTATGTTTTTCAAGTATTCAAGTCATCAAATACTTCTTTTCACATTTAGCCTTAATAAGAGGTGTCCGCGGATACGCGCGCAATGTAACATGCTTGACATAAGGCATTGTTTGGCTTAATAACTTACATGAAGTTGATTAATTTTTTTTAAAGGAGATGTAATGATATGGCGCAGTTAATCGCAGACAGAAGAGATGTTGATTTTGTACTTCACGAGCAAATGGAGGCGGCACGGTTTTCCAAACATGAAAAGTTTGAGGAGTTTGATAAAAAAACAATTGACCTGATCGTTTCGGAAGCAAGAAACCTGGCGATTAAAGAAATACTTCCCACCCAAAAAGACGGTGATGAAGGGTGCACTTTCGACAATGGAGTTGTCAAGGTGCCTGAAAGTTTTCATAAAATATTCAAATTATACAAGGAAGGTGAATGGCTCGGCATGACCGACGATCCTGAATTCGGGGGACAGGGAATGCCAAAACTGATAGCATCTGCCGCAAATGAATATTTTCACGGGGCCAATGCCGCGTTCATGCTCTATCACAGCCTGAGCCATGGCGCTGCAAAGCTCGTCGAGATGTTTGGGACAGGGGAGCAGAAAGCAGTCTACTTAAAAAAGATGCTCACCGCCGAATGGTCCGGCACAATGCTCCTGACGGAACCCGAAGCCGGCACGGATGTAGGGGCATTGACGACCACCGCCGTTAAAAATGGTGATGGAACCTATTCCATATCCGGGTCAAAAATATTTATATCAAGTGGTGAGCACGACATGGTGGAGAATATCATTCACCCCACCCTTGCGCGAATCGAAGGCGCCCCGGAAGGGACAAAAGGGATTTCGCTTTTTCTTGTTCCCAAATACAGGGTGAACGAGGATGGATCATTAGGGGAATTCAATGATGTGGTCTGTACCGGCATTGAAGAAAAAATGGGCCTCCATGGGAATGCGACGTGCTCATTGACCCTTGGCGGAAAAGGAAACTGTATTGGAACCCTTCTCGGGGAAGAGAACAAAGGGATGAGCGCCATGTTCGTTATGATGAACGAGGCAAGGCAGTTTGTCGGCCTTGAAGCCTTCGCGGTATCCACCACGGCGTATATGCATGCCCTTAATTACGCGAGGGAAAGAGTACAAAGCCGGCACCTTCTGAAACCCAAAGAAGGTTCTGTTCCCATTATCCGGCACCCGGATGTTCGCCGTCAACTGATGATCATGAAAGCCTACGTCGATGCAATGAGAAGTCTTATTTACTATACCGCCCGCTGCTGGGACAGTGCGGCCATTGCTCAAAATGACGAAGAAAAGAAACAAATTATGGGCATCATAGAGGTTCTCACCCCGATCGTTAAAGGATATATCTCCGACAAGGCGCTTGAAGTTACCAGTCACGGCGTTCAGGTTTTCGGCGGCTACGGGTATATTAAGGAGTATCCCGTGGAGCAGCTAATGCGGGACAGCAGAATCTTTATGATCTATGAAGGCACCAACGGCATCCAGGCCATGGACTTACTGGGGCGCAAGCTCGGTATGAACAAGGGCATAACATTTACCAGCTATCTGGAAGAAATTCGCAAAACAATCAACGAAGCGAAACAAATCCATGAGATCTCCGATATAGCCGCCGAGGTCGACGAGGTGTTCCATTTGGTAAGTGAAACCGCCATATCCATTGGTAAAACCGCCATGTCCGACAAGGTCTTGAATGCATATGCCCACGCGTATCCTTTCCTGGAAGTGATGGGTGATATTACCATGGCCTGGATGCTGCTCTGGCGGGCATCCATCGCAGCGCCAAAACTCGTGACGCTTGCCGGAAGCAGTGATCCCCGGGCAATAAAAGACAAAGCTGATAAAAATAAGGACGCGGCATTTTACGACGGGCAGATTAAAACCGCCCGGTTCTTCATGAAATATATTTTACCTGCGACCAAAGGAAAAATTAAAACCATTAATGAGGCAGATGGCACGGCCGTTGATATGCTTGACGCATCCTTTGGAGGATAATCACACGGCTGCCGGATCTTATATTCAAACCAAATCAGGAGATATAAAATGGCCGATGTTTTTGATGTTTTCAAAAAAACCATGATGACCGGCATCGGACTCGCTCTCAAAACAAAAGACGAGGTTGAGGATTGGGCAAAAGAGCTTGTCACCCGGGGTGAACTATCTGAAAACGAAGGTGAGAAATTTGTTGATGAACTCACAAAACGCTACGAAGAAGCAAGAGAAGGCTTTGAGCATAAGGTAGAAAAAACTGTTAAGGAATTGATGAAAAAATGGAGAGTCCCAACTGCAGAAGATTTTGAAGCCCTTAAAGAGGACGTCAATAAATTAAAAAAGACCGCCGCTCAAGCAGACGATGGAGCAGACGACGAAGAATAGCACTCTATGTTCAGTATTCGAAAAATAAGCGCCATCGGTCGTACCTACCGCCATTTAAACAGGTACCGCCAAATTCTGACGGTACTGTTAAAGTACGGTTTCGATGATTTTCTTGAAGTCGTCAAAATAGATCAATATCTCGAAGTCGGTTTACAAATGATCTCGCGAAAACGAAGGGAGCGGGTCGATAAACTGACCAGGGCCGAACGTGTGCGGATCTCTTTTGAAGAACTGGGGCCGACATTTATCAAGTTCGGGCAAATCGTATCCACGCGCCCGGACCTGATACCCATAGATTTTGTTAATGAGTTGTCCAAACTTCAGGATAAGGTGCCGGAGTTTTCATTTCAGAAAGCAAAAGAAATCATCGAAGAGGAACTGGGGCATCCCCCTGAAGATATCTTTGACTATTTTGATGAATCCCCGCTGGCCTCTGCATCCATCGGCCAGGTACACAGAGCCCGCCTTGCGAACAAAAGTGAAGTTGTGGTTAAAGTTCAACGACCGGATATAAAAAAGATCATTGAAGTTGACCTTGAAATTATGCTTTATCTCGCCACCCTTCTTGAGCGAAATGTCATGGAGTTTTCAATTTATCGCCCGGTCACCATCATAGAAGAGTTCGCCAGAACCTTGGAAAAGGAAATCGACTATACAATCGAGGCCGGAAATATGGAGCGGTTTTCCCGCCAGTTTTCAGAAAACCCCGATGTCTACGTCCCGAGAGTATACCGGGAATTGACCACTGCCCGTATCATCACAATGGAATACATTGACGGAGTCAAAGTATCGGATCTGGACAAATTGGACGAAGCAGGCCTTGATAAAGAGCTGATTACCAGGAGGGGCGCAGACCTGACCCTAAAACAGGTTTTTCACAACGGCTTCTTCCATGCGGACCCCCATCCGGGAAATATTTTTGTCCTTCCGGACAATGTCATTTGTCTTATCGATTTCGGCATGATAGGAACCGTCGATCGGTATACAAGGGAAGTTTTTGTCGATCTGGTTTACAGTATTGTAAACCGGGACTCGGCGAATGCCGCCCAGGTACTTCTCAGGCTGACCTCATGGGATGACGACCCGGACATCAGAAAGCTTGAGAGGGAGCTTTCGGATTTTATCGGACGCCATTTATTCAAACCCTTGAAGGAAATTGCAGTCGGCCGCCTCCTGCAGGATCTCCTTGAACTCATATCACACAATCAGCTCAGGATGCCGCCGGATATTTACCTTATGATAAAGGCCATAACGTCCGCTGAAGGCGTCGCGAGGACACTCGACCCTGATTTTGACATGATATCCCAGGCAAGACCGTTTATCGCCCGTGTGAAAATCTCACGGTTCTACCCGGAAAGGGTTGCGGAAAATCTTATCAATTTTGCCGCGGATCTCCAGAAATTTCTCCAGCAGCTCCCAAAGGACATTCTTGATGTTACCCGTCTCATCAAGCATGAGAACTTAACCATAAAAACCGAAAACCAGGGGTTGGAAGCCATGCTTGCAGCTCAGCACAAAATCAGTAACCGGCTCTCCTTTTCTATTATCATTGCCGCGCTTCTGGTGGGGTCCGCGTTAATTGTGATTTCCCAAACCCCTCCCCTGTTTTACGGTATATCCATAATAGGCATTTTCGGCTTTCTGGCGGCATCCGTCATGGGCATCTGGCTGCTTATCGCCATTATTAAAAAGGGGCTGTAGGTCAGATTTGTTTAAACAGTTTATAAATTGACGAGAAGTCTTCCCGGTCGATTCCTTCTTCAAATGTCCTGGCATATAACTCTTTTGTCACCGCTCCGGTAAAAATAGGTTTTTTTAGTTCATGCGAAAGATCCTGAAGACAGTGCAAGTCTTTATATATTAAGGCATTGGAAAAGTGAGTGGAAAAGTCCTCCGCCATCAGCTTGCCCTTTTTAGCTTCCAGGACAAGGGATTTTCCTCCGCCTGCGGATAAAATGTCAAGGACCTCTGCTCTCGTTATCCCGACGGCTTCGCCGAATGACAGTGCTTCGGCGATGGTGGCCATAAAACTGCCCAGTGTAAGATTATTGATAAGCTTCATTTTGGTGGCAAGAGCCGGTGTTTCGAGATAAAACAGGTGGGTTCCGATATCTTCCAAAACACCCTTTGCCTGGTCGTATCCTTTTCTATCGCCGCTGATGAGAACTGTAAGGGCTCCTTTTGCGGCGGGAACGACACTGCCCAATACCGGTGCTTCCAGGTACACACACCCCTTTTCCTTGCACCATCCGTAAAAATCAGATACGGCCTTGAAGTGATTGGTGGTCAGGTCTACAATCACCTTGCCCGACACGTCACCTGATAGCACCCCCTTTTCATCAGCCAGAACCGAGTGGACGCCGTCGCTGTCAAACAGGCATAAAAATATAATATCCGCGTCGTCTGCAACCGCAGCCGGCGACGCAGCGTTATTTGCATTTAACCCCCCGGCTTTTGATTTCGTGCGGTTCCAGACAGTCAGACTGTGGCCGCAGTCCAGGAGTCTTTTTGCAATCGTTTTTCCAAGATGTCCTAAACCAATGAATCCTAAATGCATTTTAATTCCCCTTTAAAAATTATTTGACATGCTTTCCGATTAATTCATTTATTTTATTCACGTAGTCCAGGTTATTAACCGGCTTTGATAAATGTTCAAGATTCGGATCTTTTTCCTTTAACTTTTTCATTGACTCTAAAAACTCTATATTTCCAGAGATAAACATTATTGGAATATCCCGGTCATTTTTTCTAATATGGTCATAAACATCCAACCCGTTGGTGTTTCCCGGAAGCACATAGTCAAGGCTTACAATGTCAAATTTATATTTATCGATAAATTCTACGGCCATTTGACCGTTAACCGCCAGTGACACATTGTGGCAAAAAGGTTTATTGGTCAGTATTTGATACTGCACATCTGCTATGGCCGGTTCATCTTCAACCAGTAAAATTCTTCTCTTGCCGTAAATTTCACTTTTCAATATCTCTTTTTTCTCATCTGAAGACAAATGGCCTTTAATTACTTTCAAAGCGATACTTATCTTCGTGCCTTTTCCTACTTGACTTTTTAGATCGATTTCTCCCTTGTGTTTTTCAACAATATATTTTTTTACATTTGACATGCCGTAACCGGTTCCTTTGATACCAGGCTTGTAAGACCTTGTTTTGTCGCGACTGCCTTTCAAAGTGAACGATGGTGTGTAAATCGATTCCAAATGCTCTTTTGGTATGCCACAGCCATTATCCTGAATTTCAAAATAGACCTTTCCATTCCGGGAATATACTTTTAAATTTAGTTCCGGATTCTCAGCTTTGCCCATGGCATGAATTGAATTCTGTACGAGATTTACTATTACATCCTGTATCATGCCCGGATCAGCCAGTAACTTGGGTATTCTTGGTTTGTAATTTCTTTTCACTTTAACATTCTTCAAATCTTTTTCAAACATCTTTAGGACCAAATCTATTTTATCCTCGATCTTAAAATAGGTTTGTTGCGGTTCCTGGTCTTTGGAATACGATATCAGATTACTTGTAATGATTCGTCCCCTTTCCGCGTATTCCATAATCAGGTTTAACTTTTCCTTTGTTTTATGATTGTCACTATATCGGAAAGCAATTTGTGAATTTCCCATTATTACCATTAGAATATTATTAAAATCATGGGCTATCTTTCCTGCTACTTGCCCTATCAACGCTTGTTTGCTTTGCTCAGTTGCAAATTCTAATGCTTTTCTTTTTTCTTCCTCAGCCTGCTTACTCTCGGTAATATCGTGCAACACGACGACACTTCCTGTCCTGTTGCCCTCCTGATCTCGCCAGACGCCAAAGCTCATACTGACATCAACAATTTTTCCGTTTTTTGTAAACCGGCGGGTTTCAAACCCTTGGTATCTCTCGCCGCTTTTTATCTTGTCCAGCATTTTCCGGGTCGGCGGCCATTCCTCACCCGGAACATAATCAATCTTTTTTCCCTGCAGCTCTTCCAACGTCCATCCAAAAACTTCCACAAAGGCGGGATTTATATAAATTACCTGGCCGTCCATATTATATACGACAATTGGATCCGGTGACGCGTCAATCAGAAGTCGGTATTTTGCCTCGCTCTCCCGCAGAGCCTCCTCAACCTGAATACGATCCGTAATGTCTTCTCCCGAACTGAGAGTACCGATAATTTGTCCTGATTCGCTTTTGATTATGGAATTGTGCCACGCTATTATTTTCTTACCTCCACCCTTAATGCAAACTGCGTTAACATGGTATTTAACCGTATCGATGTTACCCGAGATTGTCTGGTTGAACACGTCCTTCACCTCATCGGTGTTTTCAGCTATGATAAAATGGTCAAACCAGTTCTTGCCGACGATTTCATGTTCCGCATAACCCAGTAGTTCACACCCTTTTTTATTTATCATCGTCACATGTTGCCCTGCATCGATAGCAACGAACATCACACCGGCGACATCAAGGTATAGCTGGGCCCTGTCTCTTTCTTTTTTCAGCGCTTCCTCCGCACGCACGCGTTTAATCGTTTCCTTCTCCAACTCCTTAACCCATTGCTCTAATTCTTCATAAGTGGGTTTTTTAGCCATTATGACAATCTCCACGTTTGTTCACACGGTGCTTGACGAAAACTGATTTCTCTAAAAAATCGGGGCAATTCTTGAATCAATTAACCGTTCCAAAACAGAACAGGAGCAGCGCCATGGCGTCTCGAACTGAATACAAGTTACTGAAGATTCGGGATGATTTCGTTAGACTATATCAAAGCTGTTGAAAAATTCAATACCTTGATTTTAAAGCATTTGTGATGACTGCCGATACGCTCTTAAATCTATGCTTAAATTATGGGCATCATTTTGTGCCGCTTTTCAATTCAAACCCATTCTTCCTGAAGTGGTCGACGGCGTGAAATGTGGTCCCAATGGTATTTTTTGGAATGTCGTTGATGTCAAACCACCTGAGCTCCCGGCACACATGGGGCTCCCTGTTTTCCGGCAAGCCGTTCCATTCAGTGCACAAGAAAAAAGACAGGCGAAGGCCGGACACGACTTCTGTTGTAATAAAAGGGCTGCTCAGGTCGACCGGGAAAAGGCCAACTTCCTCTTCCGACTCCCTGATGGCTGCCTGGATTGCTGTCTCGGTTTCAAAGACGCCGCCTCCGGGTACCCCCCATAATCCATTGTGGGACCCGGCACCGTGCCTCAACCCCATCAACATCGTATTGTTTTGATAAAAGATTACGGCGGCAAATTCTTTGATCATCGGTTGATTTAGAGCTACCCCTTATTGCCGGCAGGCCTGCCTGACCAGATTTCATCGTGCCATGCGAGTTCCCGTTTTTCAATAGTTTCAACAAAATGATCAATATTATTAATTTTTCGGAATCCGGAATATCCCTCATAGATAAAATCGATGATTTTACCTATCCCTAGTATATGTGCGGCACTTCGAACGGTTTTAAGGGACACGGCAACAATCCATTTCTTGCTGAGTGCATGAAACGCCCTGGTAACTTCCGTACTCAGTTTTATCTGGTACACGCGCTGATCATAATTATCAAGACTTCTGTATACGCTCTGATATTCCTCCATTGTGATGTTCTCACCGATGCCCAATTCAATCATACGTTCAACCATGAGATCATCCTGACTATCGGTCAGCTCGTGGAGCTCTATCACCTTCTGGCCTGCCGACAATATGCCCTTGTATACGGTTCCCTTTAAAACTTTATGAAGTTTTTTTATGCTGGCATCACGAAAAGAAAAATCCTCAGGCGCATAAAGCTTGTTAAAGAAAAAATTTCCTATCCTTTCATATTCCGGATGTTGCTTGAGATCTTTATAGGTAGTGTTGAGCCGGTTGGATTGAAATGCCTGCAGAGCGTATTTCAGTTTCTGTCTTTTTTTATCTTGTCCCATCGGTTTTTATCTTTTCAGAAATTAAAATAAAGAATTCATGTCAACAAAGAACAGATATTATCTCACCTCTTTTTTTTGCTGGGCTTTTCTTTCTCATTTATCTCAAATTGCTTAATCTTTTTTTCCAACACATTTACTTTTTTAGCAAGAGATGATATGTCATCCTTGGTGGCAAGATTCATCATTCCCACGACTTCATTAATGCGCTTGTCCACACTATCTGAAATCCAGCCCTTTACTGAATCGGTATAGCCCACAATTTCACTTCTCAGTTTTTTTGCTTCGGACTTGGATATTTCCTTATTTTTTACCAGCATATTGACAAGTTTGTCCACCTCGTCCTCCGCCATGGTAAAGGCGCTCTGCCAGATTGACACATATCTTTTTGCATAATCGGTTAATGCACCGCCGCCTTTTCGAAAAATCTGAATCAAAAGGCCGGATGAGACCGATTTGTTATCTTCACTTTTATTCCGGGCAATGAGACTGGAAACAATGGATGCGGTCAGATCCTCGCCGGTTTCATTATCAACAATGGATATCTCTTCTCCGGAACGGATAAGTTTGGAAAGGGTGTCCATTGAGACATATTTTTTATCGGTGGTGTCATAGAGCTTCCGGTTTGCATATTTTTTAATTCTGTGCATACCATCAATCCTCATCATTAAAGTGTCTGCCCGAATCAACAGTCATTTTCGGGCAGACGGTGCCGGTCGCTTATACTGCTTTCTGATCCAGTTTTTTGTTCATCTTTTCATGAGCTTTATTAAATGCCTTCTCCATGTCGGCAATTTTTTTGGTATGTTCCTTTTTTAAACCCACAATTTTTTTTGCCTGGAGTTTTTCAAGGTCACTCACTTTTTTATTCAGTGCTTTTACACTTTTATCGAGCCTGGTAATCTGAGCCCTGGTCGGCAGGTTCATCATGTTGAGGACCCTGTTAATCTGCTTATCCAGGTCGATATTATCCCCAATCCACTTTTTAATGTTGTCCGGCTTTAGGAACGTATCGTCTTTCTTTTTTGATTTTTTCAGCAACTGAGAGGAAACGGTTTTGGTTATATCCTTTCCGGTTTTGGACAGCGTCACCTTGACCTTCTTTCCTTTCTTCATCATTGCCGCAAGCTGGTCTGCTTTAACATATTTTTTGTTCTCCGTATCATAATACCTGCCGTTTGCATACTTTTTAATCTTCAACATGGTTAGAACCTCCCCTTATTCCACCAATTAAACATTATATGTTTTGGTCATGGTCTCGACTTTTTTGTTAAGCGCATCAATTCCGGCCATTAAATTTTCAACTTCATTTTTGTTGGGCATATTAAGACGATCGGTAACCGTTTTCATACTGTTGTTTATTCTGTCTTCAATGGTCTTTTTCATCTTATTTTTATCAAACACTTTTTTGCTGTTTGCAACCACATCATCCCAGACCAACCGAACGTCCTTTTCAAGGCCTTCAAAAATGCCTTTTCCGTCATTCACATATTCTTCAAACCGGTCTTTCGTGTCATTTTTAAGGTCACTGAAAAATTCCTGGCCATCGTCAATGAATTCATCCATAACCTTTCTGGGATTTTTCCTCATTTTTTTGAAAAAATCTTTGCCGTCGCTGACAAAAACGTCAATTTTGTCGCGTGATTCCGTTGTCAGATCCTCTACGAAGTCTCTGCCGTCGCCGATAATATCCTCTATCACGCTGCGGGGATCATCCCTCAGATCTTCAACAAACTCCCTGCTCACTTCCACGGGTTTTTCTATGTATCGCTCCTTGTAATTATCCGCCCTGTTCTTAATCCCGCTCTTTGCTTCCTGAACTGTTTTAACGATGTAATACTTGGACCTTGACACTTTTACATTTTTTCTTGCTTTCTTCTTTGAAGTTGCCATTTTAATTCCTCCTTGGATTTTATTTAAAGCTATTATTCAAGACCGCTTAAAATTAACGCGTTGCGTCATGGAGACACAATATGATGCATTGCGTCATATGTGTCAAGTGTTTTTTAAAAAAAAATACTTTTTCATTGAATTAATCTGATTATGATAATAATGTTTATCCGACAAACCACCGTTTATGGTTATTTAATTATTAACAATTATTACATTGACGGCTCCCGGGAGGAACCAATGTCTGAACCGCTGACAAATGCAGACAATTTTTGGCTGTGCATGGATGAGCCATCCAACCTGATGGTGATCACCGCATTCATGGAGTTTGACGAACCGATTGAATTTAATCGCCTTTATGCAACCATTGAACACCGACTGGCATCTTTTGACCGATTCAGAAAGCGTATCATCAGGCCAACGACAAAAATAGGCATGCCGAGGTGGGAAACAGACAAGAATTATGACCTCCGCTCCCACCTGCACCGTGTTGCACTTCCGTCGCCGGGGGACAAAAGGGATCTTCAGGAAATGATCGGCAACCTGATGGTCACGGATTTTGACCACAGCAAACCCCTGTGGCAGGTTCACCTGATTGAAAACTACGGAAAAGGATGCGTGATTTTTTTCAGAATCCACCACTGTATTGCCGACGGCATCGCCCTTATTCACGTCCTTCTTTCCACGACCGACACCGACCCGAATGCCCCCTGGCCCGAAAGCAAGAGTGAGAAGGATCGGGCGAAAAAGAGAATCATGCCCATGCTTTCCTTTAATTCCATGATGGAATCAGTAAGGGATGCGGTTAAAACCAGTCAAAAACTGAGCACCAAGATGTTTAAAGAGATTGAAAAGCTCTCTTCCGACCCCAAAAAGCTTTCCAAGTTTCTAAAATCAACCACCGGCCTTCCGGCGGAATTTTCCACGGTTCTTGCCCGGCATACGGTCATGAAATCCGATCCGAATACGGCCTTCAAAGGTAAACTGGGGGTGAGAAAACACGTGGCCTGGACGGAACCCATGGCACTGGATAAAATCAAAAAGGTGGGCAGGGCCATCAGCACGGCGACACTAAATGACGTATTGATTGCCACGGTAACCGGTGCCATGCGCAGGTACCTGAAAACCCGAAATACCCCAGTGAACGAGCTGGACCTAAGGGTGACCGTTCCGGTGAATATCAGAAAACCCGGGACTGAATTCGAACTCGGCAACAAATTCAGCCTGGTCTTTCTTCCTCTGCCCGTATATTTGGAGGACCCCGTACTCAGGCTTAAAGAAGTGAAGCGCAGAATGGACAAGCTTAAAAAGTCGCCCGACCCTTATATTAACTTCGGACTGTTAAGCGCCATTGGATACCTTCCCCCGAGCCTTGCCCAAAAAGCCGCCCAGCTGTTCGGCAACAAGGCCTCCGGGGTAATGACCAATGTTCCCGGCCCGCGGCAGCCCCTTTATTTTTCAGGCAAAAAAATATCCAACCTGATGTTCTGGGTCCCCCGATCAGGCGCCATAGGTCTCGGGATAAGCATTCTTAGCTATGACGGGAAAGTGACTGTAGGAATAGCTTCTGATGCCGGCCTTATGCCGGACCCCGAAGTTCTTTTGGAAGGTTTTGAAGATGAGTTTAATCATCTTTTGGACCTTGTTCAGTCCGGAAAGATCTATGATGAGCCATTGGTCCTGCACGACAGATATGAGGAAAAGAAATCCGTTAAAAAAGTCAGGAAAAAGGAGGAAGAGCCATCCGATGATAGCGATCCCGGCCGCTGTATTGCGTATACGAAAACCGGCAAACGCTGCAGCAAGAATGCATTGGCTAATTCTGAGTACTGCCATATTCATCAACACCTCCATGAAGAAGATACGGTTCTTCACGACGTCGCACAGATCATGAAAGAACTCACCGGATAGAAATCAGACGAGTGGAGAAGGTTAAATTATCGCTGATAAGATAAAAGAAAACGTTCCGGGTAAGTATTACGTGGACACCAATTGTATCGGTTGCACACTGTGTCCTGAAATCGCACCAAGCCTGTTCAGGTCAAATCACGAGGAAGGCTATGAGTATGTATGCAAGCAGCCCTCCTCCGAAGAAGAGGAAAAACTGTGCACCGAAGCAATGGATATCTGCCCTGTTAATGCCATTAGGGAGGATGGGAATAATTTGGATAAAGAGTGATATGTGGAGGATAATGTGAAGCAAATAATCAGTATCAGCCTTGGAACAAGTAAAAATGATTATGAGTTCGAAACAGAATTTCTCGGCCAGGACTTCAACATCAAACGTTTCGGAACCGACGGCGATATGGATAAAGCCGCTGAAATGCTCCTTGAATGGGATAAGGAAGCGGATGCCATTGGCTTGGGAAATGTTAAATTCCCCTACGGCATCGGGCCGAGATACCTTTCCAAGCGGCATGAAAGCAAAATAGATAAACTGGGGGCGCAAATCCAGACCCCGGTCACAACGGGAGCAGCACTCAGGGATGTGTCCTATGAATGGTGCCTCCGTTTCGTGGATCACAAGTTCGGCGATTATTTCAAGAACTCGCGGGTGCTGTTTCTATCCGGTATGACCAGTTATAAAATTGCACAGGTCATGTCGGAGTATACGGACAACCTCACCTTTGCCGACCCGGTCCTTGAGAACGGCATCCCCAAGTTTATTAACTCCTTGAGCGACCTTAAGCTGTATGCCCATGGAGCCCATGAAATTCTTCAGTGGGTGCCCAGCAAACGACTGGCATCCTCCGCTGTCCCCATTAAGACCTGGAACGACTATGTCCTCAGAAAAGCCATGCAGAAAGCAAATATTATTGTCTCCCCCTATGGCGGCTTTTTTGATTATTTTAAAGACGCTGCCCTGGAGGAACTGGGAGGAAAGACAATCATTACGTCTACCGCGTATGACGACAGGGTGGAATTTTTGAAAGCAAGGGGCGTTGATGTTATCATCGACACCACACCTAAGATTTTGGAGAGAGTTGTCGGCCCGAATGTTTTAGAGGCTCTTATTATCGCGGCACTGGAGCGGAAAAGAGACTATATTCGGAATGACGACCTTTTGGAAATTATCAGCACCCAGAAAATGGATCCCAGAATCGTCTATCCATCCGGGAGCAAAAAGCGGATCAACCGCTTTGCATTTGTCATCCACCCCCTTTCAAAAGAGTTTCTGAAAAAAGACAAGGCCGTTGATTTTCTATCAGGCTTTACTCCACCCCTGTTTCTGGATGCAGTGGAAAAAGTTGTGGCGTATGCTCCCCCGTGGGTTTACTCAAAAGTCACCGGAATCAAGTCACCCACCGGTGCGGAAGCGGAAGGCTGGCTGATCACCGTGGGTGGAACACCAAAGCAAATGCTGGCCCATACACCTGAGTTCACTTACAGGCGCCTGCTTCAGGCTGCGAGAATGGCCAAGCGGATGGGTGCGCAGATTATGGGGCTTGGTGCCTTCACCAAGGTGGTTGGGGACGCAGGTGTCACCGTTGCAAAAAAAGCGGATATTCCCATCACAACCGGCAACAGCTACAGTGCTTCCGGCGCACTCTGGGCGGCGGCTGATGCTGTGCGCCGCATGGGCCTGATCAAGGTTGAAAAAGGTAAAAAGATCAAAGGCAAAACCATGGTGCTCGGTGCAACAGGCGCCATAGGGTCCGTTTGCTGCCGCCTGCTTGCAAAAGCTTTTGACGAGGTTTATCTGGCCGGCAGGAACACCGCCAAGCTCTTATCTCTGGAGCAATCGATCCAAGACGAAACTCCCGGGGTAAAAACAAAAATCACCACAAAGCCGGATAAGTATCTTGAAGATATGGATGTCATTGTTACAGCGACATCCGGTGCGGGTAAAACCATTCTCGATATCACCAAAGTGAAGCCCGGGTGTGTCATCACCGATGTGGCAAGGCCCCTTGACCTGTCCCCCGAAGACGTAGCCAAGCGCCCCGACGTTCTGGTCATCGAGTCAGGGGAAATTGAGCTCCCCGGCAACCCGGAAATGAAGAATATCGGTCTGCCCCACAAAGTTGTGTATGCCTGCCTCGCTGAAACCATCGTTCTGGCCCTTGAAGGACGCTATGAGATTTTCACCATCGGCCGCGATATTGAATGGGAAAAAGTAAGAGATATCTATAAAATGGGATTGAGGCACGGAATGAAGCTTGCCGCGATATCCGGCGTAAACGGCGTTTTTTCTGATGAAGATATTGCAAAGGTAAAAAAACTTGCGCTTAAAGCGAGAAAAAAAGCTAAAAAACCAGGAGGAAAAAAAGCGTGAAACAGATCACAAATATCAGTCTCGGACCGGAAGAGGACAACTTCAAGATCGAAACGACGTTCCTTGGAAAAAAATTCAAAATACAGCGTATCGGCACTGATGGAGATATAGACAAGGCAGAAGACCTGCTGCTGAAATGGAATAAAAAAGCCGCTGCAATCTGTCTCAGCGGATTTAAATTCCCTTACACCATCGGTTCACAAAAAATGCCCAACAGGGAGACCCGGGAACTCTTAGACTTGTGCTCCCAACTGCAGACACCTGTTACCACGGGTGAAACCCTTCGGGGCGTCAGCCAGGAATGGTGTATTCGTCATCTGCAGTTTCAAATGGGCAACAGCTACTTTACCAATGCCAGAGTCCTGTTTTTCTCCGGTCTGTCAGACGCGACCATCGCAAAGGTCATCTCCGAGTATACCGATAACTTGACGTGCCTGGATCCGATTCTGATGAACGGAATACCAAAATATTTAAATTCACTTAATGAATTGAAGCTTTATGCCGACAAGATATATGAGCCCCTGAAATGGATCCCGGGTAAAAAAATTTCATCCTTTGCTCCGCCGGTAAACACGGTGAACGATTTTTTAATTCGGAAAGCCATTAAAAAATCGACTGTAATTGTCATACCCCATTATGACTTCTACAAGTATCTCGATTACTATGCCGAAGGAGATCTCGAAGGTAAATCTGTCATTACTTCAACTGCTTATGATAGCAGAATTAAAGTGCTGACTGAAAAAGGAGCTGACGTGGTCATTGATACCACCCCAAAGGTATTAAACAGGGTTGTGGGCGTCGGAGTGATTGAAGCGCTGATGGTTGCGGCACTGAATATACCCAAAGGGGATGAAATGAAGGATGACCTTCTTGAAATTATCAGCGAACAACGAATGGACCCCAGGGTCATTTTTCCTTCCGGTGAAAAAAAGCGTATCAACCGTTTTGCCTATATTGTGCACCCCTTATCCAGGGATTTTCTTAAAAAATTGAAGCCCATTGAAGCCATTTCCGAAGTCTCGCCAAGTTCACTGGGCACCATTGAAAAAGTAATGGCCTATTCACCTCCGTTTGTTTACTCGAAAGTGACCGGCATCAAGTCGCCAACCGGCGTGGAAGCAGAAGGATGGCTTATCGCAATTGCCGAAACACCGGAACAGATGCAGTTACATGATCCTGAATTTACGGCAAAAAAAATACTCCAGGCAGCAAAAATCGCCAAAAAGCTCGGTGCACAGATAATGGGTATAGGGATGCTTCCCAAAGCCATGCAAGGCGCCAGCATTGATGTTGCAAAGCATGCTGCATTACCGGTAACCACCGGAAACAACTATATTGCATCAACGGCGCTTTGGGCTGCCGCGGAAGCCGTCCGTCAAATGGGCCTGACCAAGCTCAAAAACGGGAAAATACTGCGGGCAAAAACAATGGTCATCGGTGCCACAGGCGCCGTGGGGGCCATTTGCTCAAGGCTGCTCTCCACGGCTTTTGAGGAAGTGTATATGGTGAGTCGAAATATGGCCAAACTCCTGACATTACAGGATACCATTCAAAAAGACGCACCAAAAGTAAAACTCCATGTGTCCACGCGGGCGGATGCCCATATCGCTGACATGGACGTCATTGTGGCGGCAAGTGCCGGCGCCGGTCAAATTCTTGATATCATGAGAGTAAAACCAGGATGTGTTATCACGGATATCACCCGGCCCATGATCTTTTCAAAGGATGAAGTTGCAAAACGGCCCGATGTTCTGGTAATAAGAGGAGGTGAAATTCTGCTTCCCGGGGACGATATCGAAATGAGAGATATTGGTCTTCCGCCCAGGGCGGCCTATGCGGGCCTGGCCGAGACAGTGACGCTCGCCCTTGAAGGACGGTTCGAAATGTTCACGGTGGGAAGTGAAACGGAGTGGGAAAAAGTGAAAGAAATCTATAAACTGGGAATAAAGCATGGAATGAAGCTGGCCACCATTTCGGGTGTCAACGGGGTGTTCAGTGAAGAGGACATTGCAAGGGTAAAAGAATTAGCCGTAAAGGAACGAAAAAAGAAATGATCAGGAAGCATGTACAGAAAATAGGCAAATCCGCCATGCGGCTCGTGGTCAACGATATGCCTGCCAAACTCATTAATGCAAGTTACAATACATACAGTAGAATTTATAAAGGTCAAATTAATTTCGGCCTACCGGTTTCAAAAGAACTGATTGTCACCCAGGAGGAAATCAGGACCAATGCCATCGGCAAGCTGGCCCTGACCCTTTATCATATTTTCATACGGGCTGCTGAAACACGCATCCCCCGGGATCAGATTAAAGTTGTGATTTTTGATGAACTGGATAAAGGCAGACTGCGCTTGACGGAAAATGTCATACTGCTGTCTGTTGATGAGCTTACCCGGCTTGCCTCCAAGAGATTTCATATAAACAAACGGTTTATTGCCAAAATCAAGAAAGAGGCCACCCGCAGACGAATTTTAAAGGAATCCATTAAGAATGATTCTCAACCCGCTTATTTTGAAAGCCAAATTGATGAAATCGAAAATAACGGGAGGGGGGATTACGAAACAGTATATTATCGGGACTTCACCGATGAGGGAAAAGAAATCGGATTTCGCCGGATGGTCAGCATGGAGGATGTGACGGCCGGAGACAACCGGCCCTCTATAATTATGGTGCCCGGATTTGCCAACAACAGCAACTGTTTCGACATCAGTAACCGCTATTCCATAGCAAAGGACTTTGCAGATCTCGGCTCATGGGTCTACCTGTTTGACCCCAGAGGGGTCGGGGTTAACGACGGACGATTTGATCCTTACTATACTGTGGACACGCTCATCGATTATGATTTGCCCACCGTGGTAAAGTTCATCTGCTCACGAAGCGGCGGAAAACCATCCATCCTCATCGGTCACAGCATGGGCGGTGTTGTCTCCGAAAACATGGTGCTGAACTGGTCGATTCGGCAGAACCTGGACAATATGGAAGGACTGGATCCCGGGATTAAAGACGCTTTGGATACCATCCTGGTTTCCAAGGAAGAAGCCGCCGCCTATCTCCCCATGGTAAAAGGAATTGTCTCACTAGGTTCCCCTAAATTTTTCAACAAGACATCCCATGTGTTTTTCCCGGCAGCTTTATGGCTGAACCACCTGTCGAGAATTTTCAGGTTCTCACAGGTTCCGGTCCAGGAATTATCAAGGGTAGTGACGGAACTTCCGGTTTTAAAAGAAATTACCAGGTTCTTATCAAACAACAACATCGGTGACTTAAATTTTCTGATTTCACCTGAGAATCACACCGACGATAAGTATTTCGTGGAACGGTACCTGAAATCTGCAACAGAATCCATTCCCCTTGGCCTTGGATTTCAATGCCTTAAATCGATCTATGATGGAAAGGGATTTAAAAGAATGGACCAAAGCCACCTGAACTACTCAGACTGTTTCAAATGGTTTCCCAAGGACATCCCCGTTTTTCACTTCTGGGGTTCCAATGACTATCTTGCCCCGCTTGACAATATGCGCTACAGTGAAGACTATCCTCATAAAATAAAAAAAGTGTATCATATTGGAAAAACGGCTGACCTGAAAAAAGTTCAAATCACGAATGAAAGAAGCCAGCTTATTGATTTTGTAATAGAAGGTGCAAACCACCTTGACCTTCTGTACGGAAAGACCGCCGTTGAACTGGTATATCCCATTCTCAACAAAATTGTAGAAAAAGTATGGGGAAACTGGTCATACGATACAGCGTTGTCAAAAGCCGGCTGACACTTTATTTCGGCTGGGCTTCTGCAATAAATATGTCTATCTTTGATTTTTTCCTGAGGTCCTCGACATATGCCATTATTTCCTTCCTGACCTTCCCCTGCTTGAGGAACTCTTTCAGCCTGATCTTGACATCTTTTAACTTAGTGGTTTCAGACGGTTTTTTATCCAGAACCTTGATTACATGAAAACCGAATTGTGTCTCCACGATGTTGCTTATCTCACCGGGCTGCAACTCAAATGCTGCGTCCTCGAAAGGCTTTACCATTTGTCCGCGCTGGAAAAAGCCAAGCTCTCCACCCTTTTCAGCACTGGGTCCCTCCGAAAACTTTTTTGCCAGCTCAGAAAACTCTTCTCCTTTTACCGCCCGCGCCCTAATTTTTTCCAGTTTTTTCCGGGCTTCATTTTTCTCGAATTCAATGGCATCCTTCTCGATTTTAATAAGGATATGGCTTGCCCTCACCGTTTCCGGACGGGTAAAGCGATCCGTGTTATTTCTATAATACTCGGTAAGTTCCTGTTCAGACACGTCAATCTTATCAATAATGGTGGTATCCACGTATTTCTTTATGGCCAACCCCTTTTCAATCTGAGACTTGACCTCGGTCTCTGTCAGGTTCATACTCGACATGTAATTATCAAACGCACCCTGATCCGGGTACTGCTTCCTCATTTTCGCGAACTGCTCATCCACCAGCGCAGGCTCTATTTTGATTCCGGCCTTTTCACTTTCCTGAAAAAGCATCTCCCGGTTAATGAGATCGTCTAATATTTTTGAACGGATTCTTGCAATACGGTCATCTTCCGCCTGCCCTTCCTCTTTTCCCGGGAATTGCTTTAAAATAAGGTTTACATGCCGGTCAAGGGAGCTCTTGGTAATCGGCTTCCCATTCACTGCCGCCGCTTTGTCGTCGCCTGTTTTATCGGCCGCGGACGTATCTGCTGCCATGGGCCGGGTCATGAGGGGGAATATCAGCAGCATGAATACAAGGGTAATGGCCGGGACATAAAACGTTTTGCATTGCTTGAACATCATGAAGGGCTCCTTTGAAAGTGGTTGTGGTATGTTTTCAGTCGTTACACCTACCCTGCCGCAAACCCATGCTTTGTGTCAAGGCATATTCCGTGCTAACTTGTCTTTCATCACTGTTATCGACGTTAAAAACACCTAAAAAGGGATCGTTGACAGGGAAAAAACATGGAAATATAATATGCGATTTAGAGGTGAGTGTTTACGATACGGTATGGATCAGCAAGAAGGGGTAGTTAATCAGAAAACAGGAGGCGGCAAATGACAAATTTTCGTTCATATGTGGTGATGCTGACAGTGATTGCATCTGCATTGGCTTTTTCAGGGCCGGCGAACGCCGACAGCTATACATACGCAATTGACGTATTTAAAAAATCCCCGTCGGTGGCGGATTTTTTTGAAAATTCTTACGGGTATGCTGTTTTTCCGATAATTGGAAAGGCGGGTGTTATCCTTGGCGGGGCTTTAGGCGAGGGCAAGGTTTATCAGGGCGGCACCGTCACAGGTACGTCGACCCTAATAAAAATGTCAGTCGGCTGGCAGGCCGGGGGTCAGGTGTTCAGCGAGATTATTTTTTTTGAAGACAAACGCGCCTATGATGAGTTTACCCGCGGCGAGTTTGCTTTTGATGCCTCAGCATCGGCTGTTGTCGTGACAGCAGGGGCTCAGGCACAGGCAGGCACCAAGGGGGCATCCGCCGGAGCGTCGGCCGGACCTGCAACGGGGGTTCAGTCCAAAGCGAAATATATCAAGGGAATGGCTGTGTTCGTTCACACCAAAGGGGGATTGATGTATGAGGCCGCCATCGGCGGACAGAAATTTAATTTTACCCCCCTGCATCGTGACGAGTAATCAATACAATGTCTATGTAGAGAAAAAAATCATAACCCAGTCGACCACGTATTTTCATACTTACGATCGTCTGTTTTTTACGGGAGTCCGGACACAACTCAATGAGTACGTTTTCCCCCAGTGCAAGGGCCTTAGGCCTGTGCTCGGGAGGGCTGGACAGCATTCTCTCAGCCCTCTTACTGAAACGGCAGGGCATTAATGTCGAATGGATTGCGTTTGAAACTCCGTTTTTCTCTTCGGAAAATGCAAAGGGTGCGGCGGAAAAATATGCTATCCCCCTTATGGTTAGAAATATAACGTCCGTCTACATCGACATGTTAAAGAATCCAAACTGCGGCTATGGAAAAAACATGAACCCCTGCCTGGACTGCCATACCCTGATGTTTAAAATTGCAGGCGAACATATCCGCAACAATGCCTTTGATTTTGTTTTCAGCGGCGAAGTTCTGGGACAGCGCCCCATGTCACAGACAAGACATTCCCTGCGGTATGTGGAAAAAAACTCCGGTATAGACGGCTATATTCTTCGCCCCCTTTCCGCTCTCAATCTCCCCGCCACCATACCTGAGGAAAACGGGTTGGTTAACAGAGATGAACTCCTTGGCATTCGGGGAAAATCAAGAAAAGAACAAATAGAGCTTGCCCACCGGTTCGGCGTCACGGGTTATCCGTCTCCGGCCGGCGGCTGCCTTCTGACGGACAGGGGATACTGCCGCCGGTTAAACGATCTTTTCGATCACCAGGATGCTTATAGTGAAAACGAACTCCACCTCTTAAAATACGGCAGGCATTTTCGAATTGACAGTCAAACCAAGATCGTTGTCGGCCGGAACAAAAAGGATAACGAGGGTATTTTAAAACACATGGATTCCGGAAGGGATATCCTGATCAAAATGAAACATGTGCCCGGCCCTGTCTGCATTGCTCCTGCCCTATCCTCCCCGGACATCATTAAACTGGCGGCATCCCTTTGCGCCGGTTATACGAAAACCCCAAAGGGTGAATCGGCTGAGGCTGTAATCGGGCATTCGACATCGTCATACACGATAGCCGTGAAACCGGCTGAGCCTGACATTGTAAAACCCTTCCTGTTGTTATAAAGAAGGAGGTTCAGCAGGGACCGCTTGTTTTTTTCTCAATCAAAGGAGCGTGAATGAGCAAGAAACCGACTTATGATGAACTTAAAAAACGGGTTGCCGAACTTGAAAAGAACGCCTCTTCGCAGCTGGAATTAAGTGAAAAAATAGCAGACAGTGAAGAGAAGTACAGAAGCTTGGTGGAAAACATACCCGACGTTGTTTATTCACTGGACAAATCGTTTAAGGTGTCGGCTGTGAATCTCCCCTCAGCCAAGTTCTACGGCTATGAAGCGGATGAGGTACTCGGTGAGGATTTTTCCGTATTTATGCACCCTGATGATCAGGAGCGCATTTTCAACTCTTTTCTGGAAGCCATTGAGACCAAACGGGAGTGGACCCGCAATCTGCAGTTTCGTGCCCTTTCAAAGGAAGGTAAGGAGCATTGGGTGGAAGTAAACTCCCATATGCAGTTTGATGAAAATGGCAACTATGAAAGAGAGGAAGGGGTTATCCGCGATATTACGGATCGCAAGAATGCGGAAATCGCCCTCTATGAAATTCACAATAAACTGGAAGAAAAAATAGAAGAACGCACAAAAGAACTGGTGGAGACGAATAAAAAACTGAACAAAGAAATAAAGGAACGAATCCAGGCGGAAAAAGCGCTAAAAGATTCCCAGGAACGCTTGAACATTATGTTCGAATATGCTCCGGACGCCTATTTTTTAAATACTCCGGAGAGGATTCTTCTCGATGGAAACAAAGCGGCAGAAAAATTAACCGGGTATAAAAAGGAAGAACTGATTGGAATGGATGTTGCCGACACCGGACTGCTGCCCAAGGAGCAAATTTCTTATGCTCTGGATCATTTTAAACGAACAAAAAAGGGGCATCCCGTGGGCCCCATCGAGTATACGCTGAGACGCAAGGATAAATCCAGTGTCCATATCGAGGTAAATACCTATCCGGTAAGGATAAAGGGTGAAGATATTTTTCTTGGAATCGCCCGGGATATCACGGAAAGAAAAAAGACGGAAGAAAAATTAATGAGCCTCCATGAGGATCTGGAAAAGCGTGTTGAGCAGCGAACCCGTGAACTTGCCGCAACAAACAAGGAGCTGCAGGAAAAAACCTTAAACCTCAAAGAAGCAAATACCGCCCTCAAGGTGCTTCTTAAGAGAAGAGAAGAAGATCAGACCGAAGTTGAAGAACGAATACTTGCCAATGTGAATGAGCTTATCCTGCCGGCCCTGGATACATTGAAAGGAAAAAAATTAGACGACAGGCAATCCACCTGGGTTGACATACTTGAAACAAACCTCAGGGATATTGT
>Ga0180435_10001207_pt1 | contig 27122 bp, 17 predicted proteins | sample SS_ome_3_FD_132467 | JGI IMG/M metagenome (GOLD analysis project Ga0180435, IMG submission 132467) | Hypersaline lake sediment archaeal communities from the Salton Sea, California, USA - SS_3_S_1 metaG | ecosystem: Environmental > Aquatic > Non-marine Saline and Alkaline > Hypersaline >... | reverse complement strand
TCCACGAGCATATTGAAGGCAGTGATGATGCCGGGATCGATCGCAATCGTATCCTGAGGGGAGAGAGCTTTCAGTTTGGGCGCACTCGAAAGGGATGCGATGTAATCGTGGAAATCGGAGATCTCGAATCCCTGGGAAATGTCGTCAATGTATTCCAGCAGGAAGTTGTAGTCATTGCCGTCGATTACCCCGTCGAGATTGGAGTCCTGGAACATGAGGATCCCGCGCATTCCAGCTGCCAGAGCGAGGTCGAAGTCTATATCGGTCTTGCCGAACTCTCCCGTGGTTTCCTCGTCCCAAATAGGTTTGAGGTCGGACATGAGAATGGCCGAAACCTGGTAGAGGTCATTGGCTCGGTTTTTGGGCCAGTCGTTGCCGGTGAAGGGAAAGTCATCGCCGGCGATAAACTCGTCATCGGCGAGCATCTGGGCCAGCGACAAGGAGTTGAATCCGGAGGCGTGCACGGCCGCTTTAGCGTGATAGTAAAGGGCCGTGGAGTTGTTCGGCTCTTTCTCGATTGCTTCGGCGAACTTCTCCAGAGCCTCGTTGTACTCGGCATCACGAAGATGAGCTTTGCCTTCTTCGATCAATGACTCAGCGGTATCGGACTTGGTCCAACTGAATATGTTGCATCCGGACACCAGCGTCGCCAACACGACAACAACCAGGGTCAGGGCCAGTTTAGGGCGCATTGTCTCTCCCGTTAGGGGTGGCACGTTCACATCATCACGAAGCTGCTTCGGTTTGCTCGAAACCCGGCAGCCGTGAAGTAGAATTACCTAAATATCGGTCGGTGGAGACGTTAGTCAACCGAAAAGGTCGCAGAGAGTGGCCAAATCCGACTCATACTGCCACAATGCTTTTGAACAACCAGCCTGCCTGAAGGGTCTAAGTACTGTAGGGCCCGAGGAGGGAATCCCGCCTCCCATGCTTCATTCCGCCAGATTCGATGCGCAAATGGTCGCCCTCAAGAGCTGCCAGATATATCCGTAGTGCCCCTGCCGGAGCGCTACATTTAAGGGAGAGGATCGTCGATGAAACTGATGCGTGTGGTGCTGTTTCTACTCTTTCCGGCCGTGGTACTGGCCACGACCGATGACGGCAAGTATGTCAGGATTATTACCGATGCCGACATTGTCGCGGACAACTTCTGGTCCTCGGACACGGTCTACAATCTCTCAGGTTTGTGTTTTGTCGAGGATGGGGAAGTGCTCACGATCGAACCCGGGACGGTGATCAAAGGAGATCTCGGACAGGGAGATCAGGCGACAGCACTGGTGGTGGCCCGGGGAGGAACGATCTACGCGCAGGGAACAGTCGAAAACCCGATCATATTCACATCGATAAGCGACGATGTCGACATTCCCGACGATATGCCCTATTGCGCCGCCAGCGGGCAGTGGGGAGGTTTGGCCGTTCTGGGAGAAGCGGTGATATGCGATTCTCTCGAGGGTCATCTTGACGGAATCCCCGTGGCCGATTCGCGCGGTCGATACGGCGGACAAGACGACCAAGATGTTTCGGGAGTACTGGAGTATGTTTCGATCCGACATGCCGGGGCTACTTTGCATGATGCGGCGCCGATGAGCGGCCTTACTCTGGCCGGAGTGGGATGCGGAACCGTGGTCAGGTATGTCGAGGTAGTGCAGTCGGGAGACGACGGTTTCGAATGGCTGGGGGGGTCGGTGAGTGGTGACCATCTAATATCCGTGTTCAACAAGGCCGATGGCTTCGATTTCGATCTCTGTTGGCGGGGCGGGGGGCAGTTCTTTTTTAGCATGTCGTGCTGGTACTCTGGCGACCAGGCGGCAGAGCACGATGGAGGCTACGGCAGCGATGTTGCTGCTTGCCCGGTCGCGACACCTCTTTTCTCCAACGTGACCTATATTGGACGAGGCTCCGATGCCGATGTCCTGCAACGGTGTCTCGAGTTCCGCGACGCGGCCGCAGGTGGCTATTGGAACTCTATCTTCACCGAACATAGCTCGCACGGAATCAGAGTCGAAAAACGCTCCTCGGAGGATATCGACTCTCATACCCGTCTCAAGCTGGGACAACTTCGCTTGTACAACAACATCTGGCGTGGATTCGGCAGTGGCGAGGAGTCGATCACTATCGTCAACGGTGACAAAACTGTCGACAGTATTCTGTTTCATGATTACGATCAGTCGGACTACAATCCGGCTTTGCCCAGTCTAGATGTGAACAACCGGAACTACCTGTCAAACCGGCCGGTTCTTCGAAATCTCAACCGTATTGACGCCGATTCGCTCGATCCACGGTTTTCCTGTGGCGAATGTACCGGCCGGAACGGGGACAATGCGCCCTGGGAGGGGTGGGCGAATCCGCTCGATCCGGATCCGGTCGTTGGGTACCATCCCGAGATCGTCTCAGATCCCTATTGTAGCTACAGCACGCCCTGCTGGCCGACGTTCGAAGTGGTTGACTTTCCGGGAGCTTTCGATCCGGCCGTTCCGCTCGAGGCGAGTTGGGCGGCGGACTGGCCGTTCTTGCATACCGGCGGGTTTCTTGGATCGGTAGGCGAACCTCCGTGCGACTGCCTTCCGGTCAACTGCTGTATCGAGAGGGGGGATGTGAACTATGATGGCGGCCTTCCGGATATCAGTGACCTGGTCTTTCTGATCGCCTACATGTTCGGCGGGGGACCGGAGCCTCCGTGTATGCTCAACTCCGACATCAACGGCGACGGGGAGGAGCTCCCCAACATCTCCGACCTGGTCTACCTGATTGCCTACATGTTCACCGGCGGACCGCCCCCGGCGGAGTGTCCCGAATAGAATTGCCACAAAAACAAAAAGGCGGACCCGATATTGGGTCCACCTTACGGACTAATCTACATGTTTAGGACTACGCGGTCGGAACCGCATCGCCGGGCTGATCCAGCGGGGCGACCGGCTGCAATCCATAGTTCTCCACCAGCACGTTTAGCACGCTCTTGCCCACAAACGCCGGAAGCGAGGGTCCGATCTGGATGTTCTTGATACCCAGATGCAGCAGGGTCAGGAGAATGCAGACGGCTTTCTGCTCATACCAGCTAAGGATCAGCGACAGGGGGAGGTCGTTGACTTCGCAGTCGAACGCCTCGGCCAGAGCCCCCGCAATCTTGATTGCGGAGTAGGCGTCGTTGCACTGCCCCAGATCGAGCAGGCGCGGGATCCCTTCGATATCTCCGAATTCCATCTTGTTGAAACGATACTTGCCGCAGGCAAGAGTGAGGATAACCGCATCGTCCGGTACGGCCAGGGCGGTTTCGGTGTAGATGTCGCGACCCGGCTTGGCGCCATCGCATCCGCCGATCAAGTAGAAGTGCTTGATCTTGCCGGCTTTGACCGCATCCACGACTTTGTCGGCCACGCCGAGAACGGCGTTGTGGCCAAAACCGGTCATGGTGAAAGCCGGCTCGTCGTCGGATTCAAATCCGGGGGAGGCTTTGGCCGAGTCGATCACGGCTGAGAAGTCGTGACCATCGATATGCTTCACTCCGGGCCATTGGACCAGTCCGGCGGTGAAGATGCGATCCTGGTAGCTCTGACGCGGCTTTTGAATGCAATTGGTGGTCATGAGAATCGGTCCGGGGAAGTCATCGAACTCGGTGCGCTGGTCCTGCCAGGCGCCGCCGTAGTTACCTACGAGATGCTTGAACTTCTTGAGCTCAGGATAACCGTGACAGGGGAGCATCTCTCCGTGAGTGTAAACGTTGATTCCGCTTCCTTCGGTCTGGACCAGAAGGTCGTGAAGGTCCTTCAGGTCGTGACCGGATACCAGAATGCACTTGCCGGCTACCGGGCTGGTGCGGACCTGAGTCGGCACGGGGTGGCCATAGGTGCCGGTGTTGGCCTGATCGAGGAGCTCCATCACCTTAAGATTGACTTCGCCCACCTTGAGGGCCATGCCGAGGAGCTTGTCGATGTCGGAAGGCTCTTCGGCCAGGAATCCGAGACATTCGAGGAAGAAATCCGAAACGCCTTGATCCTCGACATCCAGGACGCGAGCGTGTTGGGCATAGGCGGCGGTTCCTTTGAGGCCGTACATGACCAGTTCGCCCAGGCCGGAGACTTCCGCTCCGAGTCGTTCGGCGCGGGTCCAGGGGGAGACTGCGACGCCCTGGCGCTCCATATCGAGAGTCGTAGTGCCGGTGATCTCCCAGCTGGCGGCCAGCTCCGTCGGCGGTTCGGCTTTGACCTGGTCTTTGAGTTGAGTGATGAGTTTGGAGCCGGCGGTGATTATCGGTCCGATCGTTTCCGGATCGAAGTTGACGTTGGTGACGGTAGTGAAGAGCGCTTCGGTCACGAAATGGGCCAGCGGGCGGCGATCGGCGTGGTCGGCCGGTAGTTTGGAGGCGTACCAGCCAATACCCTTGGATATATGAATCAGCAGATCTTGCAGAGCCGCGGTTTCCGGATCCTTGCCACATACGCCGTGGCTGGTGCATCCGGTTTCTTTGGCTGTCTGTTCGCACTGGTAGCAAAACATGCTCATTGTGGTGCCTTTCAAAGTAGCGTTGCGGTCGTTTCGTTCAACTGTGGGGAGTATCGGGGTACTAGGTTGAAAGGCCTTTGATCAAAGTCAAGAGAGGAGTGGATTGGTAGGATTTTGAGCACCCCGCGGAAGTCACTCCCAGAAACGGTTGACATCAAGAGGTAGGGGAGATATCGTAAGGGGATACTCAGACGAGCGGACCTTGAGGGAGAATCTCCAGACGGTCGCAGCAGCAGTTTCTGCCGATTAGCGACCCGAGTTTCGAATTGCCCGCCGGCACGGAGATGATAGCGCATTTTTGGAGACATGTGATCTGAGGAGGATTGCCATGCAGGGATCGAACAGAACCGACTTGAGAACGGCATTGGGCCGTGCGCTTCTTTTGACGAAGCTGGCGACGTTTTCTATGGTGGCCGGCTTGATCGTCATGTATGCCCTTAAGATTGCGCAGACGTATGTATCGACCCAGGAGAACGTTGTTATCCTTGCGAAGAAGGATTCGGGAAATGACCGCGCCCCTAAATACCAGGTTTACTATGACGCCAGCAAGCAGTGGGATTCAACTGAACATACTCTTGTCAGGGATTATCGCGGTCTAACTGATCTGGAGATAGTCGCCTGCGGTCTGGTTACTCGCTCGAACGATGGCGTGACCTGGGCGTTGTTTGGTGGCATCCTGGTTGGGCTTCTCCTCTTCCGGTCGCTGCGATCGATTCCTGAAACTCACCGAGAACGATTCTCCAGGTCCCTGGGTTGGAAAACGAGAGACTGGTTCATCTATGTTGGCGTGGTGGCGGTGGTAGCAGCGGTCTATTGGTTCGCACTCGCTTCGGAGCAAATCACCGAACTGGCCGGAGCTTTTCGGTGTGATCCCAAGATACCATATATCGGTAGCATACAGCTGGCGGAGGGCTGCTGCAATCTGCTCCTGATCCTCATGGCATACGTGCCCTTAATCTACGCCGTCAGACTTAGAGCGATTCACTTGTCCGAGATGGAACGTCTTCGCCACTATGGTGACCTACTCACATCTGCCGAGCGGCTCCTCAACAGCGGCACAGTCCCTATGTTGATCCCGACCATTGTCTACTACACAATTGCTGTCACACTCTATTTGACAGACTTGAAGGAGCTGGACTTCATCCCGGGCAAGGGCTTTATGATAGATCTCAACTTGTCTCCGGGAGTCCTGGTTGCCGGCACTCTCTTCTATTACCTCCCTTACCTCATCAATACTCTGCATTTCCTGGTTAGCAAACCGGACAACATCGGTATCAGACTGTCGGCGAACCCGGTGGGAAAATACTTCGTGTGGCTCTATCTCTATCAAGTCGAACCGGACGAGGAGAGTCAAAAGAGGATCATAGTCCCTTAGGCTGTTGATGTGAGCGGGCTTCTCTACCCTGTGTTCCGTTGTGTGGCCCACCCTATCAAGCAGTCCCCCAACGAACTTGACCGACTCCAGATATCTTCGCACCCGAAGGACGGCCGTAGCGCGAAACGGTAGAAGTGTGTGTGACACAGGCACCGAAGACGGAACCGCCCTACAAAGGATGTCAGGTCTCGGGGAGACCTGACCTACTAAGACTAGCAAGATTGTTAAGACTAATGAGTCGTTGGCGCACGGGGACGTACGCCAACCACGCCGAATCAGTCGACCGTTTTGTATGTCTCGTCTATCGAGGACATTTCGGTGTAGCCTTCGGGGACGTCATAGATTCCCTTCGGCGCAGCAGTCTCTTTGTACTCGATAATGCGGGAAAACGTGTTTAGTTTGTTGCCCATCATTTCCGTCTCGGACTTCGACTCAACGGTGATTCCCTTCACCTTCTTCATTTCCTTGCATACGTTCTCAAACCCCGGCAGGGCAACCATGGTGTGCAGATCGCACATGTTGTAAAGGTCGGGATTAACGTCGATATCCTCGGTGGCCCAGACCTCGCTCACAGACACCAGCATCCCCAGGTCGGTGGTAACCATATATTTCTCGGCGTTCCAGTCGCCGACCTTCTTGGACTCGCCGGTGGCTTCGACGGTGATTTTGATGCCCTCGGTCAAGCCCTTGAACATCTCGGCGACCTGTTTCATGGTCGAATCGTTCTGAGGATCATCAGGACGTTCCTCTTTCATAAGGCTGTCCAGCTCCTTACCGGTCGATTCAAGAACGGCGTTCAGATCGATATCCGGATTGACGTAGCTCTTGTTCGAGTGATTGACAATTGTGACGTCTCCTCCGGACAGGGACAATATGATTGTCATGTTCTCGCCGGGCACCCTCACGGCGGCTTTCTCGGTCGAGATCCACATCTCCAGCGTATCCACGTTGGGTGGGATTTCCATACCCATCATTTCCATTGCCTCCGACCGGACCTCCTGGCGAAGGAGGTGGTCAGCAGACGCTGCAGTGGCAAGGACAAGTATGGCCACGACAGTGACGGCTATTCTGGTGAAAGGCATAAGACCTCCGTCTCTATTGAGTTGTTCCTGTTGTTTGCAACGCTCGGATCGGGCGGTCTAAAGAAAACGCGCTTTTCAGAGTGTGTCAACGATTGCATCGGTACTCCCAAGAAACTGCTTGCGCGGGTCTCGAACAGGTCATGTCAGGTCTCGGGGAGACCTGATCTACTAAGTCTGTTGGCGCACGGGGACGTACGCCAACCACGCCATCCCGGGCCACGTCAATGCCTTTTTCGCTTGCGCGGGCCTCTTGAAGGTCGTAAATATAGCCCGAGAAAATAGTTCCGTTGGGGGTGGCGTAAATGCGACCGCCTGAGATCATACCCCCTCAGACCTGATCCGGATAATACCGGCGTAGGGAAACGGAGTGTGCGATTTGCATCCCGCTGAGTCCTGTGCCAGGACGCCTTACAAGTCTGAACGGAACCTTGCAGGTTTAACCTTAAACGCGAGGTTTGTTCATGAGAATCTCACTAACAACACTGGTTCTGCTGCTCCTGTGGAGCGTCGCAGCCATCGCCATGACCGGTACGGTTGTGGATCAAAACAATCAGCCGATTGAAGGAGTCTCGGTCGTTACCGATGTCTCCGGGGTCGGCGCCAAGACCGACCGCAAGGGCGATTTCGAGATCACCGGACTGGATGAAGTCAGCCGCCTGACTTTCTCGGCGGTCGGCTACCGTGCCCGCCAGTTTGCGATCGAAAACGTACCTCAGACAATCGTGCTCGAACGGATGTACATTAAGGGCGAAAACATCGTCGTCACAGCCGATCGCGCCCGACCGGGACAGTCGGCGGTCACCCACGACAACATCTCACGCCAGGAGATTGAGCGCGACTACACTGTCGGCGAGTTTCCGCTGATTCTTTCGACTACGCCCAACTTGTACTCCTGGTCGGACGGTGGTTCGGCCCTGGGGTATTCTTACATGTCAATTCGAGGGTTTGACGACAAGCGCGTATCGACCTATATCAACGGGGTGCCGCTCAACGATCCCGAGGACCAGGCGACCTACTTCGTTGATCTGCCCGATTTCGCATCCAACGTGACTGATATCCAGATTCAGCGTGGTGTCGGCAACTCGCTCTATGGCGATGCCTCGTTTGGCGGCTCGGTTAATATAGTTACCAACGCTTTCGGCCGTGAACGGGGAGCAAGTGTGACGGTCGGGTACGGCGAGTACACTTCCGGTGGCAAGTCGGTTAGCGATATCTACCGCCAGAGCATGGATTTCTCGTCCGGTCTGATCGACGGTCGCTGGCACTACTCCGGTCGGTTCTCGAAACAGAAATCGGGCGGATATCGCCATCACAGCTGGTACCAGGGCTGGGCCTACTATTTGTCGGCGGCGCGGCTGGATCCTAACATGTGGACCGAGCTGCATATCTACGGCGGTCCGATCAAGATGCACCTGACCTACTACGGCTCCCCCCGGAGCGTGCTGGAGAAGGATCACCGGGCCAATCCCATGACCTACAGCAACGAAACCGACAATTTCAACCAGCCTCACTATCAGCTGCACAATGTGTACAAGCTGAACGAGAAGGCGACGCTGTCGAACACCCTCTACTACATTCGCGGCAAAGGCTTCTATGAGCAATACCGCGACGGAGCTTTCTTTGCCGACTACAACTTCACTCCGGAGCAGGTTGGTGACAACAGCAGCGGAGATCTGGTGCGCCAGCAGCACGTTAACAAAAGCCAGTACGGATGGAATCCGCGGCTCGACATCGTCCACGACAAGGGCCAGCACTCGATTGGCGGATCGTTTTACTACTTCGAGAGCGAGCACTGGGGTCAGGTGACCTGGGCTCAGTCGTTGAGTGACGGGTTGTACGATGGCCTCGATCCCCAGCATCGATACTACGAATGGTTCGGCACCAAGTACCAGGCATCGTTCTTCCTGCAGGAGTTGTACGACTTGAACGAGCGCTGGAATCTGCAGGCGACCGCGCAGGCTCGATATATCAGCTACAGCTTTGATCAGACCAAAATGGGCGCCTTTGCCGGCTATCAGTACGATCTGGACTGGTTTTTTCTTTCCCCACGAGTGGGTGTGACCTACAAGGCGAACGAGAATCTGAGTGTGTACGGTTTTGCGGCCATTTCCTCGCGGACGCCGACCGATGCCTCGATCTACGACGCCAGTGACCCCTATGCGGTTCCGTCGCTGGAGGTTGAGTCTGTCAGTCGCTCCGGTTCGGACAGTACGGTCACTTTTGGCGATCCGACCGCCGACTCAGAGCGGGTGCTGAACTTCGAACTGGGTGCCTCGTATCAGAAGCCGACCTATACCTTTGGAGCCAACCTGTTTTGGATGGATTTCTCCAACGAGATTATCAAGGAAGGTCGCATCAACCCCAGCACTGGGTTGGCCTACACCGTCAACGCCGATCGTTCGGTTCACGCCGGAATCGAGTTGACCGGCGGTGGTAAGATAGTAGACGGGCTGAACGTCGAGGGCAACTTCGCCTGGAATTACAACCGGGTCAAAGAGCATGTCGGCGAAATCACTGTCTATGAGGGGACGTTCTCGCGTCTGCAGGACATCGACTACGCCGATAAGACGATCAACGGCTTCCCGGAGTACTTGGGGAATCTGGCGATAATCCGCGAGATGGGTCCGTTGCAGTCGACGCTCAAGTTCAACTTTGTGGGCAAGCAGTACGTCGAGTTGTACAACGTCGATTCACTGGCTATCGATGCCTACATGGTCGCCTCCTGGAGCACCAGCTATACTTTCAAGAACTTGCTCGGGTTGGGCGATGCGACGCTCAAAGTCAGTATTGAGAATCTATTCGATGAGGTTTATGAGTCCGCTGGATACGGATGGAGTTTTGGAACTGCGCCCGAGACAAACCAAGATCCGGCCGGTGTAACGCTACATCACGGCGGTGAGTATTACCCGGCGGCCGAACGATGGTTCTGGACACAGGTTACCTGGTCCTTGTTGTAGACCGCTTATGCAATTTGTCGACTACGCTCTCATAGTCACGTATTTGGTGCTGCTTCTTGTGCTGGGCCTGATGGCCCGGCTCAAGAAGGGAAGCGGTGCCGGTGAGTTGATCCTGGGAGGCCGCACGCTGACTCTTCCGGCGTTCGTGGCTTCGCTGGTTTCGACCTGGTACGGTGGCATTCTGGGCGTAGGGGAGTACAGTTTTCTATACGGACTTTCGACATGGCTCGTGTTCGGACTGCCGTACTATCTTGCGGCGGTCCTTTTTGCTGTGTTCTTGGCGCGGCGAGCTCGCCGCTCGCAACTTCTGACAATCCCCGATAAACTTGCCCAGGTATATGGCAACAGCACCGCTCTGGTGGGCTCTTCGATCGTATATTTTATGACCGTCCCCGCCGCATATATCCTGATGTTGGGCACTCTGTGCAGCCACCTCTTCGGGTGGTCGGCATGGGTCGGGATATTGGCGGGGACGACTTTCTCGGTCGTCTATGTCTTCACCGGCGGATTTCGATCCGTAGTGCGAACCGACCTCTTCCAGTTCTCCCTGATGTTTGTAGGGTTTGGCGTTCTCTTAGCAATCCTGTACTCGCAATATGGTGGTTACGACTTCCTGAGGCAATCGGTTCCTGAGGAGCTCTTCAGCTGGCACGGCGGAAACTCGCCGTTGTATATCGCCTCGTGGTACGGAATCGCGCTGGCGGCGCTGATCGAACCGGCGTTTTACCAGAGATGCTATGCGGCTAAGACCGAGTCGGTAGCCCGCAACGGGATTTTCGTTTCGATCGCCTGCTGGACGCTCTTTGATTTCATGACCACGACCTGTGGTATCTATGCCCGCGCTTTGATCCCCGACCTGGCCGATCCGGTGGCCTCGTTCCCTGCTCTGGCCATGGAGGTGCTACCCGCGGGACTACTGGGTCTGTTCGCATTGGCATTGCTGGCGACGGTGATGTCGACGATCGACTCCAACTCTTTCCTGGCGGCATCGACTTTTGGCAACGACATCATTCCCCGACTGATCAAAGGTGCCCGGGAGAGGGTGACTTTCTTCACACGGGTCGGGCTGTTGATTTCGACCGGGCTGGCGGTTTTGATTGCACTGTTTTTCGAGTCGGTGATTCAGATCTGGTATGTATTCGGCTCGGTCGGTACTCCGGCATTGCTGGTACCCCTGTTCTCGGCGTTTGTTGGGAAGCGACACATGTCTCCAGGAACGGCGACGCTTTCGATGCTGCTGTGTGGCGGCTTGTCGGCGGTGTGGTTCTTTGCCGGGACGGACGGGGTCTATTGGTTTGGCATCGAGCCGGTCTTCCCGGGGTTAGCGTTGTCGGTGGTTGTGTATCTGGCGGCGCGGAAGGAAATCGCGTAGGTCGAAACCCCTGGTCGGCGGGAGCCGACTCGCGTAGCGAGGTTTCGACATTCCCGCGTGAGTTTTGACCCGAGGCGGCACCGAGGACGGAGCCGCCCTACATTCACTCGCTATGTCTTCACGACTGGGCGCCGGCCAATCCCAAGAACGTGCTTCCCTACCCGGACCCGATCATCTATATTCCCGTCCGATACTCAGCTATGCGTGTTGATTGGAATCGAACAGAAGCTACATAAAGAGCAGGGAGACTCACGATGAAGAAGCTATTGGCCGTACTATTTCTTACCACGATCATGGTCGCGCCGGCGCTGTGCGAGACTTCGATCTGGACTGTTAAGACCGATTCGACTACGACCTATATCGGTGGAACAATCCATCTGTTGCGAGCATCCGACTACCCGCTACCGGAAGAGTATGACAAGGCTTACGAGGCCTCAAGTATCCTGGTGCTCGAAACCGATTTCTCCAAACTACAGACTATCGAGTTCCAGCAGGCGCTGATGGCTGAAGCCATGTACACCGACGGAACCACCCTTGACCAGGTGCTTTCTGAAGAAGCCTGGGAGGAATTCGAGGAGTTTTGCGTCGAAAAGAAAACTGATCCCAACGGTCTAAAACCGTACAAGCCCTGGATGGCCATGCTGAGTCTGATGTTGGCGGAACTTCAGAAGATGGGAGTCGACGGGGAAGGCGTTGATCAGCACTACTATGCCAGGGCCCTGAAAGACGAGAAGACGCTGGGCCAACTGGAGACTATCGAGACCCAACTGGAAGCCATGACATCCATGGCCGACGACAACGAGAGCGCCTTCATCTTGAACGGACTCGAACAGGCCGAGGAAATGGGCGACATATTCGCCAAACTAATTGATGCCTGGAAGGTGGGCGATGTTTCTTTCCTCCGCGATGAACTTCTCGCCGAGACGAAAAAGGAATTCCCCAAGCTGTTCAAAAAGATGTTTGTCGATCGCAACAATGCCTGGATGCCGAAGGTGGAAGAGTACATCGGCACCACAGAGACCGAACTGATTTTGGTCGGTTCCGGTCATCTGGTCGGGGAAGAGGGCGTGATCGATCAACTCAGGAAGAAGGGTTACAAAGTAGAGAAGCTGTAAGCATCTCAGATGCTTCTACCGCTTCGCGACCCGGCTAGCGCCGGGCAGGAGTTTCGACCTACAAGACTTTCGGTGGTGTTTACAAGACGGACGGGGCTATATAAACCCGACGCAAGCGTCGGGCGACCTGACTTGCCTTGGGTTTACCTAACTCACGTTTCGTCGATAGACGCTGGAGGTCCGTGAGATGGCTCGGCGATTCGCAAGCTGGTAGATAAACCCGACGCAAGCGTCGGGCCACCAGAAACAGCAGCAATACCGCTAGAACCAGCCCTTGGCGATCAGGTAGGGAATCAAAAGCCAGGCGAGGCCCTTCAGGGTGAAGAACAGGATGCCGGCTATACCAAATTTCTTGAAGGTCGCTTTCATTGCCAGATTATACGCATAATCGACCAAAACGGTCAACAATTCAATGCGCTAAACCGCGTTCATTGGGCATCATTATCGCCAAACGAGATCATTGACGCAAAAACGTAAGCTTGACTCACAAGTCGTCTTTTGCTATTATGGGATCAGGTAGCCGGGGCTACCTGTCTGCAAATCGAAAAAGGCTAATATTATGAAGGACTATTCGATCGAACTGGTCGAAGAGCGTGCCTACGTGCATGTACGAGTGCGGGGAGTCTGGTCAACCGTAACCGCCCCGTTGATCATGTCCGACGTTATTGCCTACCACAATCCTCAGAAGCATCGCGGGCTGGTCGTAGACTCAAGTGAGATTGAGATCAAGACGAGTATTGTCGATGACTTCTTCTTCACCCGCGAGTTTGTCGAGATCGGCTATCTGGAGGTCAAGAAGTTCGCTCTGGTGGTCCCCACCATGGACGGTCTCGAGGAACACCATCGGTTTTTCCGGAACGCCTCCAGCAATCTGGGGATCAATCTACGCCTGATGCGAAATGTACAGGAAGCGATTGTCTGGATTAAGGAAGACGGCGCCAGACCGGGCGGAGCGGTCCATCTGATCTAGCGCCGTATCGCTGACCGAAATCAGTCACAGGGAGCCGGGGCGGGACCTCCGGCAAACATGTAATTCACTAATACTACCAGATCAACAATATCGGGGATGGGCTGCTGGTCCCCGCTGATATCGGTGTGAGCCATACATACCGGGGCTGGCCCGGAGTCGAACATATAGGCGACCATGAACACCAGGTCGGCGATATTGGGACCGGCACCGTCGTTGTCGACATCGCCGCGAATTTCGCAGCAGGAGCCTTTCACAATCGAGAGGTTGTCAAGATACCATCCTTCGCCGTTGGCGGCCGCATCGGTGGTCAATCGGAACATGATGCGCGCCACGCCGGAGTATTCAGAGAGATCAAACTCCAGCTGCTGCCAGTTGTTGTAGCCGGCGTAGCAAGGGACACCCGGCCCCAGAGGGTTGGCATAGTTCTCGATCGTAGTCTCGGGGTAACCGCCTTCCGGCTCGAGAATCGCCCACGACGATCCGTCCACCTGGATCCATACCGAGGCGGCATCCCAGGCACCCGAGGAAGTAGCGTTCTCGATCTCCAGCCAGGACTCGACGGTCATGACCCCCTTGGGCGGAATCACGAACGGCGGGGTGATCAGCGCGCCATCACCGTGGCTGGTGTGCTTGACGTCGGCGGGGCCACCGCATTTCATCGCATAACTGCCCTCGAACGGGCGGTATGTCTCGCGATGCCACTCATCGGCATAGGACAGGGTAGCGCGGTAGCTTCGCCAGCCGCCGACCTCGGTCTCGAAGTCGTCCTCGAAACCGTAGCTGTCTCCGATGTGGAGATAGATACTGTCTACCGTCTGGCGACCATCGCCGTAGTCGTAAGTCACCTCAAGGAGGGCCAGGTGAGGATCGGGACATGCGGGATCCACGGTCACTTCCCAGCCCCCGGAGGCGGTTGATTCTTCGCCCCATCCGACCGAACCGGCGAAAGCCACCTGGGTTGTTGTTATAGTGAGATTGGGATCGCTACTGGTGATTTCGGCGGTGGCATCCTCGGCGTTGAGCCGATGATTACGGATTGTCGGCGTGAGCGTGACAGTCTCTCCCGGGTCGGCGTGACCGTCGGAATCACCGGAGGACTCGGTCGTCAGGAGATACTCCATGCGGAAATAGGCGTTCAGATCGACGTAGGCGACACTGTCGGCCTCAAAACAGGGTATCGATAGGATCCGGTCCCGGTGGTTGATATCTATTCCCGCCGGCCAATGAGCGCCGATCCCAAGCAGCTCCGGTCGACCGCTGAAGTCGTTGGGGTAGCGCAACACCTCGTTAACGCTGCCGCCGCCGTAGTATATTCCCCCTTGTTCGTCGATAGCCACGCCGTCGTAGTAGCTGGCGGGAAGGGTACCGTGGTTGGTTTGATCGCCGGTGGCCAGATCGACCGCGATTAGCGGCGGTGTGGGAGCATAGGCCGCTACCAAAAGTCGGTTGTTGGCCGGGTCGAACACTATATCCTGGGGGCTACTGGTGAGCGTACCGCATTTCAGCTCTTCCCAGGCCTGGGTCGCTATATCGACCCTTATGATGCAGTCGTTGGAAGTATTGACGTAGTACAAGTAGCCGGAACTGTCGACAGCCAAGCCGTCGGAACTCTGGCGCAACGGACGAGTGAACTGCCAGACCGAGTCGCCCGTGGCAAGATCAAAGCCATGGATATGAGTTCCACCGGAGACATAGAGGACACCGTCATGAATGACGTTGCCGAGACAAGCACCCATGCCGGCGGCAAACTCGGTTTGTGTGCCGGTGCTGTCGATGGCAATCACGGCACCACCAAACACGTTTGAAACGAGATATTGGTTACCGGCGGTGTCAAAGGCCACGCTTTCGGGCCCGGAGAGAAGGTTTTGGCTGGTGGCGGTGGCGAAAGTGAGAAGAAGCACGGCTAATATCAGTCCGATCGATTTCATGAAGCCTCCTATTTTGCGTCTGTTTACTCTGCGTTTTTCGGTAGGGTGCATTAGGAGGTCGTTTCTTACTCATAGCGCAGGATTTGTTTGCGGGTGACGCATTATGTTTGCCCTGGGCGGGACAGGTGTCTATCCTTAAAGGGGATAGACCGAGGCTAATGACTTGAAAATCAACGAACTCTACAAGGCCATCAAGACGGGTGACGGCACCGGTGAGCGGGAGCTGTTCGATCTTCTGGCTGTAAGATTTCGCCTCTTTGCCGCCCGAAAGGTTAGCAATCGTGAGGATGCGGAAGAGATCGTTCAGGAGAGTCTTTTGGTCATATCCCGTGAGTACAAAGAGCTGGAGATAAGAACCAGTTTCTCGTCCTGGGCCTATCAGGTTCTGGTCAACCGTATAAAGGGATACTATCGCGACAAACAGCGAGATTCGCGAGTCGAGTCGCGCCCGGAAGTAGAGTCTGGTTCGCGCCAGATCGACGCCGAGCTGGAGAGTCAGCTTTCGGACTGTCTGCGGAAACTGCACAAGCGGAACTCCCGGTATGCCCGGATACTAAATCTCAAGTACCAGGGTTTTACCGTTGACGAGATTTGTCGGAAACTGGACATGACGCCGAACAACCTTTATGTCACGCTCATGCGAGCTCGAGCGATGCTTCGCAAATGCCTCGATAAAGGAGAACTGGACTAATGGCCGGATGTAAGGATCAACATTTCCGCCAGCTGTTACACCTGTACGAGCTGGACATGATGACCGAGGACCAAACGGCCGAGTTCGAGCAGCATCTCATGGACTGCGACGAGTGCCTGGAAGCGGTGCAGTCGTTCGAGAGCGTATCGGAGGCACTCAGGCATTCGGCGCCTGTTCGCGAGGAAGTCCAACGACTGTCGGAAGACACCTCCGAGGAGTCTAGGTCGCACGAGAAATCTGGTAGCGGGTGGTGGCGCTATGTTGCCGTGATTGCCGCAATCGTGATTATCGCCGTGATCCGTCCCTGGCGACTGGAGTTCGCCGTTGACGATCCGGTCGTTGCGGCCGAGGATCGTATCGCTGTACTGGGATTCGTGGAACATAGCGATCAAGCTTCCGAAGCCAATCTGGGCAGACTGATGTCCAGTCTCCTGACGACCGACCTTTCGCAATCGAGTCGCGTTCGAGTCGTGTCCTACCTCAACATGTTGAGCTTGTCTGACCGCATCGGACTCGAGCCGGATCAGCTGGCCGCACCAGAGTTTCGCGAGGAGATTGTGGCGGCCACCGGCGCCCGCTGGCTGGTCCAGGGCGAGATACTGGAGGTCGACTCGATCGAGGTCGTCTCCGCACAGCTGAGTGACGCCGAGTCCGGCGAGGTGATGATGGCGACTACCCTTGAGATGGAATCTTCAGAGCAGATCTACGCCGTGGTCGACAGCCTTACAATTCTGATAAAGGCAGCTATCCCGCTCCTGGCCGGTGCGGAAGAGGAGTACGATCCCCAAATCGCTTCGGTGACCACCGCCTCACCTGAGGCATACGCTCTTTATCTCGAAGGCCTCGAATTGGCCTACAAAATGTACCGAACAGAAGCAGTCGAGAAATTCGACGCGGCGGTGGCGCTCGATTCGACTTTCGCGATGGCCTGGTACCACATCGCGCGGCTTCAGCGACCACAGGTGATCGAGCAGGCAATGCAGCATTCCGAACACGCCACGGAGAAGGAACAGTTGTATATTCGCGGTCTGGCGGTGCAGCAAACCGATCAAGACAGCCTGTACGTGCAGTTGATGTCTCAGATCATCGAAAGTTGGCCGGATGAAAAGGACGCCCACTACTACCTCGCTACCCATTGGTACAATCGAGGCCAGGCGCGGCCGGCGATCGACCTTCTCAATCAGGCGATTGCGATCGATCCCCATTTCAAGGTGGCCTACAACTCGTTGGCCTATGCCTATCAATTGGCTGAAGTCCACGACAGCGCGATCATCGCTATCAACAGGTACATCGAGTTGGCACCGGGCGAGCCCAATCCGTACGACACCCGCGGCGATCTGTACACATATCAGGACCGTATCGAAGGGGCGATCGAGTCGTACTCGCACGCGGTGGCGATAAAGCGTGACTTTGCCCGCTACGCTAGTCTGATCAAACTGGCACACTTGTATCGGTTCTTCGACCGCGAGGAGGACGCCCGTGACATATATCAGGAGCTTGAGCAGCTTCCCGAGCGGCGTTCTGCGGCCCGATACTATCTGGCGACTTTGCTGGCCGAGCAGGGGAGACTTGAGCGTACGATCGAGAAGTTGCGGCTCTGGATCGCCGTGGAAATGCGCGACTCGCTATACTCGAGCGCCTCGTACAAGCACCGCTTGTTGGCCTTTACGTTCTCGGAGTTGGACATGCCGGACTCGGCGATGGTGCATCTCGACCGGTTCATGTATTTGCAGAATGAGCTGAACCCGGGTGCGATGCAGAGTTATCGCTGTTTCAAGGTCGGCTACCTGGCACGGATGGGAAGGCAAGTCGAGGCAGAGGCATTGGTGGAGGCGATTCGTCAACATCATGACACCATGACGCACCGGGATGACTTCCCGTACTATTTCGCGATCGGCACGATGCAGTTCGCCCGGGGTGAGTATGCCGCAGCGGCGGAGTCGTTCGACAGCTCGGCGGCCTATTACGACATCTATCCCACTCGGTTCCTTCAGGGACGGGCGCTACTGGAGGCCGGCAAGCTGAGTGAGGCGGTGAAAGTGCTCGAACGGTTGGCCTTCAACTATACCGATTGGCGCATTAGCAGCGGATCGATCGGCACCAAGGTGAACTACTATCTGGGGTTGGCCTACGAGCGGTCCAACTGGAACGAGCAGGCGCTGGAGCAGTATCGGACGTATGCGACGCGTCGTGCAGCTTCGGACTACGACGATCCATTGCTGGTCGATGCGAAGGCGCGGATTGCGAAGCTGGAGGCGTTGTAGCTTAGCAGTTTCCTAGCAATAGAGACCGACTATTGCAAAAGAGGCACTCAATCATTATATTCCCCTCCCTATGAGCGAACCTATTTATATGTCCAAAGAAGCTCTGCAAAAACTGGAAGCGGAGCTCAAGCAGCTTAAGTTCACCGACCGGCCGAAGATCGTCGATGACATCCGTCGCGCCCGTGAACATGGTGACCTCTCGGAAAATGCCGAATACCACGCTGCCAAAGAAGCCCAGACCCATCTCGAGCGCAAAATAGCCGATCTGGAATTCAAACTCTCCCGTGTGCAACTTATCGATGCTTCGGAAATCCCCTCCGACAAAGTCTACCTCTATGCCAAGGTGACGATCAAAGATCTGCGCGACGACGAGGAGATCGTATATACCATGGTCTCGCCCGATGAGGCCGACCCTGACAACGACATAATCTCGATCAAATCGCCGGTTGGCGCCGCATTGTTAGGCAAGGGACTGGGCGACACGGTTGAGATCACTGTGCCCGCCGGTGTTCTCAAGTACGAGGTAGTCAAGATCGAGCGCGACTAGTGGTGCCGAGGGCACTCTGACCGCTTCGCGCTACGGCGACGTTCGAGTGCCAGGTCCGGTATTTTGTAGCCACATTGAAGAGATCATTCCGGATTGCCCACCACTTATGATGTCACGGCCACATTTGCTGCTTCGCACAGCGGCGACATTCGGGTGCCAAGCGCGCGACATTACAAGTACATTTTGAAGTCACGTGGTTGGCGTACGTCCTCGTGCGCCAGCTTCTAAGCCCAAGATCAAGTAGGTCGGGATGCTTGTCATCCCGACACGTACCGATTGTCGGTTGGGTCGTTTTGTGTCGGGACCTCGCTTCGCGACCCTTCGGGCAAGGGTCCCGACCTACGTTTTCTCTTTTGTGTGTGAAGAATGTCGAAACCTGGCTTCGCCACTCCGCTTCCGCGGAGCAGGGGTTTCGACCTACAGGACCCAACAGGTTAATCGAAAAAGTAAACCCACCCTAAGAAGGGTGGGCCACGCGGGACCAAGCGATGCGATTTACACCCAAGAATGAATCATCTCCCACCGCAAGCGGTGGGGCACCGATTGCGCAATGACCGCGAGAGTGAACCCTACTCTTCCACCAGCGTCATGATGTTCTTGACGAGGATAGGCTCGACGGCGTAGAAGCCCTGGCCGAACTTGCAACCGGCCTGAAGGCCAAACGCTCGGGCGTGAGAGGAAATCGAATCGAGGTAGTCCTTGGACTTCTCGGGGTTCAGAAACTGCGACTCGTGCGCCGAGAGGGCTTCGATCCAGCGCTTGAAATGGGGAGTGATATCGACTACGAAGTTAGGCGAAACGCGCGGAGGAAGGAAGTAGTGGAAGATTCGCTTCACCAGGTGCGGGTCGCCCTCCAACTCTGATTTCTTCAGAGCGGATAGATTGGCCGCGTTGATAGTGATGATGCCGGCGGCGACGTGGTCGGGATGCGATTGTCGTCGCCCGTGACCTACGTGCGGATAGGGGGCCAGGACAATTCGCGGGCGGCAGTTGCGAATCAATTGGGCTAGTTCGAGACGGCGCTCATAGCTGTCCTCGAGACGGGTGTCGCCCCAGTTGAAGACCTTGACTATGTCGGCTCCGAGAATCTCGGCCGCATCGGCCACTTCCTTGGCTCGGATTTCGGCAGTCCCGCCGGTACCCATTTCACCCTCGGTTAGAATGATGATGCCGACCTTGAGCCCGCGGCGTTTCATGTCGATCAAGACTCCGCCGGTGCCGACCTCAACATCGTCCGGGTGGGCGCCTATCGAGAGGATATCGTAATGTTGATTGTCTCTTTCCATAAATCAAAAAACCCGGAGATCGTGAGGTCTCCGGGTTGTCTTTTCTAGAGAGAGTGCTAGTTCCCCTGGCTCTGGAAGCTGTTGGAATGGAAAATCAGCATCTCACGCATGAGTTCGTAGGTGTACTGGGTGCCGGTGGCCGGACGACCCTCGTAACCGCTGTATTCGTAGACCTGCGGATTGACACCCGCCGCCTGGAGGGTGCTGACCCAGGACAACGTCTGCTCGCGGTAAGTCTTGCCGGCTTCGGTGCTCGAACCAACGAACACATCCTTGCCACTCAACTGGCCGCCGGTGAGCAGGTTCTCAAGATTCTGCGGCAGCCACAAGGCGTCCCAAATCGGAGCATATGGGCGCTGCGAGAAGTTGAACGGCATGTGGAAGTCCAGATCCTCGTCGCCCGCTGTGATGATATTTGAAACCAGGGTGGCCGAATCGGTGATGATGTAATCAGCCTGACCACGGGTGGCGGCGTCGAGAATAATTCGAATGGAGTCGTTGACCCGTCGAATCTCCACATCGATGATCGTATCGTGCGGCGAGAAGGCCATCGATCCGCCCATGAACAAGCGCGTGATGGGGTAAGCTCCCGAGCTGTCGATGTCGCTAATGAACAACTCGTCGGAAGTCAGCGTCGGTTGCTCGACAAAGACCGAGTCCATCAAGCTGATCAGACCGGAAGTACCGTTGGGGCCGTCAAAATCGAGCGGGCCGTCGATGCCCGAGACCGAACCGAAGAGTCCGGGATTACGTATGGCCGCGCGGAAGGCGCCGTAGGCACCGGTGCCAATACCACCAATACCGCGCTTGTCGGAATCGCCGGTGATCAGCCACTCGCCTCGCGAGAACTCCAGATAGGGAATCAGGGAATCGCCCAGCACCTGGTCATGGAATCCGGCGCCGTACGAGTAACCCGGCAGGAACTTGTCGCCGCCGCCGTTCACGATCAACTCGCGATCGCCAAAGCTGCGGCCGCCGTAGAAGAAAGTGCCGAAGGTACGGTCGTTGCCAATACAGACAATGGCCATCGGCTCAATCTCTCCGGTGGAGATCAACTCATCGACCAACTCTGCCAGACCATGATCGAGATAGTAGTTGTGACCTTCACCCTCGGGGGCCAGAAGAATCAACCACGGTACCTGTCGGGCTTGACCGCCGGCGTAGTAAGGCAGAGTTACTTGCGGGATGTATGTGGTAAACTGGAACAGGGCGAGCTTATTGCCGCTGGTTTGGAGAACCAACTGCGGCTGGAAGACATGTTCCTGTTCGGGGTCAAGAACTCCCCGCTGCAGTTCCATTTGCGTCTTGTCGACTGTACGATCGCTGCAACCCGGCAACATCAGCGCCAGGAGACCAACGACCAGTATAATGTATTTCGCCATGTCTTATCTCCTTAGAACCGATAATTGAACGAGAAGGTCGTAAGGTAGGTCTCGGCCTTGTAGCTTCCGGGGAAGCTGTCAAAGAGACCGTCGTTGTTGAGATCAACAAACTCAGAGACATCCTCTTCGGGGTGCTTAATATAGGAAGTCGAGAAGGTGAGTTCCCATTCCTGGACATGTACCGTGATACCACCGTGGATACCCAGCTTCTCGCCGAGGTCAATAGCCAGCGGCGTCTGCAGGTTGTTCGAAGTAGCCGGTGACTGATCCCAGGATACACCACCCATGAGTTCAAGGTTGGGATTGTAGGCGAACTTGAATCCGCCGGCAAGAGTGAGAGCATCGTCCCATTCCACCGGGGCATCCGGTTCAGTCTGGAAGAAATCCCTCAAATAGTAGACGCGATTGTTCTGACCGTCGAGGTAGCTGGCCGAGTCGGCCGCGCCGCGGAAACCCTTGTGTTCGGTGTACTCGAAGTCAAAGCCTTCGAATTGCGACCACATGGTATAGGCGACATCAGCAGACAGCTGGAACTTCTCGGAAAACTTGTAGGCCAGTCCGAGACCAAAGCTGCCCGGGAGGGTGACATCGACTTCCATCAGACTGGAGTCGATGACCTTGCCACCGGAAGTCAGCAGGTTGGTCGGAGAACCGCCCTGACCTATCGGGTGAGCCAGCTTGGGCAGGATGTAGTTGACGTTGCCGTCGCCGGTGAGGCCAACCTTGCCCGGGAGATGAATCGAGGCACCGACGTTCATCTTCTCGGAAGCCTTGAACATGGCACCCAGGCGAACGCCCAGGCCGTAGCCGCTGGCGCTGTTCTCTGACCACTGAAGGATCTTGTCGAACGGGCGATCGGCGCCTTCCCAATTGGGATCGATCTCGAGATACGGATTGTCGCGGAAAGCCACGTTACTGTAGTAGAGGCTCACACGATTGACTTCGAGTCCCAGACCCAGGGCCAGCTTGCCGTCCTTAAAAGTCTTGGCAATGGTGGCCTGGAAAGTGGCGACGTCGAAATCATTCTCAAACTGGTTCTGGGGAATCCGGAGGGAGTCGTTGTAAGCCAGGACTTGCTCGTACATCTCCCAATGGACGTGATAATCAAACGGCTGATAAGCCGAGAATCCGATTGTCGACTCACCAAAGAGCGGAACTTTGAGTACGATTCCGCCGATAGGCGTGCTGTTGAAATCGTGCCGGTTGAATACCTGGATATCGTTGGTGATGCCGGTTTCGTACAGTTTGTTTTCCAGATCCCAGCGATAGTTGGGAGTTATCTCGTTGCGCCAGTGGACGAAATTGTAGTCGCCACCGATCAAGTTGTCCTTGATACCAGCATAGCCAGCCGGATTATAGTAAGCTGCAGTCCAATTGTCAGCAACACCACGAAAGGCTCCGCCCATCGCGTTTGCTTCGCCACCCACACTAACAACGCCGAATCCACCAGCGTGGGTCACAGGACAGAGCAGGGCAAATGCAGCCAAAATCAAGGCTGAAGCTCTACCTATTCCCATTCTCGACTCCATATTAGTTGAACAATGAATTGAATTCATACCTCATAACCGTCCGACGCATACTCTCCTATGACATCGCCGGACTTCACACGCAATGTTTACAACCGACTAGCTTCTAATCGCTTGTATGCCAAAAAAACGTTCGGTCAAGGTACCATAATGGCCAACCCTTGTCAAGAGGCCCAAAGGCTCTTTTTGGATGGCTGTTGAGGGGGAAAAAGCAGCCTTAACTACGTCTCGCATCGCGGTCTATAGACGTTTCTAAACGGCTGTGTGTTAAGAAGTTTTTGGCGCTGGTTTGAGGGGCGACTTGATCGGGAGGGGGGAGATCCCGGACCGAGCAGTCATTTCGAGCGAGGCAATCCCCGACAATCAGGAGATTGGGCTGATAGAGAGGCTGGCTACTTGGAAAAGTAAACCCACCCTGGGAAGGGTGGGCCACCCAGGGACCGCCTCTTTTGGTTTGTCAAACTTAGCCGAATCGATAGCGGGGAACACGATTGCAGGGAAAGCTGACACTTAGTAGGTTTTCTGGTGTTATTGGACAACGAAGGAGGTCTTGTTAGGGTGTCTCGTTTGTCTACCAAGTTACTCATACTCGGAGCTAGCGGTCGTTGTGGCAGATTAGTGACCCAGGAAGCGGTCAAGAGAGGCTTCAACGTTTCGATCCTGGTAAGATCCAATGCCAGTGACTTCAATCAACCGGGTGTGACGGTCTTCAACGGCAGCGTACTAGACTATGATACGGTTGAATCAGCCGTTCGAGGCCAGGATGCTGTTGCATGCTGTTTGGGCATCAGACGGAGATCCTCAGTGAATCCCTGGTCGAAGCTGCTCTCGCCTCCTGATTTCATGGCTCGCAGCGCACCGTTAATCGTTCGAGCCATGGATAGCAACCAAGTTGACCGACTGGTCGCAATCAGCGCTGCTGGCGTGGGGAGTAGCTCCACCTACCCGACTAAGCCAGTGCGCAGGTTGCTCAGAATGGGACACCTCGAAACAGCCTACCATGACCTGGAGTCTATGGAACAGGTTCTGGCCAATAGCGATTTGGACAGTCTTGTGGTGCGGCCGGTCACCCTGGTCAACTACGCGCTCAAGAGTGAGGCAAGAATCGTTAATCGGTACAGCTTGCTGTCCGTTGTCTCGCGATCTGCGGTGGCGCGTTGGATACTAGATGCCATTCAGCGACCGGACCGGTTCGAACATCGCTCCGAGACAATCGGTTGACCACTGGGCTGCCTGCCACTTGCTCTCGATAGGGAGAGGATGGTAGATCGTTGTGTAAACCCGCCTTGGGAAGGGTGGGCCACTCCAGAGGGGCTCTTGATCCGCGCTAAACACATGTAGAAGACACACTGACTGCAGGGCGGATCCGCCTTGGGTGCCGCCAACTTCATTTTGGTGTGGTCCCTAGGGCAGAGTGGAGTCTCCGAGTCCGCCTTCCTCCGCTTTTCCCCTAAGATGTCGAAACCTGTCTTCGCGACCCGGCTATCGCCGGGCAGGGGTCTCGACCTACTGAACTACTCATAAAGATAAACCTACCCTGGGAAGGGTGGGCCACCTGAGATGAAAACTCAGAATTTCTTACTGACTGACAATTCAGAAAATGGGCTGGTCAGCCGACTATTAGCAGAGAAAAGGGTGGTGAGTCTGTACTTTTGGGAAAGAATCATGACTCAGGTGAGCCGTAGAGTCACCTTCAAGGCTACAGAACGAACGATTTCACTAGAACATCCTCGGGTTAGTCGAACCGGTTTGAGATATACCGCGGCCGCGGGATTCCTCAGCTGCCGGACGACAGCCGGACACAGACATCTAAATCGGCTCAGTTTCCCAGAAGAAGAGAGGGGTAAAGACTGGTTTCCGACGGGGGTCCTGCCGGAGTCCTTTGAACAGACAAAGAAGTATTGAACTGGTAGATGCCTGAGCACTTTGTGTGACTCGGGCGAGAATCGCATTTAGAAGGGGAATGAAATGTTCAGCAGACTGACTATTGGCAAAAAGCTGGGAATCGGCTTCGGAGTAACCGTGGTACTCCTGCTGGTAATTAGCGTAATGTCCTTTAGTTCCTTGAGGGATTCGTCGGAGGGCTTCACCGGGTATCGCGAGATGGCTCGTGACAATAACCTCGTTGGTCTGATGCAGGCCGACATGCTGATGGTGCGGATGAATGTCAAAGACTACATCATCACCGGCAGTGACAAAGACAAGGAGCAGTTCAACGAGCACCGGGAGTCGATGCACGGATACCTGAAGGAGGCCCAGGTAGAGATTCAGAATCCAGAACGTGCCGCCAAGGTGGACTATATTGAAGAAGAGTTCGCAGTTTACGAGAACGCTTTCGACAATGTCACGGCATTGATGGACAAGAGAAATGAAGCCGTCAACGGCGTGTTGAACGTTCAAGGCCCGTTTATGGAGGAGACCCTGTCCAAGGTGTTGCTATCGGCCAACGAAGATGGTGACCTGGTAGCCGCCTTTCACACGGGCCTGGCCATGAAGCATCTCTTGCTCGCTCGACTTCACGTGGTGAAGTTTCTGGAGAACAACGAGCAGGGGGAGGTTGACATAGTTCACGAGGAAATCGAGCTGTTCGAGGAAGAGACGGGCATTCTTGACAGGGAGCTGGAGAACCCGCAGCGGCGCCAGTGGCTTGCCGAGGTGCTGGACGTCCAGGATGTCTATCTTGCAGCTTTTGACGATGCTGTCTCAGCCATTACCGAACGCAACCAGATCATCAGCTCTACACTGGACAGGATTGGACCGGAAATCGCTGTAGCTGCCGATGAAGTGAAACTGTCTATCAAAGCGGTCCAGGACAAGCTTGGTCCGGAACTGGTCGCGGCCAACTCGCAGTCGATCACGTTGATCGTGATCCTCTCGGTCATCGCCATTGTTGCGGGCGTCGGTGTAGCTTATTTCATTACCAGAAGCATCTCGACTCCTATCCAGCAGATGTCTAAAGCGGCCGAGGAGATTTCCGAAGGTAATATCCGGCAGAATATCGACGTCAAGTCCTCTGACGAGGTTGGCGTGCTGGCAACGGCCTTCAACAAGCTCATTGCCTATATGAAGGAGCTTGCTGGGGCGGCGGAGAGTATTGCCAGGAATGACCTGACCGTACGGGTCGAGCCCAAGTCGGATGATGATGTTCTGGGCAACTCGTTCAAGACAATGCTCCACAATCTCTCGGGTGTCGTGATCCAGATGGATGACAACGCCTCTCAGTTGGTCTCTGCTGCCAATGAAGTAGCTTCAACCTCGGAGCAAATGTCCCGCGGCGCCAACGACCAGACCAGTCAGATCGGTCAGGTTTCAAGCGCCGTTGAAGAGATGGCGGCTACAATCGTCGAAACTTCCCGAAACGCCGGCGAAGCCACCGATGGCGCCAAGGGTGCTGCCGGTACCGCTACGAGCGGCGGGCAGATTGTCAACGATACCATTCAGGGTATGCAGAGAATCGCCGCCGTGGTGCGTGAATCGGCCGAGTCGATCGGCAAACTGGCCAAATCGGCCGAGTCTATCGGTGAGATAATCGGAGTCATCGACGATATCGCCGACCAAACCAATCTGCTGGCCTTGAATGCTGCAATCGAAGCTGCCCGGGCGGGTGAACAGGGTCGCGGTTTTGCAGTGGTTGCTGACGAAGTCCGCAAGCTGGCCGAACGTACCGGCAAAGCGACCGGTGAAATCACCGCCATGATCAAAGGTATCCAGGAAGAGACCACCGAAGCGGTGACCTCTATGGAGACAGGCATCTCCGAGGTGGATTCCGGTCGTGAACTTGCGGATCAAGCCGGCGCCAGTCTCACCGAGATCGTCAACATGTCTCAGTCGGTTCAGAACATGATCGAACAGATCGCTACTGCTGCTGAGGAGCAGTCGGTAGCTGCTGAGCAGATCTCTAAGAATGTCGAGGCGGTTTCCACGATTGCTCGTGAATCTGCAACGGGAGCCGAGCAGTCTGCCACCGCAGCCGAAGAGCTGAATCGCCAGGCTGAAGGAATGCGTGAGATGGTCTCCAGGTTCCAGGTAACACGCGGTCAATAGGCAGGCGCCGTAGACTGAACATAGCGAGGCGGCGACAGCAATGTCGATCGCCTCTTTCTATTGGAGCAAGTAGCCAGAAGCCG
>Ga0180435_10001205_pt1 | contig 27145 bp, 30 predicted proteins | sample SS_ome_3_FD_132467 | JGI IMG/M metagenome (GOLD analysis project Ga0180435, IMG submission 132467) | Hypersaline lake sediment archaeal communities from the Salton Sea, California, USA - SS_3_S_1 metaG | ecosystem: Environmental > Aquatic > Non-marine Saline and Alkaline > Hypersaline >... | reverse complement strand
TCGTCGTCGTCGTGGTAGTCGTCGTCGAGGTCACGAACCCGGTCGCCGCCGGCAGCGCCTGCGGGACAATCCACAGCGTCACGCACATGTTGGCCAGCTCCGTCGGAGCCGCGCTGAGCTTGAGGCCGATGCGGTTGCCGACAGCCAGCTTGTGGTAGTCGTCAGCCGACCTGATGGCCAGCGTCTGCACCGTGTCAGCCGTCCCCTTGCAGTTGGCCGCGGCAGAGCACTGGTCGCCCGCCCCCGGCGCCTCGGTGGCCCGGAGCCTCTCCAGCACAACAGAGCAGTGCCCCGCGCTGGACTCCGCCGTGGACCAGACCACCTGTGCCCCCACGACGAGGCAAGCCTCTCGCGCGATGAACGCCGTCTGGTACTGCTTGACATCGTTGACGCAGACCGTCACCGGAATCGCCCCGACGACATCCTTCCAGCCAGCGTTCCAGTGCAGCACGCCAGCACCGCCCTGACGGCCCGTGAGCGTCCTCGCCAACCTGTTCCCGAACTTCTTGAAATCGAACCAAGCCATTTGTTTCCCCCTCCAGCTAACGAAAGCCACGGCGCCGCGTGCGCCGCAGAGTTAGTCCTCCCAGATGTCCGAATTGACAAGCGCCCTGTCGATGACCTCCGGGTCATACCACGCGCTGCCGCCTATCCTTGCCTCCCCCGGTCCGAGGGTGGGTATCGAGTCGCCCGCCGCCTTACTCCGCATGTTGGCGAGGAGCTGCGGGTTCACCATCGCCAGCTCCTGCAACTTCAACATCCGCGCCGCCTCCATCTTCCTGGCGGTCTCCTGCTCGATGTAGTTCTCCGCGACGGCCTCCTCGAAGGCCCACGGGTCCTCAATCGCCCTGCCGAGGCGCTGCGTGCTTTCCTTCTGCTCCCCGAGGGACGCGAGCCAATCCGCGGTGATCCCGCCCGCGAAGGCGGCTCCGGCGGCGACTCCCGCCCCTTTGGCGAACTTGCCCAGGATGTTGGACACGCCCGCGCTCTTGACCCCCGCCAGCAGGCCCGGCTTCGCCGCCCTGACCCCGGTGATTCCGGCCTCGCCCAACCTCTCGGCTATGAGCGCCCTGGCCGCGGCTACATCCCCCGCCGCCGCGACGGAGCCTCCTCTGGCTGCGGCCTTGGTCGCGGCTTTCACGCCGGGTCCCTTGAGCGTCAGGCCGAACTCTGCGGCCAGCGCTTGCAGCTCTTCGATGATGGCCATCGGGTTCGCCACTCATTACCTCCCTTGCGGCGGACGCGCCTGCTGCGCACCTGCCGGCTGCGCGCCTGCTTGCTGTGCTCCCGCCTGTCCCGGCACGACGCCCGCGCCTTGGGCCAACTGCATCAGCTTGCCCTGCTGGGGCGGCTTCGCCGCCCCTTCCTTCGCGGCCTGCGCCAACGGGGCGTCCGACGGGGCCGCGTCCCTGAACTTCCGCCAAGCCTCGACCTCGTTCAGCCGCATCTCCTGAAGGAGGGCGCCGGGCCTCATTCCGGTGGGCAGGATGTCGGTGATGCTGGAGCCGCGAGCGACCGCCTGCATGGCCTGCTCGGCCTGGAACATGTCCGTGTCGGCGCCTCCGCCCAGGACGAATGCGTTGAACTTGTCCTTGAGCGACTGCACCTCCTCCGACCGGGACATGCGGGACATGCCCTTGGCCTTGCCCCGCCGCATCGACAGCTCGGCCTGCGCGATCTGGCCCTCGGACGGGGTGACGCCGAGAAGCTCCTCGAGTCCGCCCTTCTTGCCCTGGACCATCGCAACAATGTCGCCCAACTCCTTGGCGGTGTAGAGCGACGCGAGTATGCCGAGCGGTACGCTTAGAAGTGGTCCCATGCTCCCTCCCTTACGGGTACATATACATGTCGTTCGCCGCCCTCACCTGCTCGTCGGCCTGCTGTTTCAGCTCGCTCTTGGACATGCCGCGAACCATCTGCAAGACCTCGTCGGGTATCAGCCGCGACGACAGCTCGCCGTCCTTCGTCAGCTCCCGGTAGGCGCTGAGGGCGTTCTGTGTCGCCCGCTTGACCTGCGCGTCCAGCTCCTTGCGGAGTTCGGCGGCGCGGGCGCCGGCGAGTTTCCCCTCCTTGACCTCCCGGGCGATGTCCTTCTTCCTCTTCTTGGCCTGCTCCCGGTACACCCTCCCCATCTTCGTGGCGATTGAGACCACGAGGTCCTTCGCCTCCTTGTCGGTGACCTTGCCCTCGCTCTTGGCCGCTGCGGCGAGGATGGCCGGTGCCAGCTCCTCGTCCTGCGCCTTGCCGATGGTCTCGCCGAAGGACGCCCGCCTTGCCGCGTCGATGGCGCTGCCGGTTCGCCAGTAGACCTTCTCGCCCTCGTCGGCGAACCACTGGCCCGGATGCCACCATCCCTCGTCCGCCTTGGCTCGCTCCTCGACGCCCATGCGCTCCGCCCTCTGACGCACGCCGGGAAGTGTGGCGGCGGTCTTCGACAACAAATCGGCGGCCTGCTGGTCCCCGCCGACGGCCTGCGTGAACAGGACGGGCTTGATGGCCACATCCGCCAGCGCGCTCGCGGCCTCGCGCTTCTCGTCCTGCGTGGCTATGGGGTTCAAGAGCACCTCCCTGGCCTGCTTGGCCGCTGCGACATCCGGCGGCAGGTCGGGTTCCTGCTGCGGACCCATCGGAGCCGGCTCGGGTTCCGCTGCGCCGGGCACTGCGGCGGACAGCGGAGCGGACTCCGCCGTCGGCGCGGGCGGGTTGTACCCCATCGCGGGCGGGCTTTTGATTGGCTCCACCGACTGCTCCAGGTGCTGGTTCATCGCCTGATAGGCGACCTGCGCCGAAATCTTGCCCTCGCTCGCCTTCTCGACGCCCCTGGCCTTCTCCCACAGCACCATCGAGACCTCTTGCGTCGAGCCGCTGCTCAGGTTCGGGTGCACCGCCAAGAGCCTTCCAAGCTCAAGCCTGCCGGCCTTGAGGTTCTCGCGGACTGCGGCCTTGACATTGCCGGGCACCTGGTCGAACTGGTCGTCGAACCGGGACACGCTCACGCCCTCCACGGCGCGGGCCTCGAACATCTTCTCGCCATAGGCGTACAGCAGCTTCCCTTCCCACTCGCCAATCCTGCCCTCTTCGACCATCTTGCGCATGTGGTCGGTGTTTCCGGCGGCCATCGCGTCGGCGAACTCCTGCGCGCCAGCGTCGAGAGAAGCGTGGACAGGAATGTAGACGGCGGGAGCCAGGTTCTTGGCGATGTAGCTGATGTCCTCGCCCGCCGGGGTCTTGGAGAGTTCATCGTAGCGGGACTTCACGCGACCGGACGCCTCCGCGATACCGGAGGATGTGTCCGTGGACTCGAGAGAGACGGCGAGGTAGTTGGCGGTCAGCGCCTCGTTCTGCTGCTGCCCGTTCAGGAACTGCTGCGCCGTCATCATGTCCCTCTGCAACTCGTCGCCCCTCTGCTTGGCGATCATGTCGGACTGCTGCCCGGCCAGCGCCATCACCTGCCCGACCTGGCCCATCGCCTTGGCCTGCAAGGACCGCTTGTTGCCGTCGTATGCGGAGACGATTGATGCCTCGGCCTCGTCGAGCTTCGCCGCGTAGTCCGGGTCGATGTTCCCGTCGGCGTCCGTCGCCTTGATTCTGGCCTCCGAGATGGCCTGCATGGCGGCAGGAAACTCGTTCATCTTCTGCTCGTCCATCTGGCGCTCGACCATCCGCTGCTCTTTCGCCAAATCGACCTTCTCCTTGCGGTAGTCCCTCATGGCGGAGCCGAAGCTGGAGATGCCCTGCTGCACCATCGACCCTATCTGCGAGCGCTTCTGCGCGTTCTCAAGGGCACGCTGCTTGGCGAGCGCCGCGGTGCTCTGAATGGCCGTGTCCAGACCCTGCTGTCCTCGCTCCTGCCCGACCTGCGCGTTGCGGAATGCCTGCGCGGCGGCTTCATTCTCGACCTGCGCGCTTCGCTGGACGACTGCCGCCGGGTCTGTGACGATGCTAGGCTGCACATTGATTGGCATCCGTTATCCTCCTACTGCGATGAAGCGTATCCGCCGGCAGCACCAACGCCCGCGCCGATGAGCATCCCGATGGGTCCGCCTGCCGCGCCGGCCATGGCGCCGGACGCGGCACCAGCACCCACTGACGCCCCTGTGCTGGGACCCTGTGCCTCCGCAGCCGACTGCTGATCCTGCAACGCGCCGAACCCGAGCAGCGTCTGACCCAGCCCGCCGAAGAACGAGTTGGCCTCGGCCTCGCTGCCCCACTTGAGGGCGTTCGCCCGGTCCTCGATGGCGATGTCGAGTCCCATCGCCATCTGGAGCACGGGGGCGAAGGGCACCACCGTCTTCGTCATGTCGCGCAGGTAGTTCGCTATGTCCGTCTTGTTGTCCCTGTCGAGCAGGTCCATCGACACATTCACTTGCGTCCGGTTCGTCTCGGCGTTCGTCCGCACATCGGCGAAGTGCTGCTTGATGCCGGACTCCATGCCTGAGATGCTCACCGCCTCGCCGGCTGCGGCCATCGCGGCCTGCGATTGCAGGTTTGCCGTGTTCAGGTCGAGCTGCGACCGCTGTAGGTCGTACTGCACCTTCATGCCGCCCGCCGCGTCGAACAGCTCGTCCCGCTGCGCATGCCGCAGGTTCTGAATCTGGGCCTCTATCTGGTCTGGCCTGTTGGCGAACGCCGGGTCGTTGGCCAGGCGATTCCTCATCGCCTCCTCGTCCTGCCGGTGCCGGAAGTTCATGGCGCCCCTGGCCGTCTCCATTGCGATGACCGTGTTGTCCTGGAAGTTGTCCATGACCTCCTGGCGCATCTGCATCGCGTTAGCGAGCTGCATCAGCGACCCGGCCTTGGCGTAGTCCAGGGAGTTGATTGCGTCCTCCTCGGCCTTTCTGGAGTCGGAGATAATCTTGTCCATGCCCGCCGCGACATCCCGCCGGGCTTGTAGCGTCTCCTCGCCACGGCTCTCCAGAAGCCCCATGCCCCTGAGCTGCCGCTGCCAGTCGAGTTCGGCCTCCTCTTGCTGCGTGCCGAAGTCGTCGAGAAGCGCCCCTTGGATATCCGTGGCGCCGTAGTGGAGCTGCTGCCCGCCGAGTTGCTCGTTGAAGGACTGCGCCAACTGGTCGGCCAGGGCCGGGTTCTCCTTGCGGACTTCGTTCACCAGCTCGTTGGCTTGGTCCACACTGGTGATCTGGAACCCCATCGACTCCGGCGCCTTGTCCCCGCTTATGAAGTTGCCGATGCCGGAGAACAGCCCGGCCAGCCCGCCCGGCCTGTCGGCCACGGCCTGGTTGCGCTCGCTGAGCCAGTTTTGCGCCTCCTCAGGCAGCCTAAGCCCGCCCGTCGGCACCTGATTCTCGGTGGTGCCGACCTGCGAGTAGCCGCCCGTGAGCTGCGTGTTGGCCCTCTCCAAAGCCTGCTGGCGGGCACCGAACTGCCCGACCACATTGGAGAGCAGGCCGAGAATGTTCATCATGTCGCCCATATGGCCTCCCGGAAACCTGTCCTCAAGGGATTCACAGACGCAAACAACACAACATCAATCCACATCCGAGTCGCCCTTGCGGAACTTCACTCGGCCCTGGAGCCACTCCATCGGCTCATCAGACCACCAGGACTCCCATTTCGGGTTCACCGCCCGTCCCTGAGCGGACACATTGGCGTGCATCTGGTCGTAGTCGGTGGACGCCTCCACGACCTTCGCGGCCTCCTCCGTCTCGCCGTCCTCGCCCACGATGGCCATCCTGACATACGACCCGGCTGACGGTTCGCACCCGTGGCCGAGGCACAGGTTCATGTCGCTGACCACCCTGCGGAACGACAGGTCGGTGTTGACCCCCTCGCCGGCGAGAGCCGTCCCCATGACCACCATCGGTATGCACGATATGTGGAACTCGTCGCCGATCTCGATGGTCCCCGCGCTCGGGTACAGGGTCAGCTCCGTGGACGAGACCGAGATGATCCTGCTCCTCCTGCGGCCCGTCGCGTTCTCACCGGACCCGGAGAAGATGTGGACGAACGCGCCAACCATCTCGTCCGTCCAGCCCGCGCCCGCGCATGTGAGCGTGGAGCCGGACGATCCGGCGGTCGCTGTGCCGTTCAGCGTCTGCCCGGACGACAGCCCGAACATCGTCTGCGTGTCGGCCTCCAGCAGCGCGTCGATTGTCCAAATCTTGTCCGTGTGCGCGGCGAAGGATGTGTCCGCCGAGTCGGAGACCTCCATCCCGTAGCACCAGCATCTGCGCTGTCCCCCGTTGACCGGGTCGCTTCCGGTGCACATCAGCGTCCAGGGCCAGTCCTCCAGCATGGTGACGCGCTGCGTGTCCACCCAGTAGACGAGCGCCTCGTACTTCGCCCTGTTGACGAATATCGCGCAGCCCATCAGGTCGTCCACTGCGGAGATGATGTTCGGCAGCGGGCTGTTGAGGTCCTCCTGGATGTCCTCCGCCCACGAGCCAGCTAGCTGCGGGACGAAGAGGCGGTTGGCGTTGGGGAACAACTGCGGCGGACTGCCCGGGGTCACGGCCACTATGCCCTTCGGCGTCAGCATCACGACACTGCTGGCCAGCGACACGGCGCAGCTCCGGGAGATTGGACCCCATCCGCGGTGCAGGTTGTTCTCGCTGCATACCGTGCCCTGCTTGAAGAACCTCTTGACGAGCGACGGGTACAGGGCGAACAGGTAGTCGCCGGACTCGACGAACTCGACGAGCTGCCCGTCCTCGGTGTTCACCCTGGACAGGTTCGCCGTGTTGAAGATTTCCGGCTGGTGCTTGTGCGTGGGGGAGTACCTGATGCCCCTTGTGCTGAGGCTGGTGTCCTCGGCCAGGATGACGCTGTCGTAGTACGCGACGCGCCTCGATGTCGGCGGCTTCTTGACCTCGTCGATGTTCGGCTCGTACCGCTCTTGATACTGAATCGCCTCGTCGCTCAGCTCCTCGCACCAGGTCGGGACCTCGCCGCTCTCCCACGAACCCTCAAGATAGAGACGGTTCCCGCCGTCTATGGTGCGGAAGGTCTGGATGGTGTCGAAGCCGCCTTCCGGGCTGGCGTTCAGCAGCTCCGGCGCCTGGAAGTGCGCGTTCCCGACCTCGACCGTCATCGTGACGATGTCCGACATCCCGGAGATGACATCGCGCCGGCTGTTGTAGTACCTGTACGCGAGGCCGTACTTCCCCGGCGGCACGCCGTAGTCGGGCAACTGCGTTGTGGTTGTCGTTGTCGGCATCCTGTCCCCCTAGGCTTGCACCACCAGCGAGATGTCCATCAGCCTGTTGTTCTCGTCCATGTCTTCGCCGTACAGGTCCCCGCTCCACGCGCCGCCGTCCACGAGCCGCGTCCTGATTGAGACGATGTCCCCAACGGAGATGGACGACGGCAAATCGAACTCGAATGTCGCCGGGCCGTACTGGCCGGTGTCCTGCGTCTTGCCGACGATGTGCCACCGCTCGCCGTTCCACCTGGTTATCTGCCCGACGGTCTCCGAGCCGCCGTCGATGATGAACCCGTTAATCTTCCCGGCAGCGACCGACACCGGCTCGTTGATGCTGGCCAGCGTCGAGTACGCCTTGCTGGCCGTCTTGGCTATGGTGAACAGCCTGCCGTCGTCGCCGGACGACTCCCCGCTCCACTCGCCCGTCGAGCTGTGGCGGTGTCGCACCGAGTAGACCCTGCCCTCCTGCAACGCCGGAACCGACAGCACATTGAGTCCCGGCGTGATGTCTTGGCGCTGCGTCAGCCCGGTCCAGTTGTCGCCGTCCGCGTTTTTGATGACGGGCTGCGCCTCCGCCCCGCTGGCCGGGACCGACCCCGGGAACGAGACGGCGAGTTCCGTCTGCCCCGCCACGAGGTCGCCGAGAATGGTGCAGAGGTCCGGCACAGGTCCCGGCGGCGCGGCGAGGGTCGTCACCACATCACTGTACGACCACGGACCAGGGGTGCCGTCGCCCACATCCGCGAGCCTTGTCCTGACGCGGTATTGGCGACCCTCCTTGATTGAGTAGTCGTCCGGGTCGTCGGTGTTGTCGCGGTGCTTATACGCCTGCCTCGACCATGTGCCGTCGGCGATGGAGTAGATGGTCGAACCCTCGCCGGCTACATTCAGGCCCCAACTGAAAGTGGACCATCCATCGCCGTAGTTGCGCTGTGTCTGAACCTCCACGCCGGTCGGCCCGGTCGGGTCGTTCGCCCCGACGGTCCCGCTGAGCTGCGTGTCGCCGCCGTATGTCTGTTCGATGCTCGGCGTCTCCGTGGTGACATCCTCCGTCGTGGTGGTCGTGGTCGGCGGCGGGGTCGTCGTCCCGCCGATCATGTTCACCTCGAATGTGACATCCCCGTCCTCGTGCAGCGGCCCGGCCTGCTCGATGAGGAAGTCGTCCCCGTCGTGCGTCACGACCGTCATGCCGACGGTGCCGCTTCCGCCCTCTATGGCGTAGCTGTCGCCGTACTGGCCGTGGTTGTATCTCAGGTTCGTGCGCAGCAGCAGGTATGTCGATTCGACGCTCTCAACCACGGCCTCCTCGGCGTCGGTTGTGTCCCTTTCAATCCAGATGGTGTCGCCGGACTTGAAGAAGTCAGGGTCGTCCGCGTGGAGCTGCCTCTGCCCCTTCTGCGAGAATCCAGTTCCGGTGGTCTGCCCGCACCACGACAGGTAGAGCGCCACATTCGACGAGGAGCACGAGAAGCTGTCGCTGTTGAGCTGGAGGCCGCCGAAGTTGTACCTCAGAATCTTCCCGTACCAGTCCCTCAACTCCGAGTCGTAGTACGAGAAAACCACATGCCGCCGGAGGATGACGAAGCCGCGAAGCTCGTGCCCCTCGGAACCCTTGTTTAGGTTGATGCGCCTGATGTATTTGGGCGCGGGGTCGCCCGTGATGGGCACATCCCCGATGACGGAGCGGGCGAAGCCCGGCCAGCGTATCCCCGAGCCGAACTCCCTGCCGTCGAAACCCGACAACCTGTACGGCCCCGAGCACTGGTGGGGCGGCAGGGACTTGTCGAGGCTGGCGCCGGCGAACGGGTATGTCGCCTGGACCCAATCCGAGTTTCTGTCGTCGGAGATGAACGGCATCCTACCTCTCCCTCTCCTGAATGTTCAGCGGCGTGTCGTTGATGCCCGGCCTCGGCGGCTGCGCGCCGAGCGGCGACTCAAGCGGCTTCGCCCCGAAGTCCATCCCGTTAGGCAGCGGGAGCATCGACGGAAGCCCCATCGGGACCTCATCCCTGGTGGGCGCCTGCGCGACCCTGTCCGACTCCGGCTTCGGGTTCGTGATCTTCACTAGCAGCGCCTCCCGCGCCACCCGTCCAGCGGCGGTATCCGGGCCAGCCAGGTGTCGCCCTGGAACCGCTTGCCCGTGATGAGGTTCAGTCGCGTGGTGTTCATGCGCAGTTGACGCCTGACGGCGCTGCGCCTCTCCTCGACCCTCTTGATCCTGTTCACCTTGGTGTCGGGGGCCATCATGTCGAGGGCGGCGCCGTACGCGATGGCGGAGAGGAACAGGGCGCCGAACGCCGGGACCAGCTCGTATGTGCCGCCCGTCACGGGAATCGTGAAGTCCGGCACGGGGCAGACCGTGTGCGTCGTGCCGTCGAATGTGGACGACGATACATGCCTGTCCTCGACCCTGCCGTCGGTCGCCGTGATCCTGACCGTGGCCCCGGCGTAGCCGTTGGCCCTGGGGTCCCTGGTGCCGAGCGTCGGGGTGTCGAGCCTGATGCATGACGCCGTGCTGCCGGAGGCCACGGGGCCGGTGCAGAGCTTGATCTCCCCCGTCGTGCCGTACCAGACATGGAGGGTCTCGTCCCTCTGGACCGTCGGCTCCACGGTTATCATGTGGTTGTCAAAGCTGATGCCCGGCCCGAAGGCGGACGACCGGCCCCTCGGCGCTACGAACCACTGGCGCTCGTAGTTGTCGTTGGCCTTGAAGATGGCGTAGATGCTCTGGATGTGCGGTGGCCTGGCGTAGTGCCGGACCCCGCTCTGGAGCGACAGCTCCCACAGGCAGGTGTTCGGCCCGTCGGCCTGCTGGAAGATGTCGCCAAGCTCGACGGCGCACGCCTGCTCAAGGTAGTAGATCACGCGGGCGTCCGAGTATTTGGCGACAGGCTCGTTGGTGGCCTCCCGCACATGTTGGATAGCTTCGCTCAGCCAAGACATAGAGAACCTCCCCAGACCGGAGAGGTCGAGAAAGACTGTATGAAGGGGGCGACCCCCCGCTGCGCGGGGGGTCCTCCTCAGCAGGTCACACTACCGGCTTCCAGTACGGGTCAGAGAACCCCAGCCTCTTCCCTATCCACCGGCGCATGTCTCGCGTCTCGTCCTGCTCGGCCTGGAACTGCTCGAGCTTGGACTTCTCGGCGGAGTCGAAGTCGTCGAACGAGAGGGCGGGGCCGTCGAAGAGCATCTCCTTGAGGTTCACGAAGTCCTGGTCGGTGACCTGGAGACCCTCGCAGGTGGGGTCGGGCGTCTCGAAGGGGTAGAGGGCCTCGACCTCCTCGATGGGGTCCTCCGTGTGGTGGATGCCGAGGACCCATCCGGTGAAGTTCCACCATATCGCCAGCCCGTCGATGCCGAGCATCTCGCTGAGGTCGTCGGCGACCTCCTGGTAGCGGTCGATGTGGCGGTGGGCGACGGGCAGGTAAATCATCTTGGGCATTATTTCCTCCTTGTTGTTTTGATGTCCTCAAATGTGCCGCCGGCGTCCCGGACGGCCTTGGCCCGGCGATAGGCTTCGGCGGCTTCAAGCTCGTCGTCGTGCAGGCCAAGATGAATCAGGCGACCCGACGATCTAATCTGCGCCAACCAACGGTTTCGCCAGCGATACCAAGAGACCCCTGGATAAGGGGATGTCGGCTTTCGGCCCCGGTATGTGCGCCAGTTCCGCAGATTATGCTGGTTCTGAGACCGCGAAACGATCCATGTGTTCGACGGCAGGTTATTGAGGCCATTGTGGTCGTTGTGGTCCACGACAAGCGGGTCGTCGCGTTCCAGTCCGGCTATGAGGCGGTGGGCCAAAACCGTGGTTCTTCGACCGTCAGGGCGGTGGGCGACCGCAGTGGCGTAGAAGGTGCCTGCCGTCTTATCCCACCGCACGCACCACCGATACTCCCTGAGTCCCGGCCACGCCGAGAACGGCGCGAGCATGGCCTTCACCCCATGCTTGGGGCTGTCAATGCGGATGATGACGGAATCATCTTCCCGCCACGCCCTGTTCCTGCCGTCCGCCAGCTCGTACCCCATGAGCCATTCTATCGAGGCGTCCTGCGCAAGAAGGCGGCCCTGGCCGGAGGCCAGGGCCGCCCATCCACTACGCAGCCTCGGCTGCGTTCAACCACCTCTGCTACGCCGACAGCTCCTGGAGACTGGTCAGCTTGATCGAGCGCGGGTCGTCGCATGTGTATGCGTGGACCAGCTCGCCAGGCGCCTGCCTCACATTCGTCACGGCGTCGGAGCTGAGCACCGGAAGCCAGATGTTCTGACTGCCGTGGAGAGGCGCTACGAATTCTACCTCCCCTGCCCCGATGGTCCCGTCACCCTTGCTGCCGCCCAACTCGGGCGCGACGACCTCGACGATGTTGTTCTGGGACAACCCGGCGAGGGTCCCCGGCCTCATCAGCGGGGCGCAGATGACCTTATACATCTTGCCCGAGGGCGAGAAGTACGGGACATAGAAGCTGCTGCCGGAGCCGTCCACCTTGAACCCGAGCTTGGGGTTGATGGCCTGGCCCTGGCCGTCGAAGATGACCTGGTTGTCGAACCCGTCCAGCAGGTTGCGCAGGACGCCGCTCGTCGTCGCCAGGTGCGACAGCGTCGCATCCGGGTATGCGTGCTCGAAGGCGCCGACATACCGGTTCAGCAGGCTGTTGCTCAGCGGGACCTCCGAGCCGAACTCCGTGACCATGTCCTTCACGAGCGACTTGAGGTACGGGTGCGTGCTCAGCGAGATCGCCGTGACGGCCTCGCTATCGAAGATGTTTCCGCTGTCCTTGACGAAGCTCTCCCACCCGTCCGGGTCGTGCGGCGTCTGAGCCGCCGTGACGATGGACGAGCCGGAGTATGCCGGGTCCTGGCAGTCGATGATAACATCGGTCGCCAGAATCTGGCTGGACCAGTTGGTCCCGTCCACAACCTTGGCAGTCACGGACCCGGCGATGTAGTCCACGCCGTCAACCATGACATACTTGCCAGTGCTGGCCAGCGTCGCGCCCGGGCTGTGCCGACGGGTCGTGCCCGCAGCGGCCCAGATTTCGATCAACTGACCGTCCTGGTAGGAGTGGATGGACGAGCTCGTCGGCGTGAAGGTCACCGTGGACACGCCCGTGCCACCGCCGGTGACGCTGTCACAGGTGCCGATGATCTTGCTGACCGAAGTGCCCGCCTGCTTGTAGAACGCCCGAACCTTGCGGCTGGCGATCTTGTGCGCGAAGCCCGTTACGAGCCTCTGGATGAACTTGGCCCTCATCGCCGGGAGCTTGTCCACCCTCATCATGTTCAGGGGGACGAAGAAGTTGACGACCGCGCGGACCAGCCTGAGCTGGACCTCGTGGATGCCCGGGTACACCATCTCGGCGAGGCCGGGGTAGGTGTCCGGGGACTCCATGCGGTGCGCCAGCGAGCCGACGGATGCCTCGTTGGGACCGTTGAGCGCCGTGCCGTACCGGATGGCACCGGACTCGCCCGTCCCGATCAGGCGCCTGGAAATCCAGTCCTGACCGATGACCTCCGCCGACCGCTCCTGGGTGATGGAACCCATGAACTGGTCGATGACACCGACATAGTCACGCACACCGGCGTTCAAGTCGGCTACCAGCGCCTTCTGATAGGCGCCCTCCATAATCGTTGCCATTTTGTCAAACCCCTGCGGCTAAGCCGCGAAAGTTGCCTTACTCGCGTGAGCGGTCCGCGTCCCTCTAGAGTTCGGGCAACCAAGCCTCGATCCTCTCCATCAGGTTCTCCCCGTATGCGGGGTCGGTCATGCTCACCGGATCCGGCGCCTTCCTGGGTCGGTAGGCATCAAGCGACGATCCCTTCGACGGCAATCCAGACAGGCTGGGTATGTCGTCTCCAGTGAAGGCATCCGAGTAGTCCTCAAGGGCGGCTCGAGCCTCTTCGAGCGACTCCTTGAGTGCCTTCTGGATGTCCTTCTCACCACCTTGAAGCCGCCTAGCAAGAATGCTGGCGGTATCCTTCTTCAAGCGATTCAGGTACTTCACGGACTTCCCGGCGAAGTCGCCGTGGAAATCGTCCGTCCTGATCGCGCTCTCCACTTCCTGCATCAGCTCCTGCTCGGCGCGTCCCATGTCGCGCTTGTCGAGCGTGCTGAAGCCGCCCTCGAGCTGCTCCAGCCTCTCCTTGAGCTGCTCGTTCTGCTTGCCGACGGCGATGACCGCATCGGCCATCTGGCCGAGCAGTTGGTCCACCTGCGGCTGCTGGCCCTGCTGTCCCTGCTGGGCCTGCTGGGCCTGCTGCTGTTGAGCCGGTTGCTTCCCTGCCATCCGTCTCTCCCACGAGGACACCTGCTGTTTCGCGTCGTCCGCGCCGACCCCGAGGCCGACGAGGACCTCCTGCATGGCCGCAGGGTCCTTCTCACTGACGGCCTTGCGGAAAACCCTACCGAATTGCGCATCGTTCAGGACCGCCCGCTGCTCCTCGGTCCACTTCTGCTTCTCCTGCGCGAACTTGTCCATGAGACTCTCGCCGGCTAGCTGCTTCTGCGCCAGCTCAATAATCTCATCGCGGCTCTTGACCATCTCCGCGCCGTTGACGGTGACCCGCTCGTGGTCCCCCAGGTTGCTCTTGGGCTGGTCCTGAGCCTCTCCCTGCTCCTGGTTCTGCTCCTGTCCCTGTCCTTGGTTCTCTTCGCTCATGTGTCCTCCTGACTATCGCGGACCCGGCGGGCCTCCCTGGCCCTGCCTCGCCATCATCTCGTCAATCGCCGCAGCCTCCTCAGCCGACGGCATACCTCCCGGGAGCTTCTTCCCGCGCAGCCTGTCAATCTCGTTCTGGTACTGCTGGAAGGCGATCTTGACATCGTCCGACGCCCACTTGAACTCCGGCTTCGACCTGAACTCGACGAGCAGCATCTCGTAGACCTCCAGGGCGTCCTCCTGGTGGATGTTGATGCCGCCTCCCTGTCCGGGTCTCACGCCGTCGTTGAACAGGATCATGTGCTGGAGCTGAGCCTGCTCCACCGCGTTCTGGATGCGTCGCTTCGGCCCGTCGATTCCGAGGCGCTTGCGGAAGTTCCAGACCCAGAACTCCAGGTCGGAAATCATCTGCGCGTTCCGCAGCATGATTGCCTGCTGCAACTCGTTCTCTTTGTCAGCAATCGCGGCGGTCCTGACGCCGATGTTCACCTCGTGCGGCCAAGGCAGGCTGCTCGAATCGAGATGGGCCTCCAGTGTGTTGGGGTCCACTGAGATGCCGCAGATGTTGTCGTCTACGACGGCGAGCCTGATGCTGTCGCCGGGGCGGAACCGCAGCTTGATCTCGAACAGCGCCGCCCTGTAGAACTTGGTCCACATCTCGGCGAGCATCGACGCGGGCGCGTCCAGCGGAATGTTGCTCGCCTGGAACAACGCACGGATACCGGGTTCCCCGACGCGCGACGGCCCCTGTCCCATCAGAAGCGGACTCTGGCCCGCCTGCTCGTTCAGCAGGCCGTGGAACATCTGGCCTACCTGGCCGGGCATCGAGCCGGCGTTGGTCGGCGAGACCGACACGACGCCGCCCCGCTCGGAGCCGGGCTGCGGGTCGTATGTGGCGAACTTGGGTCCGCGGTTGCCGATGTCCTTGAGCAGGTCCTCGACGGCGATTCCCATGTTGCCCGGCATGAGGAGGATGCCGTATTGGTCGTACTCCTTGGCGATTCTCGACAGAGCCGCCATCGTCTCCTCGGTGATTCTCTCGGTGGGGATGAGCTGCTCGGCCTTGCCCCTGCCGTAGAAGTCGGTGTGCTGGCTGTATGTGGCCATCCAGATGGGGAAGGGCGGTCGCATCGGCGCGCCGTTCGCCTCCATCCACGCCTCGTCGAAGACCTTGTCCGCCAGCAGCGCGTCGCCCGCGACGGCCACATAGCGGCTGTATGTGTCCTCCGGCCCCTTCTCCCACATCTCGTGCAGCTCGACATGGTAGGAGGAGTCCTCCTCTGCCACCGTGGTGCTGCTGCTGTAGCCGCCGCCGTCCGAATCGGCGCTGCGGCCATACGGGTGCTTCTCGGCCTTCATCTTCTGGATGCCGTCCTGGCCGCGCGGGACATTGAGGCCCTGCTGCGCCTTGAGCCACGCGACCGTCACCTTCCTGGTGCGCGTGACGGCGTCGCACTCACCTATGGGCTTGTTGGCCGGGACGCTGCCCAGCTCGTCGCCACGAATGATGTCCGGCTCCACGACGAGCGAACCGTCCGGCCTCTCGCTCAACACGGGCCGGAGTCCGACTGGGCCTGAGAAGATGATTCCGCGCCTCGTCGAACCCCACGCGACCGCCATCTTGTCCTGGCTGAACATCGCGTCCAGGACTATCTGAGCCGCCGACGCCTTTCTCAGCCCTGTCAGGTTGTTCTGGAGCTGCGTCACAGACGGAGAGAGGTCCTGGCCGGTGAGCCTGGCGTACTCGGTCACGCACTTCTGGAGCGTCAGGTTGAGCGAGAAGGCCAGAGGGTTCTCGTCGGACTCGTCCATGAAGTCGATTCCGTCGAGCGTGCCCTCCTCGAACGACACGCCTGTGAACCGCCTGGCGCCTGAGCACCACGCCTCGGAGATGGCTATCTTGGTCTTGACGCGGTTGCGGTAGGTGACATTGTCATCTATCGCCCGGTTCACGGCCCGGACCAGGGCCTTCGTATCCTTCGGGAATTCGGTTGAGGATAGCACATCCACCTCCGGCGAATGAGGACATTACTAAATCACGGGCGCAGCCAGCGCTTCTCTTCCTTGGGCTTCCTATGCTGTCCGGGACGGACAACAACATAACACGACGACTCATCCTCCGGCTCCGGCTTGCCTTTGGGCTGGACATCGGCCAGACCCCTCTTCCTGTAGCACGGCGCCGACTTCCAGAACCATCTCGCCGCCGCCAGGGCCGCGAGAATCAGGGCCGCGAGAGCCACGCACTGCAAGACAACTAGGGTTTCAACCACTTCCCACCCCTCCTCTTCTGCGTTCTCTTGTTCGTCCGCGCCTTGGCCGTCAGGCTTGGGGACGGCGGCACGCACAGCCCCCACTGCTGGCCCGTCCTCGGGTCCACCGGCTGCCCTTCCGCGATCTGCTGTTCCGGCGTGACGACCTTCTTCTCCTGCGCGATTGCCCCGATGCCGCGCCCCTCGGCGAAAGCGGGCATGGAGAGCATGTCGATGGCGTCGTCGTTCTCCAGGAGCGACAGGTCGGGCGTGAACAGGCGAATCTGGTCGTATAGCTGCATCCAGGTCGGGTCGCCCTTCTTCTCGCGCGGAAGGAACATGCAGTTCGATGTGAACCTCCACTCAAGACCCGCGATTCGGCTCCCCTTGTCCATCCCGTGGTACTTGGTCCCGCCGACCATGAATCCGTGCTTGCCCTTCTGGGCCAGCGCCGCCGCCATCGTCCTGACCCTCTCGCGCAGGGTCGCCTGCTTGCCGACGCTCTCGACGGTGACCAGCGCCACCTTCCAGCGGTCGGCCATCTCGCACACCTTCTGGAGGAGCTGTTCCTCGCTCACCTTGGCGAGGTACATGTCGAGCACCCACTGGCGGTTGAGCGCGTCGAACCCGGAGCACATGCAGCCGGAGTAGTCGCTGTGCGAGGAGACGGTGGACGCGAAATCGACGGTTATCATGCGGAAGAACGACGGGAAGAGGTCGGACGCGATCTCCGACTTCTCGATGGGGTAGTCCCTCTCGTCCGGCTCGTTCCAGTGGACGACCACATCGGATGTCAGCGGGTCCGGGTCGAACGACGGATGCGGCCTGTCCGTGAAGTCGCTGTCTTCCGCCCTGGCGTTCCTCGGCACAAACTTGCCGTCCTCGATGTCCTGCTTTCTCCGCCTCTCGAACTTCTCGTTGGGCGACATGCGCGTGATCCACCACTGGTGGTAGCGGTCGTCCATCCTGAACAGGGCGACATCCTCCGCGCCAGGTTCGTTGCAGAACTGCGCGGAGTACGCCGCGTCCCCAAGCTCCTTCCGCTTTGCGTCGAGGTACTCGGCGTCCCACTTCGCTGGCCAGAGCAGCATCCTCTCGCCGTTCGGCCCGATCCATTCGGCGGAGAGCGTCGTCCTGTACCAGAACGTCCATCTCTCGTCGGTGTCGTCGAACTTCCCTTTGGCGGCGTGGTATGCGTAGAAGTCGCGGCGGGAGAGCGTGGAAATCCAGAGGATTGACGCCTTGCGCTCAAGCATCGGGTGGATGACATGGTGCATCCAGTCGTCAATCTTGTCGCGCGTCGCGTCGGGGTCGCGGTTCGCCTTGTTGTGGTACTCGATGTCGTCGATGATGATGAGGTCGGGACGCTCTCCGACGATGGAGCTGGACTTCCACGCCGCCACCGTGATTGAGCACCTGTTCTTGAGCGTGATCTTCGAGTGCGACCACACCCCCTCGTGCCGGCTGGAGTGAAGCTCGCCGAACTCGGACCTGATGACGGGGTTGTACCTGAGCTGGTACGAGATGTCATCCATGATCGTCGAGACCTTCTTCTCGGAGATGGTCAGGATCAGGATGTCGAACTTGCGCCCCGGCTTGTTGGTCGCGGCCAGCCAAATGGGCAGGCTCTTCGTGACCACGGTGGTCTTGCACGCGGCCCTCGGCCACTGCACCATCACCTTCGGGTACTGCGCTATGTCGCGGATGATGCGCCTGTGGAACTCAGGCGGGCCTCCGTGGATGAGGTCCTTGTAGAACAGCCCGTTCGGGCACGGGCTGTCCTCCTTGCGCCCGAGGCAGACATCGCAGAAGAAGCCGTGCGCCCGCTCGAACTCCTCCGGCGTCTTGCCGTGCGGGGAGTACGCGGCGAGCCTGGCCTCCTTCTGCTCCGCGGGCGGAAGGTCGGCGTAGTTCTCAGGCAGCAGTGGCTTCACTACGCCTCCATTGTCTCGAACAATGCCTTCGCCGCGGCGAACCTGACATGCTGCTTGAAGATGGCGACGCCTGTGGCCAGCCTGTCGTTGGTCAGCCGCCACCTGGCGACCTCGGCGATGTGCTCCTTGTCCTCGAGCAGCTCGTAGAACCTCGCCCAGAATGCGTTGGCGACATCCGACCCCAGCGTCGCGGGGTGCGGCGAGTCCAACAGCCTGCATGTGGCGGTGGCCGCGTTCCTCATCGTCTCGGACCACTGCCCGTCCGAGCGCCTCTGCGCGGCGAGCTGGCCCGTGATGGAGTTCACGATGGCGTCCACGCCGGTGCCGCCGAGACCGGGCAGGTCGGGCTTGGGAGCCGGCGGCTTCTTCGTCTCGGCCTTCTTCGCCGTCGTCTTGGTCGTTTTCTTGGTCGTCTTCTTGGCCGTCGTCTTCTTCTTGGCCGTCGTGGTCTTCTTGGCCGTCGTGGTCTTCTTCTTAGCGGTTGAGGCCACCGCCCGTGCCGGGGACGGCGGCGTCGGGGAGCTTCCAGCCGAAGCCTCTCCCATCTTCTCCTTCGCCAGGCGGATGTTCCTCTCCGCCTCCGTCTCCGTCGGGGTCTGCGTCTCCCCCTCCTCGCCGCCCGCCTTCGACAGCAGCTCCTGCGCCAGCCTCTGCATCTCCGTCGCGTCCTTCTGGGTCACTTCGCTCTTCGACATCCAAGCCTCCATGCTTCATAGCAGCGTAATTCATCTCCTGGTCTTCCGGCTCCTCGTCGTCGTGGTCGAGAGCCTCCCGCCGTCTCCGTTGCAGCAGGTTGATTGCGTCGAGCTGCTTCGCGTGTCCGGGGTCCCGGGCGATGGTCAGGAGCAGCTCCATCTCCTCCTCCAGCGTCCAGCCGGCGGCGAGGAGCGCCTTCTCCATCGCCCTGAGCGAGCAGCACTTCCGCAGGTCGATGTCCCGTGGGGGGGTGGGGGGGTCTCCGGTCGGCACCTCCGTCGTCCTTGACTCGGCAGCGCCGCCACGCCGCCGACCGGCTTTGGCTCCCCTCCTCCTTTGAAGCTCCGGGTCGGTCCTCCTGACCAGCTCCGCTGTGAGCCTCATGGCCTCCTGGCGATCCTTCGCCTCGGCCAGCGGGACGCGCTCGTGGTGGGGGTTCTCCGCGAGCCATGCGTCCAGCGTCTTGTTGCGCCCCTTGCGCACCTTCCACGCCTTCGGGTCCTTCGCGTGGGCGACGAAGACCACCTCCTCGTCGGGGCCACTCCTGATGCCGAAGACGGTCCAACTCATGGCTTCCCCACAAACCTCAGTCTGTTGTATGGCCACGGCCCGCGCGTCGGCTTCGGCTTGCGGTTGTGCTTCTCCATCACATGCTGGATGTTCCTGACGCAGCCCTCCGCCGTCCTCCTCAGCATCTCCTCGCCGTCCTCGTCGCGCAGCCATTTGAGGAACACGAACAGGTTGCCTGTGAGTCGGCAGTCGTCGTGCTTCTCGCACTTCCGCTCATACGGCGCCTGGAGCATCTCCACGAGCCGCTGGGGCGGGCACCACAGGCCCAGCCACCACGCGGCCCACAGCCAGACCTTCCACCGAGCCGGCCTGCTGTCCGGCTGCACGGGGAGGAAGATGTCGTTCGCGCCGACTATCGGCGCCACGAACTCCAACTCCGGGTACTCGTCCCTCACGATTCTCTCAACCAGGTCCGACGCTTCCTTGTTCGTCATCTCCCCCTCCACATCGAGCCGTATGCCAGGCACAGGTGGCACTGGCGGTATCCCTTCGCCCTCTCCCTGCCGCAGCGGACGCACTTCCTGTCCGCCTTCCACTCCGCGATCTGGGCCTTCATCTTCTTGCGGTACTTCTTGCGGCAGGCCAGGCATGTCGCCATGCCGGGGGTGGCCTTCTTCGCGCAGTAGCGGCAGAGGCCCTCGGCCTTCCGCTTCTCGCCCCACTCGCGGGCGTACTCCCTGCTGTGCTCGCGGTAGCACTTCTTCGAGCAGTATTTGCGGCGTCCCTTGGGGATTGGCAGTCCGCAGAGATGACAGGTCTTGTCCACGGACTTTAGACGGTGGGGAGAACTTTATAGAACGGGTGTCTGCCGCCTACATCTCGCAGACGATCTCGGGGAACCGCTCGAGCCACGCCTCCCACGACCCCGGCGCCCGGACATCGTCAAACCGCTTCCTCGCCGCCTGCGCCGCCGCGAAGTCGAACTGCGACGCCGCGCGGGGGTGGTTCTTCGCCAGCTCGTCGAGCAGCTTCTGGGCGACGGGCAGCGGCGGGAACACGGTGGCCATGAACATGCGGTTCCGGTGGATGGCGCGGGTGTCGGGGGGGTAGGGGGTCTTCGTCTTGAAGACATGGGCGGTCCTGACCGTCGGGGCCAGCCTGACCTCGCCGCCGGCGAGCCATGTGCGCAGGGCGATGTCAGGCTCCTGGCCTCCCCACTTGTCCAGCCCGGCGAGCATGTCCACCCTCTCCCACCATTTCCTGGTCGTGCCGTACACGCTGCCCATCGGGCACGGGATGGCGCCTTCCCTGCGGCGGTGCTGCCAGACGCCCTCCAGTATCTTGAGGCCCTTCTTGTCGTCCTTCCGCCTGACGACGAAGTTGGCGCCGTAGTATGTCCCCTTCGCCATCTCCAGCGTGGGGGTTACACCCTTCTCCTCCTTGAGTCCGCTGCTGAGGGCGACATGCACGGCGTCAGGCTTGGCCCCGATGGCGTGCATGTATTCCTCGTCCCAGCCGGGGTGGAACCTCACATGCGCGTCCGAGATGATGATGCTGTCGGTGGACGCCATGCCGACGGCCATCCTCTTGGACGCGAACAGGCCGATGGCCATGTCCAGCCGGTGCACCTTGGCGCCGGGAATGTCCGTCACGGGCTTCCTGGACCCGTCATCAATGACGATGATCTCCACGGGTCCGTCCGCCGCCGACAGCGCCGACTCGCATGTGCGGGCAATCTCGCCGTCCTCGTCGCGCGACGAGATTATCAGCGAGACTCGCGCGCCCACACCCAGTGGCTTGGGATGAGCAGGAACTCCTCCTCGTCGATTTCCACCTTGCAGAAGTTCCCGGTGATGTGCTGCTGGAACCTCACCCGGTCCCCCTTCGTGAACCGCGCCGGGGAACCGTCTTTCATCTTCTCGGCGGCCAGCACCACCGTCCCCGTGTGCTTGTCCCTCCTCGCCTGGTCCGGCATGATGATGCCCTTCATCTCCTCCTCCGGCGCATCCCTCTTCACAAGCAGATTCCCGTCGAACAGCTCGATTCCCTTCATCTTTCCTCCTCCTGAGTATCACCTCGCCGCGCGGTGAGTCGCGCAGCTCCATCTCCATGCCCGACTCCTTGACGAAGGCGTCCACGGCCTTGCGCACGGAGCCGATGTACCTGTAGTCGTCCACGAGAATGGCGCCGCCGGGGAGCAGCACCTCCAGGGCCATCTCCAAATCGTGCAGGCATCCCGCGGTGGTGTGGTCGCCATCGACGCGGACGACATCGAAGCAGCCGTATGGCTTCAACTCGTGCAGCTTCTGCGTGTCCGCGATCTCTATGACGGCGTCGTATGGCTTGAGAATCTCGACCGCCCAGGGCGTCCACGGTCCGCCCTGTCCGCCGTGCTTGTTGTTCTCCGCGTCCAGCCCGACATAGCGGGCCGTGGGGCAGGCGGAGAGCATGGCGAACGCGCTGTAGCCGGCGCGCACGCCAATCTCAAGAATCGACTGCGGGCTGAGTTCCGCCGCTATCGCGTGAAGCGTGCCGTAGATTTTGCGGTAGAGGCCGCTGTCCCAGCGCTTGAAGCCGTTGGCGTCCTGCGGTGCTATTGCCGTCCTCGGAAACTCCCAAGCCATCCGTGGCTCCTTTCCCCTTGTTCTATCGCGGCTCCCTCAAGTATTCCGCGTGGTGCCACCCCTGATCCTTGATGAACCGCAGCGTGGGCTTCGGGTCCACCTCCGGCAGCGCCTCCGGTATCTCGTCGCCGTATGACAGCATGGTCAGCGCCGACCCCTCGATGGCCGCGACGGTGGACAGGCACTCGACCTTCGGGCGGTCGTAGACGATCCATGTGGTCGCGCCGGACGCGAGCGATGGGACGGCCCCGTGGATGCGCCCGGAGAACACCCTCTTCGCCGAGACATAGATGGGCATGAAGGCGTGCCACTCGGACGAGAAGAACACCTTTTCCTTCCCGAAGATCGCCCTGGCCCGCGAAATCTCCTGCGGCTCGTGGACGGTCACGATGTCCGGCTTGTGCATGTCCGCGAACCGCCGCCAGTAGTCGTCGAGCTGCGAGGAATAGACGCCGTTGCCGCCCGCCGCGCGGTAGCACACGACCAGGTCAACCTGCTTCTCGCACTTGGGTCGCGGGGCGTAGAAGGCGGGATCGAGGAACCGCTCGCACTCGATGCCCTGCTTCCTGATGAACTCAAGCGCCGCGTCATCCCTCGCGGTCGCCTTGGCGATGTTGTCCTTGAGCCGCAGGAGCTGGCCGGGGCTTCCGGTGCGCCCGACGCCGACGATGTATGTCGGCACACTCCTCTTGGCGCAGGCCGCGTAGAGTGGGGCGACGCCGCCTCCGCACCACTCGGGCGTGCCGGCGACGACCAGGAGGCTGGCCTGCTCGGCCATCTCCTCGACGCTCGGGAGCATCTTCGACTCCTGGTGGATTCGCTTCCCGCCCTTGAGGATGTGGCGGTCGATGAAGAGCATCGTCGCGCCCCTGAGGCCGAGAAGCTCGACGACGCCCTCGCGGATCAGGTCGTCGCCCATGTTCCATCCGGTGGATGTGTTGATGATTATCATCTCGACCTGATCCTCTCCGCCGCCTCCGCGACTTCCTCCGGTTCCGGGTTCGGTGCGCCGAGGTACTCGACCTTGGTCTCAAAGGGGTTCCACGACTTCTCGTACCGCTTGCGTATGGGGCTGTGGTCGCACCATGTGACATGCCTGGACCCGGACAGCGACGCGAGGTGTATCGGCCCGCTGCTCGGCCCGATGGTCACGCCGGCGCCCCTCAGCACCGGGCACAGCCAGTCCAGCGGGATGCCCCTGATGTCCACCGCGCCGTCGTATGTCCTGTTGTCGGGTCCGCCCGCGCAGCCGACCCGCCACCCCTTGGCGACCAGAAGCTCGACCAGCTTCTTCGCCATGTCCTCCGGGTAGGATTTCCTGTTGGGGTCGCCGCGCCCCCCCTTGAGCGTCTTCGGCGGGCGGAAGAAGCACACGGCGTCGAACAGGACCTTCGGCGGCCTGCCGAACTCCCTGTGCTCCCTCGGCGGGGGGTTCTTCTTCCAGCCTTGGGTGAAGACATCCTTCCACCGCGCCACGGTCCAGTCCTCTCCGATCTCAGGCAGCTCGCCCTCGAGAATCTGCCCGGTGTGCTGGGCGTGTCCCTGCACCTTGAGCGGCACAATCTCGTCGGCGAAGTCGTCCACGATGTGGGTGAGGGACCTGTCCAGGGCGAAGACCGTGCGGTCGTGCTGCCTCGACATGTGCCTGATGGCCGGCGCGTACCACAGCAGGAGCCAGCCAAGCTCCCCCTTCCACTCAGCGTACAGCGTCGTTCCCATCCTCTTCCTCCCTCCGTGGCGGCCTGGCCATTGGCTCGCCTGCGAGCCGCTCGTTCAGCATCCGGGTCAGCTCAACCTTCTCCGCCTCCGTGCTCTTGTCCCACAGGTTCAGGGCGTGCAGGATCGCCACTTTCCTCGGCGCCGAGGTCAGGCCGTCCTTCTTCGCCAGCCTCGACACCATCCTGGTGAAGGTCCTTCTCGTCATGTGCTTCCTCCCCATCCTTGCCCCCGAACGCCATCTCGTAGTTCCTGGCGTATGTCTCACTGTCCACAAAGCTCGGCCTGCGGTGGCTCCCCTTCGACATCGCTGTCCCTCCCCGATGGCAGTGGCGTGGTGGTGGTGGTGGTCGGCCATTTCCCGCAGGCCGGGCATGGCCCGCCGTCGTCCCAGTGCCTCAACGAGATGAGCGAGCCGCAAAACTCGCAGCCGAACCACACCCTCATCATTTCGTCAGTCTCCAATCCTGAACTGCGGGGCCTGCTCCTTCCAGAGCCGCATCCTCCCGGTCCCGTCGGGCAGGATCGCCAGCGATATGTTCGCGCCGTCGGCCACGAGGCGCTTCAGCTCCGCGCTGGCCTCCGGCTGCTCGGACGCCCACTTCGCCACGGCGTAGTTCAGCTCCGCCGCCGACATCTCGACGGTCAGCTCCGTCTCCCTCACGACTTCGTTCTTCTGCTCGTGCACCTCCACGGCCTCCTTCCGCTCGTCCCCAATCCCTTGAGCTGGAACCGGGAGACATTCCGCGTCCCGGTCTCCAGCCCGTCCAGCACGGCCCTGGCCCACGCGCCGCCCCGCGTCCTCAGCGCCTTCCTGGCGAGCCTCACCCTGCTCGACACCGCCGCCTGCGTGATGCCCAGCATGTCGCCGGCGTCCTGCTGGCTCGCGCCGGCGAGCATGATCCTTACGGCCTCAATCTGCGTGGTCGTGAGCAACTGGTGTGCGGGCGCCAGATTCCCCTCCAGCACATCGAGCGCGACCTTCATGGTCTTCCTCGCCTGGTCCCGCTCGACTAGCCGCTTGACATAGTAGTGGGTCAGCTCCCACGAGGTGCCGAGCGTCACGGAGAGCTGCCTCATCGTGCAGCCCGACCGCACGGCCTCCAGCACCAGCCTGCCAAGCTCGTCCTCCGGCGGCTCGATGGCCAGCAGGCGGCTTCCCCACTTCAGCTCCCGTGCGGGAGCCACCGCGTACTCGTGCCGTTTCCCCTTCCCCATGAGCCATTCTATCGCTCACATTCCAAACGCATCGCGGAGGTTGTCGTCCCTGCGCTTCCTCGCCCCGGCCTCGGGGTCACTGTGACCTCTGTCCTCCCGGGGATTGGTCTCCTCCGCGTCCTCGGCGACCTCCTCGGTCTCGACATCCTCCTGGCACAGGTGGGCGTGGATTTGCGCGAAGTCCTCGTTCGCGGACTCCACGATGTCCTCCCTGAGCTGGCGCAGGATGTCCGGCCTGATCGCATTCCCCATCAGCTTGTCGATCGCGCGGACGGCCTTGACCTTGAGGTTCAGCCACCGCTTCGCGTACTCCAGTTGCATCCTTGTCATGCCGTCCCTCCCTCCGAAAGACTTATCCAAACAGCAGCTTCTCCAGCCACTCGTTCTCCTTCTCCCTCCTCCCGTCCCCGGCCTCGGCGATCTCCTCCAGCCTGGACGGCAGCTCCCTCGGCACCGGCGCGCGGGAGAGGGGGACCCCCTCCCTGTCGGTCTCGACGAGGTGGCGGAAGAAGACGGCTCTGGCGACCCATCGCTCCTGCGGGTCGAGGTCGTAGACGGTCCCCTCGACGAACTGATCCCCGTCGGGGTTGAGGAACCCGCCGCACATGTTGACGATGAAGTGGGACACAGGTGGTTCTAGGGGCGTCCCCGCCGGCGGCGCGTCCGGGTGACCCGCCTGACGGCGCACTTCCGCACGCCGAAGCGCTCAGCCAGCTTGCGCACCACCTTCACCTCCGTCTCCTGGAGGTCGTACCCCCGGCGCCGCGCCTCGGCCATCGCCAGGTTGAACAGCCTGCGCACCTTCTCCCACTGCTCCTGCGAAATCGCCTTGGTGCGCTTGTAGTCGGGCGTGACATACTCGACGGGCCGGCGGGGCTTGCCCATGATTTCCCACTTCCAGCCCTTGCTCGGCGGATAGGCCACACCCAGCCACGCGAGGTCCTTCTTGGTGAACCCCCCGCGCCTCGACCGGCGGGACTCAATCATCGCCAGCGTCACAATCTCGACCCCCGCGCCCCTTGATATCTCACCTCTCATAGCTCGGCCTCTCGTCTCTCAGCCCGCCCTGCCGACGCACCGGCCCCCTAACCCCCGAGAGAGAGGGGGTTCGGGAAAGCCTGTCGCGCCGACTGGGCATTGCCCTGCCGCTCGCACCATGTGGCCGGCGAGGATATCGTGGTCCCGGCCAAAAGCCCCTCCACGCCCGGTCGCGCCGTGCTCGCGCTCAACACCGGGGTTTGCTTGGCTGGTGGTTCTCGGCGGCATGTGGTTGCTGTCTGGCCGCGTCGAACATGTGTGTGTGGGACAGGGGAGCCTTGGGCAGTGTGTTCGTGGTTGGCCGGGACATCCTATCCGCCAGCTCTCGCTGACAAGGTCATTATAGCGGACGGTTTCAGAACCCGACGATTTTTTGGTTTGGGCGGCCGGCCTTCGGCCGGCACGCCCCCCCGAAGAGGGATGTCCAGATGCCGTTGCCCGAGGGCGCATGTCCCCGGAGCCGCTTTGTCGGGCTTCGATAGAATGGGATAGGAGGTGGGCATGGGAACCACAATCTTCGACCAGTCGAACCACACATGCGGGGTCTGCGGGAACGCGACCGAGGGGTACATCACCGAGGAGCACGGGACGCTTTGCCGGCGGTGCATCGACAGGCTTGACCGAGCGGAGGTGGCGGCGGAGGCCGTCTTCCCCGTCAGCGACTTGGCAATCAGCCAGAAGGACCCCGGCGGGACGGGCAGGCTGCTCAAGGAGCGGGACGCCAAGGTCAGGGGGGCCACGCTCAAGGTGCTGGGCGCCTGGGCTGAGCACGACGACGAGACCCACAGGTGGCAGGCCACGGAGCGGATGCGGCACGCGGCGAAGAAGAGGGCGGGGTGCACTTTCCGGGGCGGCTGCGAGTGTGAGGTCTGCGACGCGGGTTGACGAGCAGCCGCCGGCGGAGGCCACCGACGCTGCGCGTCGGCCATGACGACGGAAGACGGCTACTCGTCCATGTCGTGCAGCATCAGCTCCTGCCTGATCCAGTCGCCGGCCTGCGCCTTGAGGTGCTTCTTCATCTCGTCGATATGCCTCGCCAGCCACCGGACGCACTGCTTGTCGATCCAGTTCGGCTTGTCGCGCTGGACGAGGGAGATGAGCATCCTACGGGTTCCCATGAGCGGCCTCCTGAATAGGGGGGACGCCCCCGCGAAGCGGGGGTGGCCCCGGCCCATTCTATCAGTCCTCGATTTCCTCGAGTTCGCGCCCCTGGGCGTCCACATACCCGCCCTCGCCGTCGTCGAAGGCGTCGGCCTCCCAGCCGTCCGGCAGCTCCTCCTCGTGGACGAACAGCACCTTGGCCGGGTCCGCGTGGACCGGGTAGTCCCGGTCCGTGCACCTGTCCCCG
>Ga0180435_10001204_pt1 | contig 27181 bp, 24 predicted proteins | sample SS_ome_3_FD_132467 | JGI IMG/M metagenome (GOLD analysis project Ga0180435, IMG submission 132467) | Hypersaline lake sediment archaeal communities from the Salton Sea, California, USA - SS_3_S_1 metaG | ecosystem: Environmental > Aquatic > Non-marine Saline and Alkaline > Hypersaline >... | reverse complement strand
TTGTATTCTTCATTGTCTCTGAAATAGGTGTTGAAATTGTGAAAATCCCTTCCTGCTGCACCAATAATAATGATGTTCTTTCTGGTCATATGTTATGTAGTTAAAGTTCGTGATCCTAAATGTAGAAGTTTATTTATCCTGCTAAACTGAACATGCTGTATAATAGTAAATCCAGGACCCAGAGAACAACTTTGAAACAGAAGCGTAATATATTAGATGGGGTTTTTCGAATAATTTTACCGAAATTCGAGATTAGTAAGGAAACATAGGTGAACTTTCTGGCACATACATATTTGTCCGGTGGCAATGAAGAAATCATTGTCGGTAATTTTATGGGCGACTATGTGAAAGGGAAAAACTATCTACTCTTTCCCGAGCAGGTGAAAAAGGGGATTCTCATCCATCGTGATATCGATTCATTTACCGATATGCACGAAGTGACACGTCGAAGCAAACAAAGACTCTCTTCCAGGTATCATAAATATGCGGGGATCATCATTGACATCTTCTACGATCATTTTCTTGCCTCGCTGTGGAGTAGCTATTCCACATTACCCTTGAGTGAATTTGTGAGCCGGACCTACGATTTACTGAAAAGAAACTACAAGGTACTGCCCGATTCCATCAAACATTGGTTTCCCACCTTCCTTGAAAACAACTGGATGATGGCATATACTACCGTGGAGGGCATAGAGTTGGTTCTCGAGCGAATGTCGGCTAATACCTCACTGCCCGATCATTCAGCATTTGCTGTGGAGGTTTTGCGGAATCAGTATTCGATCTTCATGGAAGATTTTCTGGAGTTCTTCCCCACAATTATTGCCTTCCTGGAGGAGAAATATGAGATTGAAATCTCCGTGGAAAGAGATAATTATCCGGAAAGTTAGCTAAGCAGAGAGCTCAGGCAGACTGCTTATTGTCCTGAGTAAGTGAGTGGCCGGGTAATTTATCAACCTTCAACAACCTAAGGTACTCGCTCTCATAGAAAAACTCATTTTCTCCAAAAGCTGGTTTCAGATCATCGAGCCATTGAGCTTTCTCATCATAAGCTGCGAAAAATGGCTTGCCAACCCAGTTTGGATCCCGTCCCTGAAGGAATTCCAGGACAAATACTTTTTCGCCCTTTACTTCGGTAATTCCCACTATCCTGACCTTACCAGGTCCGGCCGACATACTGGGTCCCCTGACGGTTCTTGCGATTCCGCTGACCTGCTGAATGGCTTCCGTGTAGATGTGCTGAGCCTTTTGAAGATTGACGCCAAAATAGGATTGTGCTCCGGTATCCCTGGCTACGAACATGTAGTAGGGTATGATACCCAGATTAACCTGTTTTTTCCACATATCTGCCCAGACAGCCGGATCGTCGTTGATGTGACGGAGTAAGGGGCTCTGACTTCGAATCTGGGCACCAGTTCCCCTGATTGTAGCGATGGCTTCCTGGACCGCATCGGTCTCCAGTTCGCGGGGATGGTTAAAATGTGCCATAAAGGCCATATGGATGCCCCGGTCGCTGACTTTGCGGAATAAATCCATCAACTCCGCTGAATCTGGATCAGTTAAGTAGCGGTAAGGCCAGAATGAGAGTGACTTGGTGCCAATGCGTATGTTCTGTATCTGGGGAAGATCGGCTTCAAGTATGGCATCTATATATCGGGCGAGGATATCTGCCTTCATGACCATGGGATCACCACCTGTAAACAGTATGTCAGTTATAGACGGATTCTCTTTCAGGTAGGAAATCATCAGCTTGGGCTGTTTCATGGCAAATTTCAGTTCATTGATACCTGTGAACTGGGGCCACCTGAAACAAAAAGTACAATAGGCATGACAGGTTTGTCCCTGGGTAGGGAAGAAGAGCATGGTTTCACGATACTTATGCTGTATTCCGGTGAGTGATTCTCCCTGCAGGTTGGGAACATTATGCTCCAGTTGTCCCGCGGGGTGAGGATTCAGGCTTAGCCTGAGTTCTGCAATATGTTTGGCCAGATCTGCTTTACTTACCTGTTTTTCCACCATGTCTGAGAGGGTACTGAATTGCTTGGGCTTCAGCATGTCTTTTTGGGGAAAATTGAGTATGAACATGGGATCATCCTGGTAATTATCCCAGTCGATCAGTTCATTGACGACGTAATTGTTGGTTTTAAAGGGAAGTACTTCTGAGACCGTATTTATGGCATGGACCTGCTCCTTGCTGAGTTGATTATAGGTAGGTATTTTATGCAGATTATGTCTGGCGTATGCTTGATATTTCATAAGAACTCCTTTCAAGAATTATCCAGGCAGCGCTTCCTGGCGGATTGCAAAGGTACAAAAAAATGAGAAGGAAAGCAAGTAATGCCTGGCCCGCAGCCCTTGGCCGTACTAGAAAAGCCGGTATTAACGAAGCAATTCGAGCCGGCTGGCATCCAGTCTCAGGAAGATGAAAAGGAACATGGTGAAGGCCCAGAGAGAGGAACCCCCATAGCTGAAAAAGGGCAGAGGAATTCCTATTACGGGAAGCAGGCCGATGGTCATACCTATGTTCACCATGAAGTGTACCACCAGGATGGATATAAAGCCGTAACCGAAGATCCTGCTGAAAGACGATCGTTGACGTTCTGCTAAAAATATAAGACGAAGCAAAAATCCTGCATAGAGCAGAATCACAAAAGTAGTGCCCAGAAAACCCCACTCTTCTCCAACGGTGCAGAAAATGAAATCGGTGCTTTGCTCCGGCACAAAATGCAGTTTTGTCTGAGTGCCATTGAGATACCCTTTCCCCGAAAATCCCCCGGAACCTATGGCAATTTTGGACTGATTTACATTGTATCCCACACCCTGCGGGTCATCTTCCAATCCAAGGGTGACATATATACGGTGCTGCTGATGGGGTTTCAGCACGTTGTTCATGGCAAAATCGACCGAGATGATAAAGATGATGGAAACAAAAATCCCAGCCAGAATCTTTATTTGCAGGTACTCCCTTAAACGAAGCCCTTTTGCCAGAGCCAGCAGACTTACCGGGAGAAGCGCGGCTAAACCCAGCAAAAACAAGGAGAATTCTGTTTGCAGCAAGTAGTTGATGCCGTACATCACTGCAAACATCAGGGCTACCCACAGCGCGCTGATCACGCCCTTTTTAAAGGACCTGGCCATTACCATATACAGGATCAGGCAGGCTCCCACAATGATTAGCAGGATCATTGCTTTATCGAGAAGCAGGGTGGTGAAAAACAGGATGGCCAGAACTACCAGCATCATCATGATATTGGACGAGAATCCTTCCCGGAATAGCACCAGGATAAAGGCAGCGTAAACCAGGACAGATCCCAGATCGGGTTGTAGCATGATCAAAATGGGGGGTGCAAAGATCAGGGCTCCGGCCTGAATCAGGTGCCAGAATTTTTTGAGATGGAAATTATGGGATGATAAAAGGTTGGCCAGTGCAAGGGCGGTTATGGGTTTGGCAAACTCGGAAGGTTGAAGCTGAAATCCCCCGATCACAAACCAGCTTTTCGCACCGTTGATTTCCCTGCCGAATAGCAGTACACCCACAAGCACACCCAGAAGAATGATATACAGGAAGTAAGAAAAGTGCAGGTAAAACTTGGCATCCAGAGCCAGGAGGAGAAGGGCCAGAATCAGCGATGCAGCTATCCAGATAAATTGTTTCCCAAAACGCTGGGACAGGTCCAGTATCCCGCCTTCTGCTTCCATAATATTGGCAGAGTAGATGTTCATCCAGCCAAAAATCATCATGACCAGCCACAGGAGGATGGAGATCCAGTCCAGATTTGCTATGGTTCTATTCCTCTGTACCATATACCATGGTTATCAATTGACTGCTGTCTGCCTCAGGGGCAGCATCCGGAGTCGTGTCTCTTTTTCGTTGAGGTGTTACTGGCTGAGTAAGCTGCAATACCCAGTTTTCATACCAGGTTCTTTTTACTTCCCGGTTGAGGTATTTTTCGATCATCAGGCTGGCTATGGGAGCTGCATAGGTTGTCCCGAAGCCCTGATTCTCCACATATACGGCAATGGCAATTTTGGGATCATCCCTGGGTGCAAAGGCAATAAAAATGGAGTGATCGTTACCATGCGGATTTTCTGCGGTTCCGGTTTTTCCGCAAACCCTTATATCTGAGATCTTTGCATTTCTTGCGGTGGAGCCCTTGCCTCCGTTAACCACCAGGTCCATGCCTTCTACAATGGGCCTGTAATGGGACGTATCGATGGTGGTAAAATGCCTTTCAAGGTAGCTTTCATCGATCTGATCTTCTCCTTCGATGTCTTTGACAAGGTGAGGTGTGATATAATATCCCCGGTTGGCAATGGTGGCAGTCATATTAGCCATCTGGATGGGAGTGATTAACAGTTCACCCTGACCGATGGCCAGGGAACGGATGGTCAGGTAATTCCAGTGGTTTTCTCCATAGATCCTGTTGAAGTAGGAAGATTCGGGTATGTTTCCGTTCAGTTCGTTGGTGAGTTCAATGCCCAGGGGCCTGGTAAAGCCCATGGACAGGAGGTGAGTTCGCCAGTTATCGTAGGTAGCTGCGGTATTGGGGAATTTTGCATCCTGAAGCACGCTCTTCAGTACATTGATGAAATAGGTATTGCAGGAATTCTGTACGGATTCTATGAGATTCAAGGGGGTGTCGTGAAGGTGGCAACCCGTATGGATATTTCCCACGTAAAAACCGTAAAAACAATTGTGCGAGGTGTTCACCGAAATTACGCCTTCCTGCAAACCGATAAGTCCCATGACAGTCTTAAAGGTTGAGCCCGGCGGGTATTGAGCCATTAAGGCTCTGTTGAACAGGGGTTTCAGTGTGTCGGTCACCAGCTCACTATAGGCACGGCTCAGACTGCGGCCCACCAGCAGATCGGGCGTATAGCTGGGAGCACTTACCAGCGCCAGTACTTCTCCCGTGGCAGGTTCCAGAGCTACCACACTGCCCACATAGGGGGCCATCAATTTCTCACCATATTCCTGGAGCTCCATGTCCAGTGTGCTGGTCAGATTTTGTCCCACCTCTACCTGCACATCGAGCCTGCCTTCCTGGTACGATTCAATGGTTTGATTGTGCACATCTTTCAGGAACACGTTTTTCCCTTTCTTTCCTCTCAGATAATCCTCGTAAGCTTTTTCGATTCCACTGATGCCGATGTAGTCACCCAACTGGTAGTAAGGCTCATTATCCAGAATGCTTTGATCAACCTCTCCCACATAACCCAGGGCATGGGAAGCCACCGGACTGGTATATTCCCTCAGGGTCCTTGTCTGTACATAGAATCCGGGAAATTGAAACAATTTCTCCTGCAGGAGAGCTGCATTTTCGTAGGAAACCTGTTTCATGAAGACCGAGGGGACCCGGTAAGAATAGGCTCTGGCCGCCTCCAGTCTTTCAATGGCATCTTCACGGCTAATGTCCAGGATCTGGCACATTTCTGTGGTGTCGAAGGGTTCCAGAAGGCGGGGAGTAACCATGATGTCGTAGGCGGCCTTATTGTAGACCATAATTTTACCCGTACGGTCATAAATAAGCCCCCTGGCAGGGTAGATAACCCTGACACTCTGCGCGTTACTTAAGGCATATTGTTCGAAGGATGAATCAAGCACCTGTAACTGAAAGAGGCGAATGATAAAAACCAGAGCAAGGAGTATGATTGCCCCGGCAAAAACATACCTTCTGTCAGAAAACTGATTCATCTATTTACGGAATACAAAATACTGACTGAGCACAATGGTTGAGGCGGACAGCAGTGTACTCAGGATCACCCGGAGCAAGGTACTTAAAAATTCCTTCAACTGGAATACCTCCAGGTAGAAGAGGGCGAGATGGTGGATGAAGACAATGACCAGGGTATATTTCAGGAACCAGTAAAAACCAAAATAGTGAATCCTTGGAAAGGAGTCGGGATCGTATCCATCACGTGGCGCCAGAAGGTCCAGCATGTAGGATCTGGCGAAGGCTGCAAGCACCGTGGCTGCCGTATGCATCCCCAGGGTGTGACTAAAAAGATCGATGGTCAGGCCCAATCCGAATCCGGCAAGTAGCTGCAACCACCTGGGTGTTTCAAAGGGCATAAGAAGAATGAACAGGAGGTATACATAAGGGATCATGTAACCATTGATCATTACATTGTCCATGACCAGCACCTGGAAGAGCACTACCACTGCAAACCTGAATATGTTTCGTGTGATAATGTACATCAGGGGTAGAGATTTTCAAGGTTCAGTTGTTCTTCCTGCCGGTAATTCCGTATCACGTTCACATGATACAGGCTCTGAAATTCGGTAAATAGTGACACTTTGATGTCGTAGAAGTTTCCCCTTTCCAGGGAAAAGGACTCGATAACTCCCACTTTTATCCCTTCAGGAAAAATGGAAGAAAATCCACTGGTGAGTATGGTATCACCCTCGGCAAAACTCACATGGAAGGGAATTTCCGATAATACTGCGCTGCGGGGTGAAGGTCCTTCCCACTGCAGGATACCCGCATAGTTATTGGACTTGATCTTGGCGCTGAGCCTGAAATTCCTGTTTATTATGGGAATGACCGTAGCAAAATTGGCTGAGCTTTCCAGGACTATCCCCACCAGGCCGCGATCTGAGATCACCCCCATATCCCTGAATACACCATCTTTCTTTCCCTTATTCAGGGTCATGTAATTGTATTGATCGTAGACGCTGTTTTTCACCACCCTGGAAGGCACAAAAAAGTAACGTTGCTCACCCCTGAGTTCAGAAAATACCAGGGCTGTGTCCAGCTCATTGCTGATAAGATCCAATTTGTTCCTCAACTCCAGGTTTTCATTTGCCAGCTGCTGATTAACCTCTTTCAAAGAGAGGTATTCCCTGGCTCCATCCACCTTGCTGTAAACATAGCCGGTAAGCTGACGATTAAAGTTGATCAGTTTGGATCGCTGGTAGTGACTGCTTTGTACAATAAGGATAACGGCTATAATTTCCAGCAGCAGAAACAACAGCAGGTCGGAATACTTCTGTATAAACCTGAGCAGTGTCCTCATAGTCTATATGCGATCCCCTTCTAACGCATCAGGAAGGGGTACTTGTCCACATTTCTGAGTGCGATCCCGGTTCCACGAGCCACTGCCTGGAGTGGATCCTCGGCTATGTGGAAGGGGATGGAGATCTTTTCAGCCAGCCTTCTGTCCAGGCCTCTGAGCATGGCACCACCTCCAGCCAGATATATGCCCTTGGTGACTATATCGGCATAGAGTTCGGGTGGAGTTTGCTCCAGAACCGAGAGTATGGCGGTTTCAACTTTCGAAATAGATTTGTCGAGGCAATGACCAATTTCCTGATAGGAAATGGGTATTTCAATGGGTAATGCAGTCATCAGGTTGGGCCCCCTTACGTAAAAATCCTGTGGAGGTTCGTCCAGTTCAGGCAGGGCTGAACCCACCTGGATCTTAATTTCCTCTGCCGTTCGTTCACCAATTTTTATGTTGTGCTGGTGTCTCATATAGGTCTGAATGTCAGAGGTGAAGCCATCACCTGCTACCCGGATGGACTGGTTACATACAATGCCGCCCAGGGCAATGACTGCAATCTCAGTAGTTCCTCCACCAATATCAACCACCATACATCCTTCGGGCGCTTCCACATCCAAGCCAATACCAATGGCCGCTGCCATGGGCTCAAAGATCATATATACATCACGACCACCGGCGTGTTCTGAGGAATCACGTACTGCTCTGCGCTCCACTTCCGTACTTCCGGAAGGGATGCACACCACCATCTTTAGTGAGGGAGTGAATAGTTTGCGCTTGGTGTTAATCATCTTGATCATTCCCCTGATCATCAGCTCGGCGGCCTGGAAATCGGCGATTACTCCGTCGCGCAGGGGTCTGATGGTTTTGATATCTTCATGGGTTTTGCCATGCATTTGCCTGGCTTTTTCACCAATGGCTATAAGTTTTCCCGTATGCTGGTCAATGGCCACAATGGAAGGCTCATTTACCACCACCTTTTCGTTATGAATGATAATGGTGTTGGCTGTACCCAGGTCAATGGCGAGTTCCTGCTGGAATGAAAACAAACCCATATGCTAGTGTATTAGATGATTAATGTTTAAAATGTCTGATCCCTGTAAATACCATGGCTACTCCATGGGACTCACAATAATCGATGGAATCCTGGTCGCGAATCGATCCGCCGGGCTGCACTACCGCTCTGATTCCCGCTTTTTCCGCGATTTCCACACTGTCGGCAAAGGGGAAGAATGCATCGGATGCCATCACAGCCCCTTCCAGGTCAAATTTAAAATGCTTTGCTTTTTCAATGCTTTGTTTCAGTGCATCCACCCTGGAAGTCTGTCCAACCCCCGAGGCAAGAAGTTGCTGGTTCTTGGCCAGGACAATGGTGTTGGATTTGGTGTGCTTTACGATCTTGTTGGCAAACACCAGGTCTTCCAGTTGTTGAGGGCTGGCTTTCAGCTTAGTGGCGGCTTTCATTTCACTGGCAGTCTCGGTGGAAAAATCCCTGTCCTGCCCGATTACCCCGTTAAGTACTGTGCGGAAAATCTTGTCTGTGCTTACGGGGCGCTTTTGAATGAGTATGATCCGGTTCTTTTTTTGCTTAAGTACTTCCAGTGCATCCTTGTCATATCCAGGAGCAATAGCCACTTCGAAGAAAATTTTATGCATTTCTTCTGCAGTTGCCACGTCAATGTTCCGATTGGTGATCAGCACCCCGCCGAAAGCCGAAACAGGGTCTCCGGACAGGGCATCCTTCCAAGCATCCACAAGTGGTTCCCGGCTGGCCAGGCCGCAGGCATTGTTATGCTTCATGATGGCAAAGGTGCTTTGCTCAAATTCCTGGATGAGTCCCACCGCTGCATCTATATCAAGCAGGTTGTTATAAGAAATTTCCTTACCGTGAAGCTGCTCAAAAATATCGTCCAGCTTACCGAAAAACTGACCTTTCTGGTGGGGGTTTTCCCCGTACCTCAGCGTTCTGGATTCTTTTTCACTGACCTTTAAGGCACTCATCTCGCCCCCGTCGAAATGCTTGAAAATCTCTGAGTCATAATGGGAAGATACATTGAATGCTTCCCGGGCAAAGAGTTTTCTGTCCTCCAGATGGCTTTTACCCTTTTCAGATTCAAGCAGCGAAAACAGTGGATCGTATTGATCCTTGGAAGCAACTACCAGGACATCTTTGTAGTTCTTGGCAGCAGCCCTGATCAGTGAAATTCCACCAATGTCAATTTTTTCGATGATCTCCTGCTCTGTGGCCCCGGATTTTACCGTATCCTCAAAGGGGTACAGGTCTACAATGACCAGGTCGATTTCAGGGATCTCATATTCTGCAAGCTGGTCCATATCCCCCTTTTCTTCCCTTCTGGACAGAATGCCTCCAAAGACTTTGGGGTGAAGCGTTTTTACACGTCCTCCCAGAATGGAGGGGTAGGATGTAAGATCTTCTACGGCAGTGACAGGCACACCTAGGTCATCAATAAACTTTTGGGTTCCTCCGGTGGAGTAGATGGAGATTCCCAGTTCATGGAGCTTTTCTACAATCGGGCCTAATCCTTCCTTGGAATATACCGAAATCAACGCACTGCTAATGTGTTTGGGGGTGGTCATTGGTTTTTGTGGATAGTTCTGCCTATTTTTAACTTACTTTGCAAAAGAAACAGTTTCCACTGAAATAAAGAAGTCAAAACGAAACATTTTATTAATGGTTATCATTCGACAGGTCTGGGAAAGTATATTAATGGCCATTCAGTCGGTTACTGTAAACCGCTTAAGGGCAATGCTGTCATTGCTTGGGATCACCATCGGCATATTTGCCATTATCGCGGTCTTCACCATTGTAGACTCGCTGGAAACCAATATCAGAGAAAGTGTTAACAGCCTGGGAAGCGACGTAATTTACATCGAGAAGTGGCCCTGGGCTCCTGAGGAAGGCGAGGAATATGCCTGGTGGAAGTTTATGAACAGGCCGCTTGCCTCCCTGGAGGAGTTCGAATTCATCCGGGATAATAGCAGAAGCGCGCAGCATGTGTGCTTTCTCTCGGCTGTGGGCCGCCGGATTGAATACGGTAATAGCAATGTGGAAGGATCTACCATTTTCGGGGTTTCAGAGGGATTCCAGGATATCCGCTCCTTTGAGCTGGAGAAAGGCAGGTATTTCTCACCCATAGAGGCAAGTGCTGGAAGGAATGTGGTCGTGATCGGGCAGAAGATAGCCCAGGACCTCTTCCAGGGTGCAGAGCCAGTTGGTAAAAGTATTGAGATGCTTGGCCGGAAAGTGCTGGTCATAGGTGTGTTGGAGAAAGAAGGAAAGGGAACCTTTGATGCCTTTATTCTGGATGAAGTGGCCATCCTCCCCTTGCAATATTACAAGGGATTTATTGATATCAGGCGTGATATGGCCAATCCTCAGATTTGGGTCCAGGCCAAGCGAAATGTGGATGTGAAGGAACTTGAGTATGAGATCACCCAGATGCTTCGCTCTTACAGGCGCTTAAAACCCTCGGAGGAGGATAATTTTGCCCTGAACCAGACCAGCATCATTAACAACCAGCTGGATCAATTCTTTGCGGTGCTGAAGATTGCCGGATTTTTTATTGGGATCTTCTCCATTATCGTGGGTGGATTCGGCATTGCCAACATCATGTTCGTTTCCGTGAAGGAGCGAACCCACATCATTGGCATTCAGAAGGCCCTGGGGGCCAAAAGGTATTTTATTCTGACCCAGTTCCTCTTCGAGTCGGTGATGCTTTCTGTAGCCGGGGGAATTATCGGTCTGCTTATTGTATTTATTGGGTCCACGATCATAAATCTATCCAGTGATTTTGCCATATCCTTAACCATGAACAATATATTGCTGGGAATAGGTATTTCCAGTATTATCGGTCTGATCAGCGGGATCTTTCCGGCATGGCAGGGTGCCAGGATGGACCCGGTGGTGGCAATCAATACCTCCTTCTAAATAAATACCGAATACAGGATCCTTCCCATCAGGAAGTAGATAAATAAGCCCATGATGTCGTTCATGGTGGTGATAAAAGGTCCTGTGGCCAGTGCCGGATCAATCTTCAGACGGTGTAGTACCAGGGGAATGAGTGTCCCGAAAAGGGCCGCAAAGATAATTACCACAAACAGGGATGAGCTCACTGTAAAGGTAAGTGCCAGGTTTTTGCTAATGAAGAAGTTATACAGGAAGAGCAGTCCCGAGAGGATCATACCATTGAGCAGCGAGACAAGCAGTTCCTTCCCCAGTTTCCGGGAGGTGCTTTCAAGTCCCAGGCTGTTGCTGGCAATACCCTGCACGATGATGGCAGAGGATTGGATTCCCACATTTCCGGCCATGGCTGCGATCAGGGGGATGAAAAAAGCCATTTCCGGATTGATCTGTATATCTTCCTCGAATCTGCCAATGACTGCTGCCACCACAATACCCCCAAGCAATCCTATGATCAGCCAGGGCAAGCGCGCTCTGGAAAGCCTGGCAGGCGAGTCGGTAGTCTCCACATCCGTGGTGATACCCGAGGCAAGCTGGTAATCCTTTTCCGCTTCATCCCTGATCACATCCACCACGTCGTCGATGGTAATCCTTCCCATCAACCTTCCGATGGAATCGCACACGGGTAAGACAATCAGGTCGTATTTTTCCATAATCTGGGCCACCTCCTCTGAAGGGGTGTCGGTTTGAACCGACCGGACATCGGTGTCGAAAATGTCTTTGACCTTGGTTGAGGCACTGGCAAGCAATAATGCTTTAAGGGAAAGAATGCCAAGCAGGACATTCTCGTCACTCACCACATAGATGTAGTAGATCTCGTCCAGGTCCTCTGCCTGTTTACGCATCTCCCTTATACAGGTAGCAACTCCCCAGTTTTCATTTACCCGGATAAGTTCTTTAGCCATGAGGCCGCCTGCAGAGTCCTCATCGTAGCTCAGCAGGTCTACAATATCGCCCGCCTGTTCCACATCATCGATATGCAGGAGTACCTCCTGCTTTTTATCTTCGGACAGATCGCCAATGACATCGGCTGCATCGTCCGATTCCATGTGGTTGATAAACTGGCTTGCGATGACCTCTGAGGGAAGCGCCTCCAGGAACTTTTCACGATCATCCTCCTCCAGTTCAACCAGTACATCGGAAGCCTTTTCCGGGTCCAGCAGCAGGTAGAGGTAGGTAGATTCTTCCAGGGAAATATTCTCGTAGATTTCGGCAATATCGGCCGGGTGGAGCTGCTCCAGCTTTTCCCGGGCTGACTTATCATCTCTTTCTTCGATGATCGTTCTCAGTTCACTGAGGTATTCACGGGTCAGTTCTCTGCTCATGGCCTTGAGATTTAGAGATTGCCTTTTTCGTTTGCCCTAAGTTGCGCTTCTACCCAGGTGGTCAATTGGATGAAACCGGAAACATCCAGTTGTTCAGGACGTAAGGACAAGAGTTCAAAATCGCTGTCCAAATTTAGCAAAATAGTTTTGATGGAGTTTCTGATCATTTTCCTGCGCTGATTGAATACAGCTTTTACCACCCGAATAAATAACTTCTCGTCGCAGGGAAGCTCCTGTCTCTGGTTCCGGGTAAGCCTTATCACTCCTGAGCTTACTTTGGGGGGAGGAAAGAAGGAACCTGGTTTTACGGTAAAAAGCCTATCAATATGAAAATAGGTTTGCAGGAGCACACTCAGGATGCCATATTCCTTGCTTCCGGCAGGTGAGGCTATCCTGTCGGCCACTTCCTTTTGAATCATACACACCACTGAGCTTACCTGCTGCCGGTGCTCCAGCACCCTGAAGAATATCTGACTGGATATGTTGTAAGGAAAGTTTCCGATGATGTGGAAGGAGGCGGGAAGTCGAGCTTTCAGGTCGAGGGTCAGAAAGTCCTCTTCGATGATTCGGTCCTTCAGCTCTGGCCAATGCATTTTCAGATAAGCAATGGACTCTGAATCTATTTCCACCAGCAACAAATCAATCTCCTTCTCCTGAAGTAAACCAGTGAGCACTCCGGTACCGGGACCAATTTCCAGGACCGCATCTTCCTTCCGGGTATTTAATGCATCCACTATCCTGCCGGCAATGGAGGGGTCTGTAAGAAAATGCTGACCCAGGTGTTTTTTGGGGCGTACCATAGACATCCAAAGTTAAAATGATTTAGGTACTTTTGGTCATCAAATACACAATGTCATGATTAAGCTTAAGAATCCATATGCCAAATTCGAGGGCTATAGCTGTTTTGGCTGCAGTCCCACCAATCCCTATGGACTGAAAATGGAATTTTTCAAGGATGGGGAAGAAATTGTATGCCAGTGGGATCCGGATGAACATTTCCAGGGATTTCACGACGTACTTCACGGGGGAATTCAGTCCACCATGATGGATGAGATAGCCAGCTGGGTAGTATTTGTCCTGCTGGATACGGGTGGAGTAACCTATCAGCTGAGTACACGTTTTCGCAAACCGGTTTTTATTTCCAAAGGGACCATTACCATCAGGGCCAGACTGGTCAAGCAGGAAAAGAGGGTCGCAGAAATTGAGGCCAGCCTTTTTGACGGAGAGAACAAGCTGTGTTCGGAAAGCAAGTTGAATTACTTCGTGATGCCTCGTGAAAAAGCAGTTAAAGAATTGCACTTTCCGGGCAAAGAAGCTTTCATTAAGTAGATTTCTATGAAATACGATTTTGATGCTGTCATAGACAGAAAGGGGACCAGCAGTGTAAAATACGACCTGACCGGACCTGTGTTTGGTGATACAGGTGTGTTGCCCATGTGGGTGGCCGATATGGATTTCCCTGTGGCTGATTTCATCCTGGAGGCCATAAGTGAAAGAATTAAGCATCCTGTTCTGGGCTATACCTTTCGTTCGGAAGGATTTTCAAGTTCGGTGGTATCCTGGATGTTATCCCGTCATCAATGGGAGATAGGGAAAAACGATGTTTGCTTCAGTCCGGGCATTGTTCCGGCGCTCAACATGTGTGTGATGGAATTTTCAGAACCGGGCGACAAGATCGTTGTACAACCCCCGGTGTATTTCCCGTTTTTCACAGCAGTCAGCAATCACAAAAGAGAACTTGTATATAACCAGCTGGTGAAAAATGGGGATTCCTATGAGATGGACTTTGACTCTCTGGAGCAAACTTTCCGTGAGGGTGCCAGGATGTTCTTCCTCTGTCATCCGCATAACCCGGTTGGTAGGGTTTGGACCAGGAATGAACTTGAGAAACTGGCTTCTCTCTGCCTCAAATATAAGGTGATGGTGATCAGTGATGAAATCCACTCCGATCTCCTGCTTTTCGGTAAAAGGCATATACCTTTTGCTTCACTGGATCAGGAGGTGGCCGATCTTACGATCACCTGTATGGCCCCCAGTAAAACTTTCAATCTGGCCGGTCTCTATACTTCAGTGGTCATTGCTACAAATCCGGACTTAAAAAAACGTTATGAGAGGATCCTGGATGTGGTCCACGTGGGAGGAGACAACATTCTTGGACAGGTGGCATTGGAAGCAGCTTACAGCCATGGCCACGAATGGCTTGATCAGTTGCTGGCCTACCTGGAGAATAACTACCAGCTTCTCAGCAAGCGGCTGAAAAAGGAGGCTCCTCAGATCGGGATCAGTCCCCTGGAAGCCACTTATCTAACCTGGCTGGATTTTTCCTTTCTGGGTCTGGATGAATCCGGGTTGAAGGACTTCATCATAAAGCAAGCCCGGCTTGGGCTCAATGACGGACCCATGTTTGGTCCGGGAGGGACAAATCATCAGAGACTCAATATTGCCACTCCCGCCAGTATCCTTGAGGAGGGGATCGATCGATTGATTTCTGCTGTCCAGAAGGCCGGGTAATCTTTTTTGTATATTTAGGAGATGAAGCTTCGCTTTTCCCTTACATTTAAGATTCTGTTGCCTTACCTGGCACTCACAGCATTTTTTTTTCTGATATTCCTGAGTGAATTTCAGCAGGGAAGCAGCCTGGTTTTATGGCTTGCAGCTTCCGGCGGTATTTTGGCAATCCTGGCTGGGATCTTCCATACCCTGTGGACCCGGAAACCCCTTAACAGGATACGAAACCTGATGCTTAAACTAAGCCGGGGGAATATCCCGGAGTATAAGGCAAGTGCTGCAGATGACGAATTGGGAGATCTGGAACGGAGTCTGGAAAAGCACCTTGGTCATCTCAGGGAAACCATAAACTTTACCCGCTCATTGTCCTCAGGTGATTTTACAGGTCGATTGGATCGTTTAAGTCAGCAGGACGAACTTGGTGAAGCCCTCAATTCCCTGAAGGGCAGCTTAATGGGGTCCATGAATGATACCGAATCGCAGCGGAGAGAGGAAGAAAACCGCACCTGGAATGCCCAGGGTCTCGCCAAATTCTCCACCTTATTCAGAGAAGCGGAAGATAACCTGGAGGATCTGGCCAGAGAGCTTTTGAAAGAGCTTGTGAATTATACAGAAGCCGATGTGGGAGCACTATTTGTAACAAAGGAGCTTGAAGGGAAAGATGAGCGATATCTGGAAGTGATAGGCAGCTATGCATTTGACCGGGAAAAATACATCCAACGGTCGTTCAAATTTGGTGAAGGCCTCACCGGCCGGGCAGCCCTGGAGAAAGAGCCCGTCTATATTACCGATCTTCCCCCCGAATATATGAAAATCAGATCCGGGTTGGGCGAGGATGTACCTTCCTCCATTCTTCTGGTACCTGTGGTACTGGACATGCAGGTATTGGGAGTAATCGAGCTGGCCTCCCTGGGAGAGATTCCATCGCATCAGAGGGAACTGGTGAGCCAGCTGGCGGAAGCCCTGGCAACAACTCTGGCCAAAGTACAGGCTAACCTTCAGACCAAGGTCCTCTTTGAACAGAGTAAAAAGCAGGCTGAAGAGCTGGCTTCCCAGGAAAAAGTCTTTAAATTAAAAATGGAGGAGTTGGAAAAGGCTCTGGAAGAATCATCAAGCAGAGAAGCAGATCTGCTTAAGCAAATAGACTCCCTCCGGAAAGGAAAGTCCTGATTCAAAGTTTCATTTTGTCAGCTCAAAGGATAGACAATGCGACAAAATGACATTATAAATTCTCCCTGAAGCGACATAATGGCAGTGTAATACATGTTTAGGCCTCTTGGTACGTGGTTTGACCTGTGTAGTTCAGAATTCAAATTCAAACAAGAACTAAAAAATAGGAGGACTTAAACATGTTAGCAAGAATCAACAGAAATTTTGTACCCGCATACTGGGATGATTTTTTCAACGATCGTTTTTACAGAAACTTTCACACAGCTACAAGCCAGAATCCCACTCCGGCAGTCAATGTGGTGGAAGAAGACCAAGCTTATAAGATTGAGATGGCTGTTCCTGGAGTATCCAGGAAAGACTTTCACATTGAAGTGGAAGACGATGTACTCACCATCTCAACTGAGAAGAAGGAAAGCAAAAAGGATCAACAGAGTAATTACCTGAGGAGGGAGTTTAATTATCAAAGCTTCAAAAGAAGTTTCCAGCTTCCCGAAACAGTTGACCAGGATAGCATCCAGGCCACTCATGAATCAGGAATTCTATCAGTAATCCTTTCCAAAAAAGAAGAGGTGTTGCAAAAGGCACCCAAGCAAATTGAGGTGAAGTAGAGTGTTAGTTTAGGAAGTAGAGTGTAAGTTTAGTTTGGGAGGCAGGGGCCGGTCTAGGTCCCTGCCTTTTTATTGGATCTGATTTTACCCCAGGTCATGATAATGACCCCGGCAATGGTGACGAGTCCGCCTATCAACTGCAGCATCTGCGGCAAAATGGAAAGGTAGATCATGGATCCCACCAGTACAAATAAGCTTCTGGTTGCCTGAATGATCATGGTACGTGAAGCTTCAATGTATTTCAGGGCAGAATACTGAGCCAGTCCTGTGAGAAAAGGTCCCATAAAGGATCCCAACATCAGATTTATGGTGGCGCGGCCCGATATGGCCAGACTTTCCTGCCGAAGCAGAATGGCTCCTGAGGCAAATATAAATAAAAACACTACCCTGTTCAGGGTAAGGATCCCGGGATGAATATCCCTGATCCTGCTTTTGGCAGTCACAATGCTGATGGATGAAAAAACCGAAGACACCAGAATCCATCCCGATCCTGCCCCAAAAAACTCCGCCAGTGAAGTATTTCTGGTATAGGTGATCAGGATGACTCCCCCTATGGTCAGGATAATCCCGATGGCCTCCACCAGGTTAAATCGCTCTCCCAGAAAACGGATCCCCAGTAAGGTGACAAAAATGGGGGTAAGGTTGGATAGAAAGGAAATGGTGGTGGGATTTTCGGCCAGCTGTATGGCCAGGAACAACAAGCTGGCTGCTCCAAGTTCCAGGATACCTATGATGCTTAGTGTAATATTGGAAGCCCTGCTTAGTCGGGGTATCTTTTTGATAGTCCCAGATAAAAATAAATAGGGCATGATCCAGAGCAGGGCAAATCCGAACCAGTAGAACTGGAACTGGTAATAATTCACCTCCAGCAGGGCAGCTTTTGAAAAAACATAGACATTGGCCATTCCAAGGGTGGCAAGGAATGCCAGACTTATGCCTTTAATGGTGGGATGAAGGTTGGGGAAGAGCTCTCTCATGAATCAAAAAAAACCGGGGATGTACCCCGGTTCAATAACATTGTATGGGCCAATTTGTTTAGAGGCGAGACTTGATACGTGCACTTTCTTCTTCGAATCCGGGCTTCTCGAGCAAGGCAAACATATTCTTTTTGTATGCCTCCACACCTGGTTGATTAAAAGGATTGATCCCCAGCATGTATCCGCTTATACCACAGGCATTTTCGAAGAAATACAATAGCTGACCCAGGAAAAAGGCACTGAGCTTGGGGATTGAAATCCTCAGATTGGGTACCCCTCCGTCCAGGTGAGCCAGAATGGTCCCGAGCTCCGCCATTTTGTTTACATGGTCGATATTCTTACCTGCCAGGTAGTTCAGCTGATCCAGGTTGGCAGCATCGTCTGGTACATGAACCTGATGATCGCTGTTTTCAACGCTGATCACTGTTTCGAAAAGCATTCTTTCACCTTCCTGGATATACTGTCCCATGGAGTGAAGATCTGATGAGTTGTCCACAGAAGCAGGGAATATGCCCAGCCCTTCTTTTCCTTCACTTTCACCGTACAATTGCTTCCACCATTCCGAAACGTAGTGAAGCTTGTTCTGGTAATTCACCAGGATCTCTATCTTTTTTCCGGAACGATATAGGGCATTGCGCGTGGCTGCGTAAAGGGCTGCCGGATTCTCTTCGAAGGGTGTATTCGGACTGCAAATGCGGCTTATTTCCCTGGCTCCTTCCACCAGCTGGCGGATGTCCACCCCACAGATGGCCAGTGGTATCAGTCCCACCGGAGTGAATACGGAAAAACGTCCTCCCACATCATCGGGAATCACAAAACTGCGATAATTCTCGTCTTCAGCAAGTTGCCGCAGGGCTCCTTTTTCGGAATCCGTAACCGCAATAATCCTGTCCCTGGCCTCTTCTTTGCCAACTTTGTTCTCCAGGTGCTCCTTAAGAATGCGGAAGGCGAGAGCAGGCTCGGTGGTGGTACCCGATTTGGATATCACAACCACACTATAGCTATAATCTTCCAGCAGTTCCAGCAACTCATGCATGTAATCTTCGCCAATGTTGTGTCCGGCAAAAAGCATGTGTGGATGTTTTTTATCTTTCCTCAAATGGGCAAAATTATGTGCCAGCGCATCATTTACTGCTCTTGCTCCCAGATAGGATCCTCCGATTCCCACCACTACCAGCAGGTCTGATTTTTTACTCAGGGGAGCTGCTGCATCTTCCATCAGCGTCAGTTGCTTTTCGGTGATTTCTGCCGGGAGGTGAAGCCAGCCCAGAAAATCATTGCCTGGTCCATTTCCTTTGTACAGAGTGGATTGTGCCTTAAGGGTCTCATCGGCCAGCTGAGCAATCTGTTCATGCGAAATAAAATCGTATACTCTTGAAATATCCAGTTTTATGCGATCCATTGGGTCTAAGGTATTCGGTGAATAAAGTATTTAATGGCCCAAAAGTAAGGAAAAAACTTGTTTGAAACTCCATTTGATTCATGTAGGTTTTTTGAACTACATTTCAGAAAACAAGCCTTATGACCGAAATAGAAAAACTGGACAGGATTGCCATCGACGTCAAATCCCATAAACTGTTAAGGCAGCTACTTCGGGAGAATCCGGAATTGGAAGAGATTCTGCGTAATTCCAAAAACGAAACCGAGGTAATTGTGGGAGTCAGGGAATGGATCGAAAGGAGCCTGAAAGACAGAGATGCGGCTTTCAGGTTTTACCACTCAAGGCATGCAAGCCGGGAACTTTTCGATAAGCTTGAGTGGCGCGATTATGCCATCATCCGGATCCTGGATTACCTGGACCATGCCGGAAAAGAGTACCCCGATCTGAACCTTCGGGGAGAGATTGCTGTAAGTAATCCCCTGAGACTCATATGGCTTGCGGTTAACAAGGGAACCGGTGGTGCCAAACCCGATTTTTTTATCGATATGATTATGCTATTCCGGCAGCTCAGGGGAGAGAGCCAGGAATATACCTTCTCCTTGGAACGGGTGAAGGACTGGATGGATCGTTATCCCAGCGGGCTGGATCCCCGAATCATACAACTGCGGGAGGAAAACAAGGAACGAATTATCAAGATATTGTTGAAGGTCATCGAAGCAGAAGCCGGGAAGAACACCAGATACCAGTTTGAGGCGGATATGAGCCATGCTCAGAAAATGGAGCAGATGTATACCTGGTGGGAGGATTACAGGTTTCACCTTCGATTTGCGGTTCGGTCCCCCGCTTTGCTGAACGAAATGCTTGATTTTTCCCTGGATCCCGACACCATGAAAGTCCTGGAGGAAGCACATCAGGCCGGGATTCCCTTCTTTGTGAACCCTTATTATCTCTCGCTCCTCCATGTTAGGGTTCCCTACTTTGCCGTTGGGGCCGACCTGGCCATACGCTATTACATCCTCTACAGCAAGCAACTGGTGGAGGAGTTTGGGAATATCGTGGCCTGGGAGAAAGAAGACCTGGTGGAACCGGGGAAGCCCAATGCAGCTGGCTGGCTCCTGCCGGATGGACATAATTTGCACCGGCGCTATCCTGAAGTGGCCATCCTGATCCCCGATACCCTGGGCAGGGCCTGTGGCGGCTTATGTTCGTCGTGTCAGCGCATGTATGATTTTCAGGGAGGACGCCTGAATTTTAACCTGGATAAACTGGCCCCGGGCGAAAAATGGGAGAAGAAGCTGAAGAAGCTTATGAACTATTTTGAAGAGGATGCTCAGTTGAGGGACATCTTGATAACCGGAGGAGATGGTCTGATGAGCTCCGATAAGTCGCTGAAACTCCTGCTTGATGAAATATGTAAGATGGCCTTGAGGAAAGCCGAAAGGAATAAATCCCTTCCCGAAGGCGAGAAGCTGGCTGAACTTGTCAGGATCAGAATCGGGACCCGCCTGCCGGTGTATTTACCACAGAGGGTCACCCCGAAGCTGGTGGAGATCCTGAAAGAGTTTAAGGAGAAGGCTACGGAAGCCGGAATCAAACAATTTGTCATACAGACCCATTTTGAATCCCCCATGGAGGTGACACCCATGGCATCCCTGGCCATTCAGCGCCTCATTGCCTCGGGCTGGACCATAACCAACCAGTTGGTGTTTACCGCTGCTGCTTCACGTCGGGGTCATTCTTCCAAATTGCGGCAGGTACTGAATGATATTGGGGTCCTGCCATACTACACCTTTACCGTAAAGGGATATATGGAAAACAATGCTGGCTTTGCTCCCAATGCCAGGGTGGTACAGGAGCAGCTGGAAGAAAAGATTGCCGGCAAGATTGAGGAAAAATACTACGAAGAAATCAGGAAATTCCCGGAGGAAGCCACCATGATGGTGGAGAATGTGGAAGCCCTTCGGAGGGTGGCCGGACTACCCTTTCTTGCCACCGACAGGAATGTATTGAACCTTCCAGGTGTTGGTAAAAGTATGACATTCAGAACAATAGGGATAACCCGTTATGGCAGGCGAATTCTTGAATTTGATCACGATGAGACTCGAACTCATAGTCCGATTATCCACAAGATGGGTAAGGTAATCATCATCGAGTCCAAGTCGATCCATGAGTATCTGCAACAAATGGAAGGATTGGGGGAGGATCGTGAGGATTACAGTGGATTGTATGGCTATTCACTGGGCCAGACCGAGCACAGGATACCTGTGTATGACTATCCGGAGTATAGCTTTGAAACCACAGATTCCATGAGCAACCTGGAAGTCTGAGACGAGGGTATTAGATTATATTTTTTTATCTTGGCCGCTTAGTCAATACAAAAATCCCCATTTCATGAAAATCCGTTCCTTTGCATTAGCCCTGACTGCTGTTCTATGGCTGTCTCATCCCATTCAGGCCCAAAAAGCAGGTTTACAATCCATTACTTCGGAAGAATTAAAAATGCATCTGCAATTTCTTTCCTCTGACGAGCTGGAAGGCCGTGATACCGGTGAGCCGGGACTACAAATTGCTGCCCGATACCTGGCGGTACAGGCCGGACACCTGGGACTGCTTCCTTTGGATGCCGATAAGGATTATCTGCAGCCCTTTTATATCCGGGAGAAAGCATATGACTGGGAGAACAGTCATACCACCGTTTCGCTGGGTGATTCGGTGACCAGTGTAAATCGACATTCCTTTTACATGTTCCCTGCTCCCCAGGGTGAAAAGACTGTCATTGAAGGAGAAGTGGTCTTTGCAGGTTACGGGATTAATGACGAGGCAAATAATTACAACGATTTCGAAAATATCGATATTAAAGATAAGGTGGTATTGATCATGAACCGGGCACCCATGAACGAAGATGGGACAGAAGCTCAGTTCGATAATGATAAGTGGTCGGGGATGCAGAACTTCCAGTTCAAGATGCAGTATATCTATTCTCAGGAGCCCAAGGCCGTTTTAATTGTGATGGATCCCAAATCGGGTATGCAGTCCATTGAGGATGTGAATCCGGCCATTGCCAGGTACCTGGGAAAATCAAGGGAGCTTAAACCGGATCAGGAAGTGGGAGCCGGATCTGGCTCAGCTGCAGGCATGGTGCTGATCCACCGCAGTGTGGCTGATGATTTACTGGAGGCCAGCGGAAAGAAACTGAAAGACCTTCAACTACAAATTGATACCACACTTGAATCCAGGTCCTTCTTGCTTGAAGACACAAAAATTAAGATTGAGCTAACTATGTCAACCAATGATCTGGAGATCTATAATGTCTTTGGCGTCATTGAAGGCAGCGATCCCAAACTGAAAGAAGAGATGGTGATTTATACGGCCCATTACGATCACGTGGGTACCGATGGAAGGGGCGGAGTGTATAATGGAGCAGATGACAACGCTTCGGGCAGTGTGGCTTTGATAGAAGTGGCAGAAGCCTTTATGAAGGAAAAGAAGCGGCCAAAAAGAAGTATTGGAATTCTCTGGGTATCGGCCGAGGAGATTGGTCTTTTTGGTTCACAGTATTTTGCCGATCATCCCCTGGTTGAGAGAAAAAATATCGCAGCGGTTATTAACCTCGACATGCTGGGGCGTACGAAGACAGAGGAGGATGAAAACAGCAATCGAAGAGGCCTCACCATCCAGCCGGGCGATTCGGTGAAGGTGATCGGAGGCCTTCAGAGCAAAGTGCTCATGGATCTGAATAATAGGAGCCTGGATGAAATGGGCCTGGTGGGCAACTATGAGTACAACAACATTAGCGATCCCAATCGTTACTTCTACCGGAGCGACCATATCAATTTTGCCCGCAAGGATATTCCGGTGCTTTTCTATTCCACAGGCACCCACCGTGACTATCACATGCTCACCGATGTGGAGGAGCGCATAGATTATGATAAATTCCTGAAGATGACTCGATTTTGCTATAAAGTGGGCTTCAATGTTGCCCAATACAGTAACAGCATCGAGGTGGATAACCCCATGTCGGGCTGGTAGTTCTCCTGGGTAAAAATTTGCCGGAGAAGTAAAACTATAGCTCTACCAGGTATACATTCCTGAATTGTAAAGGAGATCCCTCAGACTGCAGAGCAATATTGCCTTCCGTCATGGTAATATCAGTGGCAGTATGCTGGATTACACCGTTTACCTTTAGCTCCAGTTCTCCATCCACCGAGGTAATTTCGTAGGTGTTCCACTCCCCGGGTTCGAGCTCGCTGGAGTCCTCGAATTTGGTGATACCCATGTAAAAGTTTTCGTCCGATTCAACCAGGTATTCTTCACCTTTGATAGTCACTCCGGATCCGGCACCCATCAGAACAATGTCCCCGGCCTTACCGTGCATTAACTGTGCTTCAATGCAATGGGGAAAGATCCTGTCCTTACCCTGTACATGCAAAAGTACTCCGCTATTGGTAGGCTCACCCGGCCATCTCCATTCCACATGCAACTTGTAATTGCTGTAAGATTCCTTGGTGCGCAGATATCCAAAGGGATCTCCCGAGGTTTGTAATATACCATCCTCCACCCAGAAGACATCCCCGGGATTCACATCCGGATTGCCCGTATAGATGGTCCAGTTGTCCAGGTTTTCGCCATTGAACAGTACGGTTTTCTTTTCCGATCCGCAGGAGATCGTCAGAACCAGGATAAAAAGGAAGACTGTAGGTTTGAGTAGTGTTTTCATGCAAAAAAGATTTCTATGGATTTGATTAATATACTTCAGGTACAAATGTCTGTTCCGATAATGGGGGTCTAAGATAACCTTCCATATTGATGGGAGGGAGTTGAATCTTCTTATGTTTAATTTCCTCATAGGGAATCAATGAAAGCAAATGATGGATCGTATTTAAGCGGGCTTTTCGCTTATTATCGGCATTGACCACAAACCAGGGTGCGACTTTCGTATCCGTATAGGAGAACATCTCATCCTTGGCTTTGCTGTATTCAATCCATTTGCTTCTTGATTCCAGATCCATTTCACTGAACTTCCATCTTTTCAGAGGATCCTCAATTCTTTCGCGGAATCTGTTCTCCTGCTCCTCATCACTGACCGAAAACCAATATTTAATGAGGATGATCCCCGAATGGATTAGCATCTCCTCAAACCTGGGGCAGGAGCGCAGAAATTCCCAGTACTCTTCATCGGTACAGAAACCCATCACACGTTCCACCCCTGCACGGTTGTACCAGCTACGGTCCATAAGAACAATCTCGCCGGCCGAAGGCAGGTGTGCCACATAACGTTGGAAATACCACTGGGTCTTTTCTTTTTCGGTAGGTACCCCCAGGGCCACAACCCTGCAGATCCGCGGGTTCAGTCTTTGTGTGATCCGCTTAATCACTCCGCCTTTCCCGGCGGCATCGCGGCCTTCAAAAAGCACTACCACCTTCAGGTCCCGGGCTTTTACCCATTCATGCAGCTTTACCAGTTCCAGCTGCAAGCGCTCCAGTTCGTTGAAATAAAACTTCTTCTCTAATTTCTCAGGCTTGGTGTGCTTGCGGGTTTTACTCATGGCAGGAGGTGTTGAGGGTAAAAATAGAATAAAATTATTTACCATTCAATGCCCAAAAGATCGCCGGGTAAGGAAGTCCTAAAAAGAAAATACCGCCATCAGGACAAGCTGAGGCGGTACAATAGAGTCTTGGTTCGGGTAATTTACTATCTGCTATTTTGCCTTCCGGGCCACGTTGGTGACCGAGGAGGCTACCAGTGAACTGTATTCCTCCTGAACTTTTTTTGCAGCTTCCACTGAACCTTCCTGGGAAACCAAGGCCTTCAACCAGTCTTCACCTTCCGGACTCCAGGTCCACTGATCGCTGGCAGGACTATTCTCCAGGTTCCAGGTAATTACCAGGTCGTATTTGCCGGATTCAAACCAGTGGATTTGAGGTTTGGTGGTACCGGCTGCCGCAGAAGCGGTCTCAAATTTTTGGATAAGCTCTTTGGCGGACTCTTCGGTACCTGGCTTATAATCCACCAGAGTAACGGTGTGCCAGGAATAGGATGAATGATTGGAGGGAACAGGCTCATCGGGAATGGCATAAAGACCAGCACCGATCAAAAATGCAACTGTGACAAGTAAAAATTTCTTCATTTTGTGAGCTTTGGTGATTGTTATCTATTTAGACCTAATATAAATAGAAATGTTCACCCGGGCTGTTAAAATGAAGTTAAAAGGCAGTCCGCATGCAACGGTTTAGAAAGGAAAATCATTGGTGCCGAAAAGTCGGTCACCCGCATCCCCCAAACCCGGAAGAATATAACCCAATTCATTCAGGCCTTCATCCAGAGCAGCCAGGTAAATATCCACATCGGGATGATCCTTTTTGATCCGTTCCACTCCTTCCGGAGCCCCCACTATGCAGACCAGTTTGGGTTCCCTGGCTCCTTCCATTTTTAATTTGTCCAGTGTGGCACTTGCGCTGCCGCCCGTAGCCAGCATGGGGTCGAGAACCAGGACCACCGATTTCTTCATCCGGTAAGGGAATTTGGCATAATAACTTTGTGGTTCCAGGGTATCATGATCTCTGACCATGCCCACATGCCCGATTTTTGCGGTGGGTATCAGCGAGGTGATTCCATCCACCATGCCTAAACCAGCCCTTAAAACAGGAACGAGGACTATATGCCTCGACAATTCCCAGCCCACACAACTCTTGAGCGGGGTTTCAGTTTGGATCTTTTTTAGTTCTATGTTTCGGGTTATCTCATAGGCCATGAGTCCGGCAATCTCATTCACATTTTCACGGAATTCCTTGGTACCCGTTTCTTTATTTCTGATTAGGGTCAGCTTGTGCTGAATCAGGGGGTGGTCAACCACATGAAGCATATATTCTATTTTTTAAATACAGAAGGATCCGTTTCCCGTTTATTGCCTCGAAAAGCCGCTACAAATGCCTGATTGTAACCGGCTTCTTTGCATTGGAGCCTGAAGGTATTGGCTTCCTCTACTGTCGCAAACTCACCTACTGTAATTCTGTAGGATCCCTTGTAATGGTATTCGTAAGTAGTAAATTCTTTTCCTTCGATGAGCACATTGGGCGTGGTTCCTGATTTGGTGCTGGATAGGATTTGCACTCGAAACAGCAGGCCCTCCTGCTCCGGGACTTTTTCCTCTATGGCATCCTTTTCTTCTTCGGGTAGGGAAAGCTGAGGCTCGGTGAGCTCTTCGGGTTCAGGTTTAACTTGCTGTGGTGGATCTGAGGGTGGGCTGGCCTGATTCATAAGTACCAGTGAAATGCTGTAATCGGCCCTTTCTTTGTTTACCATGCTAATGGCCATCCCGGCTTCCTGCGATTTCCTGGAAAAAAGCACCCCCTGAGCTTCTGCGTGCATGGAAAAAGCTATTTCGTCGTAGCTGGTATTGATGGATGGTCCCAGGTTCTGTGGGCGGTCCCATCCCATCCCGTTGTAGGCACATACATACAGGTCATAGGCTCCATAGCCCTTGTGTCCGGTGGAGGCAAACCAGAGATTGTTTTCCCCATCCAGGAAGGGATAACGTTCGTGACCAGGGGTGTTGATCAATGATCCCAGGCTTTCAGGAGTTGACCAACCTGAAGAATCAAGCCGGGAAACAAAAAGGTCCAATCCGCCACTGGTGGGTAAACGGTCTGAAGAGAAGATGAGCAGAGAGTCGTTGGATGCCAGAGCGGGATGTAGATAGCGGCAGGAATCGAAGGTAAATGCCAAAGCCTGATGCCTGGTGAAATCGCCCTGGTCAATGGACAGGGGAAAGATCTTATCCAGCTTGAGATTTTCCCATACCTCTCTTTGAGCGGTGGCATAGCACAGGGTATAGTCCTTGTCGAAAGATACTGATGCCGGTGAATAAGGGAAGGAAGCCCTGTCAAAGAGTGGCTGTCGGTGGGCTAGTATGGGATCTTCCATCGGTACCCTGCCAACATCCTCAAACGCAGGCGTCAGAAAGATAATTTCATCTTTGTAGAATCCAACCTCATAGGAGGGACCTGACAGGGGAAGATCCAGGGTGTCGGTCAAAAGCCATCCCTCCTGTCCGAAACTTTTTTCCTGAGCCAATAAGGGTTCAAAAGTAAAGCTACAGAACATGGAAGTAAAAAGGAGGAAGTATGTTCTAAATGCACCCATTTGTTAGAAACAGATCGATGAATATCAGTGAAAAGTTACATGGCTAACCAAAGATAGCTGATTTTATAAATATCGGTCAATTAATCAG
>Ga0180435_10001202_pt1 | contig 27189 bp, 9 predicted proteins | sample SS_ome_3_FD_132467 | JGI IMG/M metagenome (GOLD analysis project Ga0180435, IMG submission 132467) | Hypersaline lake sediment archaeal communities from the Salton Sea, California, USA - SS_3_S_1 metaG | ecosystem: Environmental > Aquatic > Non-marine Saline and Alkaline > Hypersaline > Sediment... | reverse complement strand
CGCGTCGTCGGTCGGCGGGGTCGTCGGCTCGCCGAGCACGCGCACGTCGATCCAGTTGCCGCTCGTCGGCGCGTCGTCGGACATCGCGGTCACCGAGAACTCGAGGCGCACGGGCGCGGTGAGCTCGGACGCGGCGAGGTCGAGCTCGAACGGCAGCGCCTCCCCGTCGGCGGCGCAGACGATCGGGTCGAGCGCGACGCGGCCGCCCGCGTCGTCGGTGGCGACCACGTCGAAGCGCAGGGAGCCTTCGCCGGGAACGACGACGCACTCGCCGACGAGGCGCGCGTCGCCGGCGCTCGCGAAGTACGCGACGAGGCTCGTCCCGACCTGTTGCTCCACGCTGCCCGACGACGCGCCCGGCGCCGAGCCGCGCGGCAGCGCGCGCTGCAGTTCCTTCTCGCGTTCGGCGACCGCCTTCGTGTCGTAGACCAGGTGCAGGCGCCGGAAGACGGCCGACAGCGTGCGCATCTCGCCCGAGTCCGGATCGACCGCCTTCGGCCGGATCGCGTGCGGCATCTCGAACGCGATCTCGTTGTGACCGGCGACCACGAGCCGTTTCGGCAGGTCGACCTCGTGCTCGCGGAAGCCGCCGACCAGGTCGAAGCTGTCGATGCGCTCGCCGTTGAGCGACACGTGCAGCTCGCCCGCCTCCTTCGTGCCGGGCGGCAGGTACGGCGACACCTCGAACACGAGCGTGCGCGCCACCCCGGCGTCGCGCGACCAGAAGCCGACCGCCGCGGTCGTCGCGTCCGACCACACGGCCGAGCCGATGGTCTCCGCCGTGTCCTCGCCGTGGCCCGGGAACGACCAGCCATCGAGCAGCTGTCGGCGCTGCGCCCACGAGCCCACGTCGACGTACTCGGTCTCGGTCGCCGACTCGAGGCCGCCGAGGTCGCGGCGCAGGTCGAGCAGCACGGCTTCACCGCCCGAGGGCGGCGCGTACGCGCCCTGGTGCGACGACGGTCCGGACGGCGTCACCGGAGCCTTCTTGGAGTCGTCCGAGCAGGACGCCAGGACGAGGGCGGCGACGAGGGGGGCGAGGGCGCGTTGCATGGTCCGCAGAGTGGTTCGGTCCGCTGGGCCGCTGGCCCGGTCGGATGGTCCGGTGAGGTGGGCCGGAGTGGTGGGCCAGTGAGGTGGTCCGGTCGGGTGGTCCGGTCGGGTGGTCGCTCAGCGACCGAGGCCTTCGGGGAGGTCTTCGAGGGCCTGCTGCGTCGCGTCGCGCAGGTCCTCCAGGTTCTCCGCGCCCTGGTCGCGGAGTCGTTCGACGAGCTCGGGCAGGCGCTCCTTCAACTCGGAGAGGCGGTCGAGCTGCTCGCGCAGCGCTTCGCGCGCGGGGCCCTCGGCGGCCTCGAGCTTCTCGCGCAGTTCGTCCATGCGCTGGGCGAGGTCCTCGCGCGAAGCCTCGAGGCGCTCGGCCAGCTCCTCGCGCCGCTCGGCGGTGAACTCGCCGAGCACTTCGCCGATCTGGCGCGCGCCCTCACCGATCTTCCGACCGGCGTCGCGCAGCGACTCGGCCTGGTCGTCCGAGCAGGACGCGAGCGTCGCGAGGAGGAGCGGGAGCGCGACGGCCGCGCGGGCGGGGATGCGGAGCTTCATGCGGTGAGGGTACCAGCCTGCGGCGGCGCCTCCCTCCGAAAGGGGTGGGGGCGGGCGGGGGACGGTGGTCGCTGCTACTTGGGGGCTTCCGGAAGGTGCACAGAGGCGCGCGCTTCGCGCGCTCCACAGAGCCGGCGCTTCGCGCCGGAGAGGGCCACAGAGGTGGAGCGCTTCGCGCTCCACGAAGAGGCGCGCGCTCCGCGCGCGCGAGAAGCCGGACGGGAGGCGCCGCGTGAGGCCACTGCCCTGAGGTCGCTCGCCGATGGACGCTGCATCGGCCGCGTGCGCATCGTCCGCGGTCGGGTTCCGACGGGCGCTGCGCGCCCGTCACGAGACGACCAACTCATGGTCCGGGGTCCGGTTCCGGCGGGCGCTCCGCGCCCGCCCCGAGCCTTCTCCGGCGAGCCCGAAGGGCGAGCATTTTCGCCGAGCGCGAAGCGCTCGGCGCTCTGTGGTCCTCTCCGGCGCGCAGCGCCGGCTCTGTGGAGCGCGCGAAGCGCGCGCCTCTGTGCTCCTCCGGAAGCCCCCAAGTACCCGCGACCCCCGACCCCATCTCGCGCTCGGCCCCCGTCCCCACACCACTTCGCCAGCACCGCCAGCTCCTCCACCCACCCACACGGCGGCCCATCACCCGGTCCGACGCAGGAACGGCGCGTCGCCCGCCTCGCGCGCCCGCCGCTCGGCCGCGTCGAGCACGCGCCGCAGGTGCGCGCCGAGCGCCCGCACGTTGGGCTCGAGCACCATCGAGTCGTGGTCGCCGGGCACCTCCCGGACCGTCAGGTCGCTCGCATGTCGACCCCACCCGTTGTCCGCGTGGACGACCTCGCGCCACTGGTTCGCGAGACGCCCGCCACGCAGGTGGTACACCGCCGGGAGCGGCGGCCGGAAGAGGTGCACGGGCCCCGCGTAGTCGCGGGTCTCGTAGCGCTCGAGCGCGCGCCGGAACGCCGCTTCGATCGCCTCGTCGTGGAACTGGCCACCTCCGTCCGCGTCCGGACCCGCCGGCCCCTCCGCCTTGCGGCGCTGCTCGGCGCGCCAGGCGATGCGGTTGCGCACCCAGTCGGTCAGGTAGCCGGGGCCGCGCGACGCGAGTCGCTGCGCGTGGATGTGCAGCTTGTCGACGGCGTCGATCGGGTCGCGGTACGCGAGCGGCGTGTCGAGCAGCACGACCGCGGCGACCTCCTCGCCGGCCGCGGTCAACTGCTGCGCCATCTCGTACGCGGTGAGCCCGCCGCCGGAGAAGCCGCCGATCAGGTACGGGCCCTCGGGCTGCACCTCGCGGACCTCCTCGAGGTAGTCGCGCGCGGCCTCCTCGAAGGTCTCGTGCGGCGCGTGGTCGCCGAACAACCCGCGCGCCTGCAGTCCGTAGAACGGACGGTCGCCGCCGACGAGGCTCGCCAGGTGCCGCAGGTTGAGCACGTTGCCGAACATGCCGGCGACGAGGAAGAACGGCGTGCGCGAGCCGCTGACCGGTCGCGAACCGTTCGCGTGCATCGGCACCAGGTGCACGTAGCGGCGCGTGCTGCGTTCGGTCGCCGCCGCGCGACTCTCCCCGCCGTCCTGCGGCAGCGCGGCGCGCACCAGTTCGGCCTGCGCGGCGGGCGTCGGCGCCTCGAACAGCACGCTCATCGGTTGATCGACGCCGAACGTCTTCTTGATGCGCGCGAAGAGGCGCACCGCGACGAGCGAGTGCCCGCCGAGGTCGAAGAAGCTGTCGTTCACGCCGACGCGGTCGACGCCGAGCAGCTCCTGGAACAACTCGACGAGCGTGCGCTCCACCTCGTCGCGCGGCTCGACGTACTCGGCGTCGAGTTCGGGTCGCTCGAAGCGCCCGTCCCCCTCGTTCCCGGTCGAGCGGGCGTCGGTCCGCCCCGCCTCGTCCACGAGCTCGCGAACGCCCAGCGTCGACACGAACGTGTGTCGCGCGGTGCCCTCGCCGAGCACGCGCCACAGCGCGTCCGTGCCCTCGTCCTCGCGCAGGCCCTGGCGGACGCGGCGGGAGAGGACCGCGTCGGCCGCGCCGCCGCGCCCGCGCGCGACCCGCGCCTCGTCGGGCACGAGCTCGCTCGCGCGCGGCGCCGGGAGGTCGCGCGGACGGAACGCACCCTCGAGACGGTGCACGGCGAAGCCGCGCACCTCGACGAGCACGCGCCCCTCGCCGTCGACGAGGTCCACGTCGAACGCGAACTCGCCGTCGTGGCGACCGGCGCCGGCGGCCGGCCGCGCGAGCGACCAGACCTCCGCGGGCAGCGGCGCGTGGACGACGACGCGCTCGTAGCTGACCGGGACCCACAGTCCGTCCTCGGGTCGGTAGTCGGGCACGAGGTCCATGGCGAAGCCGGTCGCCAGGTCGAGCAGGCCCGGATGCAGCGGCCACTCCTCGAGCTCGTGCGCGAACTCGGGCGCCAACGCGAGGCGCGCGAGCAGCGCACCGTTCTCGCACGCGCGCACCTCGCGCAGCACGCGCCAGCGCGGGCCGAACGACAGGTGCACCTCCTGTCGACTGGGGTGCGGACCGACGCCTTCGACGACGCTCGTGCTCGAAGCCCGCAGCGCGTCGAGGTCGAGTCGAGCGCCGGGCTCGACGCGGCGCATGGCGAGCGTCGCCGTGGTGTGGCGCTGCCAGTCGTCGCCCACCGAGCGCCGGCTGTGCACCTCGGCGCGGTACCCGGCCGGGTCGGGCTCGAGGACGACGCGCACGAACAGCTCGGCACCGTCGGGGACGTAGAGCGCGCGGAAGAAGGTCAGGTCGAGCACGGTGAACGCACCGACCTCGCCGATCTCGCGCAGCGCACCGCCCAGCAACTCGAACGAGCCGGTGCCGGGCAGGAGCGCGTCGCCCTCCTTCGTGCGGTGCTCGTCGAGCACCCACAGCCGCCGCGTGCTGAAGCGTCCGCCGAGTTCGTGACGACCGTCGGGGAGCGCGCGCTTGGTCTCGAACAGCGGGTGGCGCGCGAGGCCCTTGCGCACGCCGTTCTCGGGCGCGGCGGCGCCGTCGACGGCGCGCGCGGCCATGCCCACGTCGCGCCAGATGCCCCAGGCGATCGCGGTCTCGAACGCCGCGCGCGGTGCGCCGTCTCGCTCGCTGCGGTCGGCCCACGCGTCGAGGAACGCGTTCGCCGCCGCGTAGTCGATCTGTCCCGCCGCGCCGATCTCGGCGGAGGTCGACGAGAAGTGCACGACGAAGCGCGGTCGGTCGTCGCCGAACACCGCTTCGAGCGCGGAAGCGAGCGCGACCGTCCCGTGGACCTTGGGTGCGAGCACCGCTTCGACCTCGTGCACCGCGCGCGTCGCGAGCAGGCCGTCGTCGACGACGCCGGCCGCGTGGAAGACGCCGTCGAGCGGGCCGAAGGTCGCCTTCACCCGTTCCAGCGCCGCGCGCAGCGACTGCGGATCGGTCACGTCGGCGGCGAGCGGAAGCACCGTCGCACCGGATCCCTCGAGCTCGCGGATCGCCGCGATGCGCCGCGACGCCGCGTCGTCCTCGCCGTGCGCGGCGACCCACGCGTCCCACGCGTCGCGCTCGGGCAGCGCCGAGCGGCCCACCAACGCCAGGCGCACGCCGTCGAGCGTCGCCAGGCGGCGCGCCAGCGTCAGGCCGATGCCGCCCAGACCGCCGGTCACCAGGTAGGCGCCGCCGGCGCGCGGCGTGAACGCTTCGCCGCGTCCGAGCGTCGACGGGACGAGCACCTGCGCGAAGCGCTCACCGCGGCGACGCGCGTACACGCCGTCGGGCGCGCGCGCGTCGAGTTCGCTCGCGATCGACGCGACGGCGGCGCGCAGGCTCGCGTCGAGGTCGGCGCGCTTCGACTTCCGCCCGGAGGCGCTGCGCTGGACGAGTTCGAGGTCGAGCAGCCGTGCGTTCGTGCCGGACAGCTCGCGCGGCAGCGTCCGCACGGCGCCGAGCGCGAGCGCCTTGGCGGGGAACGCGACGCCCTCGCCGTCGAGGCCGACCGCGCCGTTCGTGGCGCAGAGGATCTCGACGCCTTCCGTCGCCTGCTCGGCGACGAGCGCCTGGCCCAGGAAGAACAGCGCGAAGAAGCCGCGCTCGATCGCCTCGTGGAACGGACTCGAGCCGGGCCGGTGCGTGTCGTCGACGGTCAAGGACCACAGGTGCACGATCGTGCGCGGCGTGCGACCGGTCGCGACGAGGTCGCGCACGAGCAGGTCGTAGCCCTCGCGCCCGTACTCCGGTGCCAGGGCGTAACGCTCGTCCGACAGGCGCGCGTAGGCGTCGCCCGTCACCACCTCGGTGACCGTCGCGCCGCGTTCGCGCAACGCCGCGATCACGCCGGCGCCGACGCCCGCGCGGTCGGACAGGACGAGCACCTGCTCGCCGCTCCACTCACGCGCCTGGGGCGCGAGGGGCACGGGTTGCCAGACGCGACGCGTGAACAGACGCTCGGGGTCGTCGATGCGCGCGGGCCCGCTCGTGCGTGCCTCGACGGGGTCGGCGTCGATCCAGTAGCGGCGGCGCTGGAACGCGTAGGTCGGCAGCGACACGCGTCGGCGCGTCTCGCCCTCCCAGAAGCGCGTCGGGTCCTCGATCGCGCCCGCCGCCCACAGGCGCGCGTGCGCCGTGTCGAGCGCGAGCGCATCGTCGAGCGCTTCGTCGGGGTGGCGCAGGCTGTGGAAGGCGTGCTGGTGCTTGGCCTCGGACAGGCCCGCGCGCGCGAGCGAGCCGAGGACGCGTCCCGGACCGACTTCGAGGAGCACGCGGTGCTCGCGCTCGGCCAACTCGGCGACGCCGTCCGCGAAGCGCACGGTGGAGCGAAGGTGGCGCACCCAGTACTCGGGGTCGGTCGCTTCCTCGGCGGTGAGCGGCGCTCCGGTCGCGTTCGACACGATCGGGATCGAAGGCGCCGAGAGCTCGATGCCGCGCAGGTACGCACCGAAGCGTCCCAGGATCGGATCGAGCAGGCGCGAGTGCGCGGCGATGTCGATGGCGATGCGCTGGTGCTCGATCTCCTCGGAGCCGAGGCGCGCGGCGAAGGCGTCGAGTGCGTCCTTCGGGCCGGACACGACGCACAGGTCGCGGGCGTTGATGCTGGCGAGGTCGAGCGACTCGGGAAGCACTTCGCGCACGCGGTCCTCGCCGGCCGCGATCGAGAGCATGCCGCCGGCTTCGACCTCCTCGAACAACCGGCCGCGCAGGTGGACCAGCCCCAACGCGTCCTCGAACGACATCACGCCGGCGACGCACGCGGCGGTGTTCTCGCCCATCGAGTGGCCGAGCAGCGCGGCCGGCTCGACGCCGCGCTCCATCCACACCTGCGCGAGCGCGTACTCGACGAGGAAGAGCGCGGGGAGCTGCACCGACGGGCGCTCGAGCTCGCGCGCGCACGCGGCGCGGTCGGCGTCGGCGCTCGGGTAGAGGACCGAGCACAGGTCGAGGCCGCGTTCGGCGAGCCATTCGAAGCCGCGCGCGAGGATCGAACGGAAGGTGCCGCCCGCCTCGTACAGGTCGCGACCCATGTCGACGTGCTGGGCGCCGCCGCCGGCGAACAGGAAGCACACGTCGGCGGTGCGGTCGCCGGCGCGGTGCGTGTGGACGCGGCTCGGGTCGCCGTCGGCGAGCAGGCGCGCGGCCTCCTCGCGCGAGCTCGCGACCAGGACGCGGCGCTGTTCGAACGCGCGTCGACCGACGGCGAGCGTGTAGGCGGCGTCCTCGAGCGCGAAGGCCTCGTCGCCCGCGAAGTGGTCGGCGAGGCGCGCGCACTGTTCGTCGAGCGCGGCCGCGCTCCTGGCGGAGACCAGCACGGGCTGCGAGCGGCGGGGGCTCGGCGCGCCCGGTGCGACGGCCGGCGCCTCCTCGACGACCAGGTGGGCGTTCGTGCCGCCGACGCCGAGCGAGGTCACGCCGGCGCGCCACGGGCGGTCCTTGCGCAGGAGCGGCGTCGTCCTGTCGTTGACGAAGAAGGGCGTCGCGGCGAAGTCGATCGTCGGATTGGCCTTCTCGTAGCCGAGGCTCGCCGGCAGAACGCCCTTCTCGAGCGCGAACGCGACCTTGATGAGCGCGGCGGCGCCCGCGGCCGTGTCGAGGTGTCCGATGTTCGTCTTCACCGAACCGAGCGCGCAGGTGCCGGTCGCGTCGGTCGTCTCGCGGAACGCCTGGGTCAGCGCCGCGACCTCGATCGGGTCGCCGATCGCCGTGCCTGTGCCGTGGCACTCGACGAAGTCGATCTCGTCGCCGGTCACGTCCGCGACCGCGAGCGCCTCGGCGATCGCCGCGGCCTGTCCGTCGACGCTGGGCGCGAGGTAGCCGGCCTTGTCGGAGCCGTCGTTGTTGACGGCCGAGCCGCGCACGACCGCGTAGACGTGGTCGCCGTCGGCGAGCGCGTCCTCGAGGCGCCGCAGCGCGACGACGCCGACGCCGCTGCCGAAGACCGTTCCCGTCGCGCGGTGATCGAACGCGTGCACGTGGCCGTCGGGCGACAGGATCTCGCCCTCCTTGAAGAGGTAGCCGTGGCCGTGCGGCAGCTCGATCGTCACGCCGCCGGCGAGCGCGAGGTCGCACTCGTGCGCGAGCAGGCTCTGCGCGGCCTGATGGACGGCGACGAGGCTCGTCGAGCAGGCCGTCTGCACGTTGACGCTCGGTCCTTTCAGGTCGAAGGCGTAGCTCGCGCGCGTCGCGAGGAAGTCCTTGTCGTTGCCGGTGTGGCGCAGGAGGAAGAGCCCAACCTCGTCGAGCACCTTCTGGTTCCGCAGCAGGTTGTTCGCGAAGTACGCGCCCATGCCGCAGCCGGCGAACACGCCGATCGGACCCTCGAACCGCTCGGGCACGTGCCCCGCGTCCTCGAGCGCCTCCCACGCGGCCTCGAGGAAGTGGCGGTGCTGCGGGTCCATGATCGCGGCCTCCTTCGGGCTCAGACCGAAGAACTCCGCGTCGAAGCGGTCGAAGCCCTCGAGCGTCGCGGCGACGGGGACGTAGTCGGGGTCCTCGGCGACCTCGTCGGGGACGCCGGCGGCGCGCAGCTCGTCGCGGTCGAGGCGTCGGATCGACTCGACGCCGCCCGCGAGGTTCGTCCAGAACGCGCGCGCGTCTGGCGCACCGGGCAGGTGCGCCGCGAGGCCGACGATCGCGATCTCCGCACCGGTCGGTTCGTTCGCGTCGTCGTTCGCGGGGATGCTCTCGCTCATCGTGGGGACAGCTGGTGGAGCGTCCACCCGGCGGACGGCCGGGTGCGTGGGTGGGGCGGTCGGGAGGTCAGGAGGCGTTGCGTCGGCGTCGCATGAGCGCGCGGCGAGCGGCGCCGCGCGCCGCGCCCCGCGTGCTGCCGTCGGTCACGCCGGCGGCGTCGGTGTCGTTCGCGGCGTCGCCGGCGACGAAGGCCGCCAATCCGGCGACGGTGGGGAAGCGGTAGAGGTCGGTGAGCGACAGGCGCGGCGCGAGGTCCGCGGCCAGCTCGCGGTGCAGCTGCACGACGAGCAGCGAGTGCCCGCCCAGCTCGAAGAAGTTGTCGTCGCGGCCGACCGTCTCGAGCCCGAGCGTCGCCGCGAAGCGCTGCGCGAGCGCGGTCTCCATATCGCTGCGCGGCGCGGCGCGCTCGGCGGTCGGCTTGCGCCGCAGGTCCTCGGGGCGCGGGAGCGCGTTGCGGTCGACCTTCCCGTTGGGCGTGAGCGGGAGGCTCGGCAGTTCGCAGACGACGCTCGGCACCATGTAGGCGGGCAGCGTCGCGGCGAGCTGTTCCCGCAGCACGCCCGCATCGACGACGCCCGGCTTCGTCGGCGCCACGTAGGCGACCAGGCGCACGTCGCCCGGCGCGTCCTCGCGCGCGATCGCGACCGCGTCGTGGACGCCGATGCCCGCGCGCAGGCGCGCTTCGATCTCGCCGAGCTCGATGCGGTGACCGCGGAGCTTGACCTGGTGGTCTTTGCGGCCGAGGAAGCGCAGGCTGCCGTCGCTCCGCCACGCGGCCACGTCGCCGGTGCGGTACATGCGGCCGCCGCGGAACGGGTCGGGCAGGAAGCGCTCGGCGGTGAGGCCCTCGCGGCGGTGGTAGCCGCGCACGACGCCCTCGCCGGCGATCCACAGCTCGCCCGGCACGCCCGGCGGCAGCGGACGGCGTTCGTCGTCGAGCACGTAGAGCGCCGTGTTCGCGATCGGCGCGCCGATCGAGACCTCGTCGTCCGGCGCGAAGTCCCGCGGCACGTCCCAGGTGCTCGACCAGATCGTCGTCTCGGTCGGGCCGTACATGTTCGTCACGCGCTTCGTCCCGAGCGCGACGAGGTCGGCGGCCAGGTCCGCCGGCAGCGCCTCGCCGCCGACCATCGCGTGGTCGAGGGACGCGAGCGCCGCGCGGCCGCGTTCGTCCGCGACCAGGATGCGCATGAGCGACGGCGTGCCCTGCAGGTGCGTGACGCCGTGGCGCTCGATCAGCGCGGGGATCGAGCGCTCGCGGGCGGGGACGGGGCGTGCGCTCGCACCCGAGTCCTCGACCCGCGTCGCGCGGAAGACCTCACCGAGCTTCGCGAAGCTCTCGATCATCGCGCCGCGCTCGACGCCGTAGTCGACGAGGCACGCGACCTCGTCCACGCCGATCGCCTCGACCTCGGCGACGCGCTCGACGCACTGCTCGACGGTGCCGAACAGGCCGCTCGTCGTGAAGTAGCGGTCGAAGGCGTGCTCGAGGATCGCGTCGCGCTCCTCCTCGGAGAGGCTGGACAGGTCCACGTCGCGCGAACCGCTGGTCTGCTTGAACGCGGGGAACGACCAGGCGTACTTCTTGACGAGGCCGATCGACGCGTCGAGGTAGCTTTTGAGCGGCCCGCGCACGGTCGCGCGCACCTGCTCGGCGTCGTCGCCCACGAAGGCGTGCAGCATCAGCGTGACCACGCCCGTGTCCGGGTCGAAGCCGGCCTTCGCGCGCGCCTCGCGGTAGATCGCGATCTTCTCTCCGACCTCAGCCACGCTCTGACCGAGCAGGTGCGTCAGCACGTTCGCGCCCGACTCGCCCGCCAGGCGATAGGTCTCGGGGTTGCCAGCGCTCGTGATCCACACGGGCAGTTCGGGCTGTACGGGGCGCGGCAGCGACAGACGCGGGATCCGCTCGCCGAACGGGTTCTCGAACTCGACGCTCTCGCCGCGCCACAGGCGCTTGACCTGGTCGACGAAGTCGAAGAGCAGCTGGTGCCGGTCCTCGAAGTTGGCCGGCGCGAGCACGAAGTCGTCGGGCTGCCAGCCGGATGCCGTCGCGAGCCCGACGCGCCCGTTCGACAGGTGGTCGACGACCGCCCACTCCTCGGCGATGCGCAGCGGGTGGTGGAGCGGGACGACGCACGAGCCTGCGCGGATCCCGATGTTCTCGGTGCGCGCGGCGATCGCGGCCGAGATGACCGACGGGTTCGGGAAGGGACCGCCGAACGCGTGGAAGTGGCGTTCGGGCGTCCAGATCGCGCGGAAGCCGTTCGCGTCCGCGTACTCCGCCGCGGCCATGGTCAGCGCGTACTTGTCGGGACCTTCGCCGTCGTCGTTGCCCCACAGGAACATCGAGAAGTCGAGGTCGCGCGTCGGGCGCTTCGGCGCGCTGGCGGTCGCGACGGCCGCGCGCTCCGGCTCCTTGTGGACGACCACGTGGAAGCCGCGCGTGAGCGTCCAGAGGAGCTCGAGCACCGAGATGTCGAACGACAGACTCGTCACTGCGAGCCAGGTGCCGCGTTCGCGGCCGATGCGCTCGTCCATGCCGGCGAAGAAGTTCGCCGCGTTCGCGTGTTCGACGAGCACGCCCTTGGGCTTACCGGTCGAGCCGCTCGTGTAGATGCAGTAGGCCAGGTCGGCGGGTGCGACCTCGCGCGCGAGCGGCGGCGCGCCGTCGGCGACGGCGTCGGGGCGCAGCTCGCGCAGGCCCTCGACCGTCGCGCCGCGCCAGCCCTCGGTGATCACGAGCGCCGCGCCGGAGTCCGCGAGCATCAGGTCGAGGCGGTCGGCCGGATAGGTCGGGTCGAGCGGCAGGTAGGCGCCGCCCGCGCGCTGCACGGCGAGGATCGCGACGACCAGCTCGAGGCCGCGGTCCAGGTGCACGCCGACCAGGTCGTCGGCGGTCACGCCCGCGGCGCGCACGGCGTCGGCGAGCGCGTCGACCCGCGCATCCAGTTCGTCGAACGTGAGCGTGGTCCCCTCGAAGGAGAGCGCCGGCTCGTCGCCGTGCGCCGCGACCGCCGCGCGGAACTGCGAGACGATCGTCGCGTCGCGGTCGTGCTCGACGGCGTGGAACGCGCCGGCCAGTTCGGCCGCGTCCGCGCCGCCGACGAGCGCGACCTCGGCCAGCGGCGCGTCGTCCGCCGCGGCGAGCTGTTCGGCGAAGCGCTCGAGCGCGTCGATCAGCGCGCGCGCGTCGTCCGCGCCCAGCGCCGCGCGGTCGTGGCGCACGGCGACTCCTCCCGTTCCGGCGTCGCCCGAGCAGACGAAGCTGAGCGCGGTGCCCGGCGTCGCGTCCGCGTCGACGGCGATCCCCACGGGCAGGCGCAGGCTCCCGGCCAGTTCGTGGCGGCCGGAGAGCGCAGGGCGCCGCGCGACCAGGTCGGCGAGGTAGGTGCCGCGTCGGCGCGCGCGTCGCAGCGCGATCCGCGCGCGCTCGAGGGCCGCGTCGAAGGTGCCCGCGCCGTCGTACTCGACGGTCAGCGGCACGCTCGCGCTCACGATACCCTCGCAGCCGCGCGCGAGCTCGGCCTGTCGTGCGCCGCGCAGCGCGAAGGTCTGGCGCGCTTCGTCGTTCGTGCGCGCGAACCAGGTCGCGAGCAGCGCCGTCACGGCTGCGGCGTCGGCGCCGAAGCGCTCGACGAACGCGAGCGGCAGTGCCAGCGTCGTCGCTTCGAGCCCTTCGCCGTCGCCGCTCCCGTTCGGGGACGCGGGCACGGCGCGTTCGAGCTCCCGCGCCCAGGCGTCCTCCGTGCGCGCGATCGTCCGGTGCACCTCGCTCAGTCGCTCGAGCGCGCGCGGCGGCTGGGCCACGATGCGCTTGCCCGCGGTCATCCCGATCCCGGCCGGTGTGACGACGGCGCCGCACGCGCGGCGCAGGCCGGTGACGACGAGCGCGCCCTCGCCGCACGCGATGGTCGCGCTGCGTTCGTCCGCGTCGACGATCGTCCCGGGCGCCGCGCCACTCACTCCCTGGTCCGCGCGCGCGTCGGTGACCCACACCGGCTCGCCGACCACGGCCAGCCACGGCGTGCCGATCGCGTTCGGATAGGGGCCGAAGTCGAGCGCGCGCACGAGGCGTTCGAGCTCGGTGGCCGGGCGTTCGAAGTCGAGGGCGCAGGCGCCCGCGGGGCGCTCGTCACCGCGGCACAGCCGGCGCGGTCCGTCGCCCTGCGCGCGCGGAGCGATCGAACCGGCGAGCAGCCCGTCGACGAGTTCGTCGAAGGCGTCGAGCGCGGCCTCGAAGCACTTGGTGTTCAGCGTGAGCGAGGTCTCGTCCGCATCGATCGCGAAGCGGCGCGTCGCGAGCAGGTCGCCCTCGTCGACGCCGCTCGTGATCAGGTGCCACGAGACGCCGTGCTCCTCGCGCCCTTCGACCAGCGCCCACACCGGACAGAACAGGCCGGCCAGGTCGGGCAGCGGCGCGTCGTGGAAGTTGATCGCGCTCACCCGCGGCAGCGCGAGGGCGGCGTCGGGGAGCAGCGCGAGGTGCGTGATCGCGAAGAGGTGGTCGAACGCCTCGCTCGCGCCCAGCTCCTCGATCCACGCGCCGTCCGCGTCGAGCACGCGCAGCCCGCGGTCCTGCGCCCACGCGCGCACGCGCGCGCTCCCCGCCACGACGGCGGTGACTCGGAAACCCTTTCCGACCAGACGGTCGCCGCACTCGCAGACGAGCGAGTCGGCGCCGATCAGGACGGCGGACGGAGAGGACGACGACGCGTGCGCGCCGGTCGGGGAACCGTGGGACATGGCGGGCCGACAGGGGGATCGGGACGCGCCGGCAGGGCTCGTCCGAGCGGCCTATCGGCACCCGCCCCGGGCCATCTCCAACCCGATCCGCGCCGACTTCGCGGCGCCCGCCTCCGCGCTCAGGCGCCCGGCAGCACGAAGCCGGGCTGGGGCGGCAGGGGCGCGACGAAGCTCGTCGTCTCGAGGCCCCAGCCGAAGCCGACCCGGTCCGGCCCGGCGAGCGAGCCGGTCAGCATCAGCCGGTCCCCCGGCGTCCAGCCCAGTGTCGGTCCGAGCTCGATCGGGAAGGTCGTGAGCAGCTGTCCGAACCCGCTCACCGCGCGCACGCGCGCGAGCAGCTCGGCGCCGCCCAGGTCGATTCCGAACGCGATCCAGCCGCTCGGATGCACGGCGAAGCGGTCGAACACGGTCGTCGGCGCGAAGTCGCCGAGCGACAGCGACGTGCCGCCGATCGGATCGACGAGCGCGAGCGTGCGCAGGTCGACACCCGTCAGGTCGCCGTCGGTGACGGTGAGGAAGCGCGTGCCGACGCGCTCGATCGCGATCAGGTCCTCGGCGCCGGGCAGGACGACCTGCACCGCGCCGGTCTCGAGGTTCGCGAGCGTCAAGCGTCCACCGGAGCCACCGTCGTCGGGCATCAGCACGCTGCTCGTGCCCGGCACGAGGTAGGTCGCGCGGGTCGGTTCGAGCGCGCCCTTGGTGAACGGCTCGGCCGCGTCGTTCGAGGTCAGCGTGATGTTCGTCAGCACCGGCGCTCCGCCAGCGGCCGGCACGTCCACCAGGTAGAAGTCGAAGCCCTCGACGCCGCCGGCGGCGGGATCGGCCTTCTCACCGACGGCGAGCACGATCGCGCGGTCGGAGATGCGTCGCATCGCGCCGGCGAGTCCCACCTCGTCGAGCGTGTCGACGAATTGCGCGTCCGAGGTCACGGGCAGGGCGGCGGCCGGCGAGAGGGTCACGCGCGCGGTCCAGGCCTCGCGACTGACGGCGGTCTCGCTGCACCACAGGCACACCGTGCCGTCGTGGGAGAGGGCCATGTGCGGACCGTCCACCGCGTTCGGCAGGAAGCCGGCGCCCGACAGCGCACGCGGCGTCGGGTCCAGCTCGGCCGCCGGACCGAGGGGGCCGAACGCGAAGGGCTGGGCGGCGCCCGGGCCGGCGCCGGCGGTCGTCGCCGCCACGAGCTGGTTGCCGCTGAACACGAATTCGCCGCCGAACCAGGTGGGCGCTCCCGGCAGCGTCACCGGCGTCGCCACCGCGCCGGCCTGGCGCACGAAGCGCAACACACCACCGTCGTGGGCGATCACGCCCCAGGCGTCGCGCAGGCCGAGTCCGCTCGGCGCGATCGCGAGCGGCGCGAGGTGCGGCGTGCGGTCGGTCGCCGCGCCGGTAGCGAGGTCGAGCTCGAGCACGTCCCCGCCGGCTGCCGGTGTCGTCGCCACGAGCACACCGGTCCCCGCGGGATCACAGGCCACCCCGAAGAGGAAGGGGTCCGCGTCCGCGGCCGGACCGGTCCCCGGACGCGCGACCAAGCGCCGCGCCGTCCCGCCGGCGTCCACGCCGAAGAAGCCGAACTCCGTCGCTCCGCCGGCCAGCGCCCGTCGGTAGCGGTAGAGCGACCCCGCGCCCTCGGGCAGCAGCACCCGGCTCGCGCCCGGCACGTCCTCGACGAGGCGCGCCTGCCCGGGCAGGAAGGTCTCGAGTCGCGTGCGGCCGATCGCGTCGAGGGGGAGCAGCTCGATCCCGTCGAGGCCGGCGACCGGTGTCGGTCCGCTCGGGCCCGTCTCGTCGATCACGACGACGCTCCCGACGCCTCCGTCGGGGCCGAGGAAGAGGGTCGCGTCGGCCGCCGCCGGAGCGGCGAGCACGAGCGCGGCGACGAGGGCGCCGCGCAGGGTCGCGGTGGGTCGGAGGAGTCGAGGAGGGATGGAGCGCAGCATGGTGGATCGTCCGAGGAAGCCTACGGTGGCCACGGAGCGCGGGTCGGGCGCGCCGCGGGGCGCCGTGGAGGGGAGGCCTCCGCGGTCGCGGCGGCCCCGCGGGCCGCGGACGAGCGAAGGCCGTGCCGCGCCGCCCGGTCGCGCGGCGGGGAGGCGAGCGCGGCGCCGCCCGGGGCCGCCCGGGCTCGCGTCCGCGCTTCGGCCGGCTCGACCGCAACCGTCGCTGCGGCCGGGGCCTGCCATCGATGGCACGGGCCTTGTTCCCTGTGGGCGGTCGGAGGGCGCACGCGGCCTTCGTCGTCCCGTCGGGCGGCTTCCCAGGGCCTTTGACGGGCCCCGCGCGCCTTCCGCTCCGTCCGGAATCTGGAATGATGTCCAGTTCGTGGATGGTGGCGCTCGCCCGCCCGCGCCGATCCTGCCTCGATCCGATGTCCGCCACGCCCACCGACCCCGCCTCCGACCTGCCCCCGGCCCACGGGCTGCCGGCCGGCTACCGGCCGGGCCCCGTTCTGGCCGAGCACGAGGGCGTCGTCGTCCTCCGCGCGGTCGACCCCGCGGGGCGAGCCGTGGTCCTGCGCCTCGAGCGGGCGGCCTCGAGCAGCCCGGAGGCCCTCGCGGAGCTCGCCGTGCTCGGCGCCGTCGACCACCCCGCGCTGGCCCGGCTCCTCGACTTCGGCGCCCTCCCCGGCGGTGGTCGCTTCACCGCGCGGGCCTTCGTCGAGGGCGCCACGCTCGATGCCTGGGCCGCCGGGCGCGAGTCGCGGGAGGTCGGCCTGCTCGTGCTCGAGCTGTGCGACGCGCTGGCCCACCTGCACGGGCGCGGCTTCGTGCACGGCGACCTCAAGCCACAGAACGTGCTCGTTTCGCGCGCGGACCGGCCGGTGCTCGTCGACTTCGGCCTCGCCGGCCGGCGCGGTGGCGGGCCGGGTGCGTCGGGCACGCTCGTCGCCATGGCGCCCGAGCGCATCGCCGGCGCACCGCTCGAACCGGCCGCGGACCTGTTCGCGCTCGGCGCGCTCCTGGTCGAGCTGTTCGCGGGGCGCCCGGACCCGGGGCGCTTCTACGCGGCCTTCCCGCGCCGCCCGTTCCTGGAGGCGGCCGGCGTCGCGCCCGACGCGCTGCCCGAGTGGGCGCGCGACGTGATCGAGCGCACCACGGCGCGCGACCCCGACGAGCGGCCGGCGCACGCGGGCGAGGTCGCGCGGACCGTGGCGGCGCGCCTCGGCGTGGAGCGCGGGCGCGAGCGCGACGCACTCGCAGCGGCGCTCGCCCCCCCGATCCACCTGGGGCGCGAGCGGGCGCTCGAGCGCCTGGTCGGCACGCTGACGGGTTCGGCACCGGCCTGTTCGTTCGTGTCGTTCGTCGTCCTGCCGAGCGCCGAGGACGCACCGTCGTTCGCGCGCAGGCTGCGTCTGGAAGCGGCGCTCGCCGGCGCGCCGTGTGCCGGCGCGACGCTCGACGGATCGGTCGTCGACGGTCCTTCCGTCGACGACTCCTCCGGCGCTGGCCCTTCCGGCGCTGGCGCGGACCACGAGTCCTGGGCACTCGACCGCTGGGCGCGGGAGCGCGCGCGCTCGGGCGACGGTCCGTTGGTGATCGCCGTCGCCACCGACGACGCGTGGGAGCGTCGCCGCGCCGAGACGCTCGTGCGCGCCGCGCAGCAGGAGGGCCGTCGCGCGATCGCCGTCGCCGGCGCGCGACCGCGCGACGCGGCACTCGCTGCGCTCGAGATCGACGGGCCGAGGCGCGAGGACCTCGACGCGTTCGTGCGCGCGCGCCTCGAAGGAGATCCGCAGGACCTCGGAGGACTCCTGGAGCACCTCGAGGCCGCCTGCGGAGCGAGCACGGTCGCCATCGGTCGCGAGCTCGCGCGACTCGAACGGCGGGGGTGCTTCCTCGACGCTGGCGAACGACCGCGCCTGCGCGCGGGTGCGCTCGCGGACGGAGCGGGCATCGACGGCGGCGACGGCGCGCTCGTCGAGGGCCTGGACGACGACGCCGGGCGGGTGTTGATCGCGCTCGCGGCGTGCGGGTCGGCGTCCATCGCGACGGTCGCGGCCGCGCTCGCGAGCGACGCGCCATCGTCCGAACGGGACGCCGCCGCACGGGACGCAGCCGCACGGTTGGCCGCGCTCGAGCGCAAAGGACTCGTCGGTCGCCAGGGGACGCGCTTCACGACGCGGGTCGCGACGGCTCCGCTCGTGCGCGCCGTCGGGGTCGAGTCGGCGCGCGCCGTGGTCGCGCGCGTCGTCGCGCGCGCACGGAACGGCGAACGCAGCCTCCTCGAAGGGCTGGTCGATCCGGACACCGCGGGTGATGCGCTGCTGGACACGGAACTCGACGCGCTCGATCGCGGCGCGGCCGAGGTCGTGCTCGCGCGGTTGGATCGGCTCGAACGACTCGTCGCACTCGCGGAGCCCCTGTCCGCTGCGCGCCGCGCGCCGCTGCGCGCGCTCGCGCTGGTGGCGCTCGGTCAGCTCGAGCGCGCGCGGGACGAGCTCGAGCGCGCGGGAGAAGCGCTGGCCGCGACGCACGACCCGCGCGCGAAGAGCCTGGCCGAACGCGCGCGCGGCCTGATCGCACAGCGCGGCGGCGAACCCGAACTCGCGCTCGAGCACTTCGACCGCGCGGCGCGCCTCGACGCGAACGAACGCGCCCACGCCGAGGTGGCGCGACTGCACCAGTTGTTCGAGCTGCGACGCCACGACGAGGTGCTCGAGCGCGTGCAGGAGCTCGATGGCCAAGGCGTGCTGGAACCGGGCGGGTGGCCGGCGGCGCGGCGCGCGAACGCGCGTTCGCTCGACGCACTGGCGCGCTTCGCGAAGGGCGACGCCGAGGACGCACTCGGGCGCCTGGAGGCCTTGGCCGTCGCGCTCGAGGACGAACCGGCGACGCGCGCGGCGGTGCTCCTCAACCTCGCGACCGTCGTGCGTCGCGTCCGCGGACCCGAGTCGGCGCTCGCCCACCTGCGCGAGGCCGTGGCGCTGCTCGACGCGGCTCACCGTCCCGTCGAGGCGGCGCAGGCCCGTACCGCGCTCGCGTCGACGCTGCGCGACACGGGCGAGCTCGTCGTCGCCGAACAGGAACTCGCGGAGGCCTGCGCGACGCGCGAACGGCTCGGTGACCGGGGAGGCGCGGCGATCGCGCGCGGCACGCTCGGGCTCGTGCTGGCCGATCGCGGTCACGTCCTGCGCGCGCTGGCCGAACTCGACGCGGCGCTGCGAGACCTCGCGCCGCTCGCGCGACGACGGCACGGCGCACTGCTCGAGGCACGGCGGGTCGAGCTCGCGGCGCGACTCGGACGCGAAGTGGACCTCGCGGCGGCCGAGGCGCCCGCGATCGACCCGCGCGAGTTCCTGTCCCTGGGGCGCGCGGCCCACCTCGCGGGACGGCCGGCGCTCGGCGACGACCTGATCGCACGCGCGATCGCACTCGCCGAGCGCCTCGAGCAGCATCCCGTCGCGGCCCAGGCGCGGAGCGCGCGCGCCCTCGTGCAGGCGACGGCGTTCGACCCGAAGCACGACGCCGCGCACGACGCCGACCTCGCCGTTGCACGGACCGTGCTCGGCGAGGTGGACGACGACGCGCACGACCTGCTCGTCGCGCTCGAACGCAGCGGGCGCGACGACCGCGCGGCGCGACTGGCGCTCGTGCTCGCGCGCGAGGCCCGGGGCGAGCGGCGGGCGGACCTGCTCGCGACGGCGCGCCGGTTGGCCGGCCGCTGCGAGGCCGGCCTCGACCAACGCGAACGCATCGAACTGCGGCGCACGCTCCTCGGCGTGCCCGACCCACGACCCGACGACCTCGACGCCCTGGCCGACGAAGGCACGGAACCGGAGCTGGAAGACATGGAACTGCTGTCCATCCTCGAGATCAATCGCCGCCTCGCCACGCGCGAGGACCACCGCGAGCTGCTCGGCGAAATCGTCGAACAAGCGCTCGAGGTGACCGGCGGTGAACGCGGCTTCCTCGTGCTCGAGGAGGGCGGCGAGCTGCTCTTCGACACGGCGCTCGACTCGGCGCGCGGCGACGTGGAGCGGCCGCAGATCGAGGTCTCGACCTCGGTCGTGCGCGCGGCGCTGGATCGCGGCGAGGTGCTGCGCGTGTCGAACGCGGCGGAGGAGCCGGGGCTGCAGGCGGCGCCGAGTGTCGTGCAGTTGGACCTGCGCTCGATCCTCTGCGCGCCGTTCGAGATCGATGCCGATGCGCGCGGGGCCATCTACGTCGACCATCGCCTCCACGCCGGTGCGTTCGGACCGCGCGCCGAACGCCTGCTCAAACTCCTCGCCGACCAGGCCGCCCTCGCGATCCAGAAGGTGCGGCGCCTCGACGAGATCCGCCGCCTCAACGAGCGATTGACCGAGCGCGTATCGCGACAGGCGACGGACCTCGCGGCGGCTCGCCGGAGTCTGCGTGCCGTCGGACTCCCCGCGCCGGCCGGCGGCCTGGTGGGGGAGTCGGAGTCGATGCTGGCGGTTCGCGCCTTGATCGAGCGCGTGGCGGCGAGCGACCTCTCGGTCCTCGTGCACGGCGCCAGCGGTACGGGCAAGGAGCTCGCGGCGCGTGCCCTGCACGAGCTTTCGGACCGACGCGAGGGACCGTTCGTGTCGGAGAACTGCGCGTCGCTGCCCGAGTCGCTGATCGAGTCCGAGCTCTTCGGTTACGAGAAGGGCGCCTTCACCGGCGCGGACCGCGCGCGCGAGGGCCTGTTCGAGCGCGCCAACGGCGGGACCCTCTTCCTCGACGAGATCGGTGAGATGCCGTCCGAGCTGCAGAGCAAGTTGCTGCGCGCGATCGAGACGCGCGAGATACGGCGCCTCGGCGACGACCGGCCGCGCCCGGTCGACGTGCGCCTCGTGACGGCGACGAATCGCGACCTCGAGACCGAGGTGCGCGAACGGCGCTTCCGCGAGGACCTGTACTACCGCATCGCGGGGATGAAGGTGAAGATGCCGGCGCTCGACGAGCGGATCGACGACGTGGGTCTGCTCGTGCGCCACTTCCTCGACGAGGTCGAGCGCAAGGACGGCCGTCACCGTGAGATCGCGCCGGCGGTGATCGCGCGCCTCGCGCGCCGCACCTGGCCCGGCAACGTGCGCGAGCTGCGCAACGAGGTCGCGCGCCTCTGCATCCTGTCGGAGGGCGACATCGTCGACCCCGAGTTGGTCTCGATGCCCGGCCCGTCCGCCGCGGGAGCGCGCTCGGTGACCACCGGGGAGCTGCGCTCGTTCGCCGAGATCGAACGCGACGCGATCCTCGGCACGCTCGACCGCGTCGGCGGCGACAAGCGTCGCGCCGCGAAGGTGCTGGGCATCTCGCTGTCGAAGCTCTACGAGCGCCTGAAGAAGTGGCGCGAGGAGGACGCGAGCGTGTGATGCGTTCGCGTCCGGTTCCCGGCCGCATCGGTCCGGGATCTGGAAGCGAACGGACGCCGACCCGGTTCGCGGCGTCGTGTGGCTGGATCGGCGCGGTGGCACGGCGCTTGAGAAGGGGCGGGACGAGAAGTGCGACGAGCGCTCTTCGAGACACCCGACCGACCCCGACTCCCGGGACGACGACCCGGAACGAACCGTGAAGAACACCATCGAATCCCTCTGCATCACCACGCTCTTCGCCGCGGCCTCCGCCGGCGCGGCAACCGCCCAGATCACCTTCAACCCCGCGCCCGCCGCGACGCTCGGCGCCGAGGCGCAGGACGCGGCGCTCGCCGACCTGGACGGCGACGGCTTCGCCGACCTGGCGGCGACCGTCGAGGCGCCCGACCGCATCGCGCTCTCGCGCGGCAACGGCGACGGCACCTTCAGCGCCGTCGGCTCGATCCTCGTCGGCGCGAGTACCTCGCCGCACAGCCTCGTGGCCGGAGACTTCGACGGCGACGGCGACCAGGACCTGGCCGTGACGCTCGAGGACCTGAACTCCGTGCGCGTCTACCGCAACGACGGCGGCTTCGCCTTCACCCAGGTCGGATCCGCCGCGACCGGCGCCGGACCGCGCCACCTCGCGGTCGGCGATCACGACGGCGACGGCGATCTCGACCTGGTCGTATCGAACCGCGACGGCAACTCGATCACCGTGCTCACCAACGGCGGCACCGGCTTGCTCACTTCGCAGACGGTCGCATGCGGCGCCGAGCCGCGTCAGGTCGTCCTGTTCGACAGCGACGGGGACGGTGATCTCGACGCTGCTGTGGCCGCACACGACGCGCGCCGCGTCGATCTGTTCGTGAACACCGGCGGCGCGTTCGCGGCCGGCGCGACGCTCAGCACCGGCCTGCAATTCCGGCCCGACGGCCTCGTCGCGGCCGACCTCGAGGGCGACGGCGACACGGACCTCGTCGCGGCGGGCGATGCGAACGGCGTCCCGCAGCTCCTCGTCTTCTCGAACGGGCCGACCGGATTCGCGCCGTTCGTCAGCGTTCCGGTGACGGGTCAGAACCCCAGCTTCTCCGTCGCGGCCGACCTCGACCAGGACGGCGACACGGACATCGCCGTGCTCTGCACCGACTCCGGCACGGTCGCGCTGATGGCCAACGACGGCGCCGGCGCGCTCGCCTTCCAGAGCAGCCTGACGGTGGGTGCCGACCCGCAGCACGTCGTGCTCGGCGATGCCGACGGGAACGGCGCGCTCGACCTGGCCGTGGCCGACCAGGCGTCGGGGACCGCCACGATCTTCCTCGGCACCGCACTGTGCGGCGGATTCCCGTACGGCCTCGCGGCCGGCGGTGCGAACACGGGCACGATCGCGCTCGACGTGGTGCCCACCGTCGGCCAGGGCGTCGGTGTGCTGCTCGGCGGCTTCCAGGGCGACGGCTTCGCGATCCTCGGCCTCAGCGCCTTCTCGAAGGACGCTCCCGGCTTCGCGGGAGGCACCCTCCTCATCGACGTGACCGCGCTCCTCCTGCTCGAGCCCGTGCTGATCACCGGCGGCACCGGCGGCTTCGGACTCAACCTGCCGAACGATCCGAATCTCGCGGGCGTGAGCGTCTTCATGCAGGCCGCGATGTTCGACGGCGTCGGTCCGCAGGGATGGAGCCTGACCCACGGCCTCGAGATGATCATCTGCGGCTGAGCCGGAGGCATCGGCGTCGGCCGCGTTCGCGCATCGACGCCGTAGGGGGCCTGGATCGGAACGAGGCAGTGCCGCCCGGGCTCCCGGAGGGAGAGTCGCGCCGCGTACGAGGGACCGTCCTCGTGCGCGGCGCATTCATGCGTTCGGGGCGACGCGGCGGCTAGCCGAGCTCGCGAACGTGGCGCCCGCCCGGATCGACGAACAGCTCGCGACCCGCGCCACCGGCCAACAGCCACTGGAGGCCGGTGCGGACCACCTCGGGCTCCATGCCCTCGGGCGCTCGCAGGTCGAGCTCGCGGCCCTGGTTCGACGACGGCGTGAAGAGCCACACGCTGTCGCGTCCGCCGCGCGCGCCCTCGGTCAGCCGCGTGCCGCCGTCGCCGGCGCGTAGCGCGAGCCCGCGCTGGTCGGGGAGCCAGCGGCAGTCGATCGGCAGACGGCGCGTCGACCACAGCGCGGTCGTCCACGCGCGCACGAGGCGCAGCGCCTCGGGCGGCGCCGCGTCCACGCCGGGGAGGACGCCGCGCGCGACGGCGTGGGCGACGACGAACAGCGGCGCGTCGAACGCGCGCACCGAGACCTCACCGGCGTCGCGCCAGGCCAGGCGCACGCTCGACTCGTCGCGCACGAGGGCCCAGCACGCGTCGCGCTGGAAGACCTCGGTGCGCTGCATCAACAGCGCGAAGCTGCGCGGCGCGCGCGCGGCGAGCCACGACTGCGCCTCCGCGCTCAGCCACACCCGCGGCGGGCCGTGACCCAGCTCGCGGGCGACCTCGATCACGCGCTCGAGGTCGTGGGGCAACAGCAGCCGCGGCCAGGGCGCGGTCGCGTCGCGCAGGCGCGCGATCGGACGCTCGGACCAACGCGCGCGACGGCCGCCGTCCATCACCTCCACGCGAGCGAGGGCGCGCGCTTCGATCGCGCCGGCGCCGCTCCTGGGGAGCTCGCGCGCGAAGACGATCTCGACGCCGGGCTCGACGATGCCCACGCCGCGCTCGACCGGGCGGTCCTCGGTGGCGCTCACGCCTCGACCTCGTGCTGGGCCGCGCCGACGAGGCGCGCGACGAAATGGCGCCGCGCGTTCTCGACCCGCGACAGGCGCAGGACGCCGGCGCGCGTCTCGAACAGGAGCAGCCAGTAGGGCAGGAGCGCGTCGCCGCGCGCCGCGTCGATGCGCTCGACGTCGGCGGCGTCCCAGGCCGCGGTGGACCACGCCCGCGCGTCGTCGCCGCGCCCGAGCGTCCACAGCGCGCCCGCGCCCTCGGTGCGCACCTCGATCGGCGCGGCGCCGGCCGGGAGTTCCACGCCGCGCAGTCGCGCTTCGATCGCGGTCGCGTCGAGGTCCGATGCGTCGAGGTTCGGAGCGTTCGCCTCCGACGCGTCCCCGTCCGGGGCGTTCGCTCCGACGAGCGCGCCGCCATCGCCGGCCGCGTCCGCGCCGAAGAGCCCGGCCCGCGCCGCGAGGTGTCCGAAGGCGAGCACCGCGTGCGGGACGGTGCCGATCGCGCGCCACCACGCGCCGCCGGGCGCGCTCGGGCTCGCGAACAGAAGGGCGTGTACGCCCGCGTCGAGCGCCGCGTCGGGGTCGGTCGTGCGCAGCGCGAAGTCGCGGCCGAGCGGACCGGGCAGCGACGACGGCAGCGGCGGTCCGCTCGTCAGCGGCAGCACGTCGATCGGTCGCGGCGCGGCGTCGTCCTCGAACGGCGCGGGCAGCGCGACGAGGTGGGCGAGCAGGTCCGCGAGGTCGGCGTCGTCGACGAGGCGCGTCGGCGCCACGAGACGCGCGAGCGAACCGGCCGGCGCGGCGCTCGACGGATCGGCGATGCCGTGGTGCACCGAGCGCGTCCCGCTGCGTCGCGTCGAGGTGAGGAACACGTGGCGCGCGCCGTCGGGGGCGTGCGCGAGGACGACGGTCGCCTCGGCCGGCGCGCTCATCGCGCGGCGCTCCCGGCGTCGAAGCCCATGAAGGCGAGCCAGTAGCCGTCGCCACCGCTCCGGCCACCACCGGTCCCGTCGCCGTCGCCCGTCTCGACGAAGTGCACCGAGTCGCCGCGGCCGTCGAGCTCGAGCGTCACGATCTCGCCGTCCGGACCGCGCCACGGCAGGAGCACGCGCGAGTCCTCGGCGTGCGGTTCGCCGACGAGGTCGGGGTGCGGGCGCTCGGCGACGACGCGCTCGTCCCGGCGCACCAGCGCGGTGAAGCGCGGCACCGCGCTGATCGATCCGTCCTCGTCGCGGGCCGGCCGCGAGTCGATCAACAGGCCGAACAGTCGGCCGCGTTCGTCCGGGTCCTCGTAGCGCTTGGCCACGCTGCCCTCGTCCTCCGCGAACAGGTCGCGCACGGCCTGCGCGCCCGGGTCGATCGGCACGACGAGCGGCGGCGGCGGGTCGCCGGGCGCGCTGCGCTGCACGAGCGCGGGCGGCGCGAACAACAGCCGCAGGCGCGCGGCGTCCGCGGGCAGCTCGCCCTCGAGGTGCCACTGGCCGGTGCGCTCGCGCCACGCGACGACGGGCGCGCGCAGGGAACCGAGCGGGATCGCGGGCGGGTCCGCGGCCGCGACCGGCGGCGCGAAGCGGATCGCGGTCTCGACGCGATCGGATGCCAGCCACACGAGCTTGTCGGTCAACAGCTCGTCGTCGGCGACCCACAGCACGCCCGCGATCGGGTGCGCGCTCTCGTCCGGCGTGTAGCGGCGCCGCCAAACGGGGTGGTAGCGCGCGAACCACAGCCGCTTCGGCAGGTTCCAGCTGCGGACGACGGAGCGCACCGTCTGCGCGGCGACGAGCAGTCCGAGGATCGCGTACACGAACGCGAACAGGGCGAGCGCGGGCGGCAGTCCGGCCTCGGCGAGGAACGCGTCCCAACGCTCGCGCTCGGCGTCGAGGTCGAGCGTCCAGGCGAGGTTCGGGTCGGCGAAGCCCAGCGGCGTGTCGGCGGTCCACTCGAGGGCCACCGCGCCGATCGCGCCGAGGGCGAGCGCCAGGCGCGTCGCGAACCCCAGCCGCGCGAAGAACCAGCCCGCGACGTAGAGCGCGGTGGCCACGGCGATCCACACGAAGATCGGCGTCGAGCGCCCCGGCTGTTCGGGTCCGTGGATCCAGGTGTGCGCGTGGTGCGCCGCGACGAAGATCGCGACGAGCGACAGCGCGTGGAACGCGGCCCACAAGGAGGTCGACCACCACGGTCGCAGGCGGCGACCGGTGATCGGGCAGTAGGGGCCGAGCGTCGGTGCGCCGTCGAGGTGGACGGCGACCGTGCCTTCGCTCGGCCCGCTGGTGGCGGGTGCCATGGGCCGCTCAGGCCTCGCGGTCGGGCTCCTCGACCACGATCGCGTCCTCGGCGTCCGCGTCCGCTCGCGCTGCGTCGTTCGCCGTCGCGTCGTTCACGGTCGCTTCGCTGGCCGTCGCGCGCGGGCGCGGCTCGAGCTCGGCCACGCGCAGCACCTCGGACTCGACCTCGGTCGCGAGGTCGGTCGGGTCGGTGCGCCCGTAGGTCTCGCGCAGGGCCGCGACCTCGCGGTGCGCGTCGCCGAGGCGCGTCTCGAGGCCGGTGAGCCCTTCGGAGAGCTCTTCGAGTTGGCCGAGCTGGCCGGCGACGCGCGCCAGGTCCTTGCTGTTCGCGGTGCGGCGCGCGCGCAGGGTCTGTTCGAGCGCGGCGACGACCGACGCGGCGAAGTCCTTGGCCATCGCACGCGTGATGCGGGCGCGCGAGCCGTCGAAGAAGCCGGTCAGGCGCTCGAGCACCTCGTCCTCGACGAAGTCGAGCGTCTCCTCGGTGAAGCGCCGCCCCTTCTCGCCGCGCGGGATCGCCTTGGTCGGGTTCGATGCGTTGCCGAGCAGGCGCCGACGGATCGCGGCGCGGCTGCGGAACAGGATCCAGTCGAGGAACGACTTCTTGACGGGCAGGGCCTCCACGTCGATGCGCAGCTGCGTCTCGTCGACGTAGGTGCGCGGCATGATCCCGACCAGGCCCTCCGGGGCGAAGGTGCCCAGCTCGATGCCGAGGCGCCGCAGGCCGTGCGTCAGGTCGTCGCCGAGCTCCGCGCCCGCGGTCGCGTTCCTCACGGCGTCCTTCAGGCGCGCCTCGATCACCACCGCGAGCTCGCTCTGGAAGCCCGACAGGATCGGCGCGAGCTCGTCGTCGAGCAGCCCCTTCAGGCTGTCGTCCGTGTTCATCCACGCGTCGATCGAGCTGCGCAGGCCCTTCTTGCTCGAGCGCTGCAGCGAGGCGGCGTCCGCGTCGACCTGGTTCGACAGGTGCTCGGCGAGCGGCTCGAACGCCTTCGGCCAGTCGGCCTCGATGAGCTTCTCGAGCGCCGCCAGCTCGTCGACGAGGCGCGCGCGGTCGGCCTTGAGGCGCTCGGCGTCGTCGGCCAGGCGCTTGAGTCCGGTGTGGTTGCACAGGCCGCGCGCCTCGTCGACGAGCGCGCTGCCGTGGCGCAGACTGTCGCCGAGGAACGCGACCAGGTAGTCGGTGCTGTTCAGGTAGTCGGTCAGGTCGTTCAGGAACGCGCGGAAGTCCTCCGGCGTGCCTTCGCCGGATTCGGCCGGCTGCAGGCGGCGCGACGCGGCGCGCAGCATGTCGATCGGGTAGATCTTGAGGCGTCCTTCCTCGACCGCGTCCTTGAGCGTCGCGCTCATCGCCAGCGTCTCGAACGCCTCGATGACGCGCACCGGGTCCTCGCGCTCGAGGCT
>Ga0180435_10001201_pt1 | contig 27208 bp, 22 predicted proteins | sample SS_ome_3_FD_132467 | JGI IMG/M metagenome (GOLD analysis project Ga0180435, IMG submission 132467) | Hypersaline lake sediment archaeal communities from the Salton Sea, California, USA - SS_3_S_1 metaG | ecosystem: Environmental > Aquatic > Non-marine Saline and Alkaline > Hypersaline >... | reverse complement strand
ATATTCATAAGCTTTTCAGGATCGTGGATGTAACAGATGAAGCCCTTTCCCGCCAAGAATTTGTTGCTGAACAGATACTGAAAGAAAAAGAGACTATGCTCCTTAAGAGTTCCCCGAAAATTGATGTAGGACCACATTGCCGGAATCCATACGATTGTGATTTCATCGGGCATTGCTGGAAAAATGAGCCTGTACCTGAGGAAAAAGACGGATTAGAACATTTCGATAAAAATCTTGTATCAGACCTGATCAGTGATACTGGAAACATTGCATTTCTCAAGTTACTGAGTCTGAGGCATGCTATCCCTGAGTATCAGGGAACACACCCCTACCAGGAGATCCCCTACGGCTTCAGCTTAACGGTAGAGACGCAAAAAACATATAACATTTTTGGATATACATCCAATCCGGAGCCGGGCTTAAAAGAAGAACTCTTTAATCATCTTGCAAATGTCGATGCTGTGATCACTTTCGGACAAGGGTCTTTGTCCGCTAACTTATTACCCGGACATATGAAGATCATCGACCTGGAAGAGCTGCTTAATGAAGACAGCGAACTTCGCAACATTAATGATGGTGAGTCCTTGCTTGAAAAGATCTTTTCACTGAGCGGTGCAGGAAAGCCGGGAACAGCATACACATCTGATGCTGTCTGCACGCATCATTACCTCGAGGAGTATGAATCAGAAGAGGTGAAAGCGGATATTCAAAAGTATGCGATGGAATGGGTGGATGGGATTAAAAGCTTGTATAATTTTCTATTAACCAGCTGATAAATGATAGGTTAGCCGGTCCTTCGTCGCCCCGGGACCCCGGGGCTCCTCAGCATGACAATTTCAATTCTCAATGCCCGGCAAAAATTTATATGCTGTAGCCTGGAATTTCAACATATCAGGATATTCATTAAATTTGCTATATTCACAAACCTATATAATCAACAGACCTTATGGACCTTTCAACAAAATACCTTGGATTGGATTTACCAACTCCCGTAATAGTCGGCAGTTCCGGACTGACCGACACTGCAAAAAAGATCGAAGAACTTGAGAAATACGGTGCCGGTGCCGTGGTGATAAAATCCATATTCGAAGAGGAGATCACCATGGAATTTGAAAAGGTCCTGGCCGAAGAGGCACCATCCCGTTATAAAGATGATTACCTGGATTATTTTGATTACAAGATCAAGGAGCAAAACCTGGGGAATTACATCAAACTGATCTCGGATGCAAAAAAGAAAGTAAAAATCCCGATCATAGCAAGCATCAACTGTACAAGCTCGCATGAATGGACATATTTCGCACAGAAACTGGAAGAAGCGGGAGCTGATGCCATTGAGCTCAACATATTTGTAATGCCCTCCACTCTGGACAAGAGCCTCGACGACATTGACCATGACTATCTTGAGATCATCAACAACGTAAAGAATGTGGTCAAGATCCCCCTTTCGATCAAGATCAGCTATTATTTCTCAAATCTAGGCCGTGCCATCAAGGTGCTCTCCAAAACAGGTGTAAAAGGTATTGTGCTGTTCAACAGGTTCTTCAGCCCCGACATAGACCTGGACAAGATGGAGATCACTTCCACAAATGTATTCAGTACACCTCAGGAATTGCCTACTTCACTGCGCTGGATAGGGATCATGGCCAAGCGTGTAAAATGCGACCTGGCTGCTTCAACCGGGGTGCATGACGGTAAAGCCGTGGTAAAACAATTACTTGCAGGAGCCGATGCCGTACAGATGGTTTCTGCCCTTTACCAGCATGGACCTGAATACCTCAAAACAGTGATCGGTGAGATCGAAAGCTGGATGAAAGACAAAGGCTACGAAAAAATTGATGATTTCAGGGGTATTCTGAGCCAGGAGCAGTATGTGAACCCTGCACTGTATGAGAGGGTTCAGTTTATGAAATATTTCAGCGACAGGGAAAAATATCAGTAACCCCCCGCTGTCGCTCAGGCCCGGCAACAGGCTTCAGGCGTTGAGCTGCAGGCGTTGGGCTTTAGGCGATGTCATGATTACAGATATAGAACGACCGACTCTATTCGTAAAAGAAGAAATAGCCAGGAGAAATATCCGGAAGATGGCTGAGAAAGCCAGGAAATCCGGAGTAACATTCCGTCCACACTTTAAAACACATCAATCCACCCGAATCGCGGAATGGTTTCGTGATGAAGGAGTAGAGAAGATCACGGTCTCTTCAGCAGATATGGCTGACCAATTTGCCGGCGCTGGATGGCACGACATCACTATTGCTTTTCCTGCAAACCCACTGGAGATCAAGGCATATAACAGATTATCAAGGAACATTACGCTTAATCTTATTATTGATTCGATCGAGCTCCTTCATTATTTGCAAAAGAACCTGCATCATGCTGTTGGCCTGTTTGTTGAAATTGACTGTGGGTACGGACGCAGTGGCATCCCGTTCGAAGATCAGAAACGAATTGATCATATACTGCATAGTTGCAGGACATCAGAAAAATACCATTTCAAAGGCTTTCTGACCCACGCGGGAAACACTTACCATGCGAACAGCAAAGACGAGATCCGGCAAATTTATAATGATAGCATACATGAACTTCGCAGACTGAAGGAAGGGTTTCTGCATGTATTCCCAGAATTGATAATTTCAACGGGAGATACACCATCCTGCAGTATAGTGGAAGATCTCAGCAAAGCTGATGAGATCAGGCCTGGAAACTTTGTGTATTTTGATCTGATGCAACTTGAACTTGGAGCATGCACCTTCGGAGATATTGCTGTTAGTGTAGCCTGCCCTGTTACAGGCATTTATCCCAAGCGGAATGAGATCCTGATCCATGGCGGAGCAGTTCATTTATCGAAAGAATACCTCGCAAAAAATGGAAAGCTGTTCGGCCTTGTCGTGCAGCTTTCTGAAAACGGCTGGAGCCAGGCAATACCGGGAACAATACTTACTTCCATAAGTCAGGAACACGGGATCATCAGCACAAGGCCAGAGTTTTTGCAAAACATAAAACATGGCGATTTGCTCGGAATAATCCCTGTACACTCCTGCCTTACTGCCAACCTTTTAAAAGACAGCATGAGGATCATATAGTGCACTTGTCATCCTGACGGCACTGAGTAAAACGAAGCGGCAGCAGCAAGGCTATGTGTATCTTGAATCGAAATCCTTAAGTTATTAACATATTATCAACATTTTTTTTGGGTATAACTATTCCTTTCTGATGCTCGCCCCTGCCCCATTTTATTGTAATTTTGGAATATGGAAGAAAAACTGACACCAAAGCAGGACGAAACAAGAAAACGCGTCAGGAAAGCACCGCAGGCGCCCTCATTTCTGGACCAGGGAAGGGTTCCGCCGCAGGCAGTGGATCTGGAGGAGGCTGTACTCGGTGCAGTGTTGCTGGAAAAGGATGCACTTACCGCCGTGATCGATATCTTGAAGCCGGATGCCTTCTACAAGGAAGCACACCGTTCGATATTTAAAGCTATTGTTGAGCTTTTCAATAAAACAGAACCTGTTGATATCCTTACCGTGATCAGCCAGCTAAAAAGCATGGGCGAACTGGAAGTAGTCGGAGGGGCTTATTATATCACACAACTCACCAACCGTGTGGCTTCATCAGCCAATGTGGAATTTCATGCACGTATCATCCTGCAGAAGTATATTCAGCGGGAGCTGATCCGTGTGTCAAGTGAAATCATCAAAGATGCTTTTGAAGATACCACTGATGTGTTTGATCTGCTGGACCGGGCAGAAAAAAACCTTTTTGCGGTAAGTGAACAGAATATCCGCCGCCAGCAGGGTGAAATGCACCAGTTAATGCAGGAAGCAATTAAAGATATTGAGACGGCCAGGGATGCAGAAACCAAGTTGAGAGGCATCCCGTCAGGGTTTGTTGAGCTCGACAGGATCACCAACGGTTTTCAGCGGTCCGACCTGATCATCCTGGCTTCCCGACCGGGTATGGGTAAAACCGCTCTTGCACTCACCCTGGCCAGGAATATGGCAGTTGACCATAAAAAACCGGTTGCCGTATTTTCATTGGAGATGTCATCAGTACAGCTGGTCACCCGGCTGATCTCGGCAGAAACCCAGTTGAATTCAGATAAGCTCAGGAAAGGGGATCTGCAGGACTTTGAATGGCAGCAACTGAATGCTAAGATCAGACCATTGGAAGATGCCAAGATCTTCATTGACGACACCCCTGCCCTCACCATCTTCGAACTCCGGGCAAAGTGCCGGAGGCTGAAAGCTCAAAGCGATATACAGATGGTATTTGTTGATTATCTGCAACTCATGGTCGGACAACAGGATAACAAAGGAAACCGCGAACAGGAGATCTCTCACATTTCACGATCATTGAAGGCTCTGGCGAAAGAGCTTGACATCCCTGTGATGGCTCTTTCTCAGTTGAGCCGTGCAGTTGAAACCCGTGCAGGTGACAAAAAGCCCATATTATCCGACCTTCGAGAATCTGGTGCGATCGAGCAGGATGCCGACATCGTGCTCTTTATCTACCGTCCCGAATACTATGGTATTACAGAAGATGAAGACCAGAATCCCCTCGCTGGCCTTGCAACCCTGAGTATCGCAAAACACAGGAACGGTGCTACCGGCGATATACAGCTGAGGTTTATTAAGGACTTTGCAAAATATGCCGATCTCGAAACAGTTGGCGGCTTCGACCAGTACAGCGAGGATGGAGGGGATACCTTCACCATCCCGTCCAAGCTGAATGATATGGAAGATGAGAATGCACCACCATTTTAAAGAAATCTGAACTTTGAACTAACTCAAAACTCATAACTTAACGCTGACGAATATGCTCGATGTAGAACGTATAATTGACCTGGACAACGAAATTATCGGACGATTAATGCAATCCATCTTAAACGAACGGGAGATTCCTCATATACTAAGGACCTACCACGATTCGGCATATGACGGCCTCTTCGCATACCAGAAAGGCTGGGGTTTTATTGAAGCTGACCCGAAATTCCGGGAAGAAATCCTTGAAATATACCAGGATGTGATGAAGCAACAAGGCTAAAGAGTGCTGAGTGCAGAATGATTATTTTAGAACTTCGGTTACGAGCTCGGCAGCATCTTCGAGTTGAATAGCGGAGTGCACCTTCAATCCAGAATTGTCGATCAGCTCTTTTCCTTCTTCAGCATTGGTTCCCTGAAGGCGCACGATAATGGGCACCTTGATCTCACCTATGCTCTTATACGCATCTACAACTCCCTGTGCAACGCTGTCGCAGCGAACAATCCCGCCGAAGATGTTTACCAGTATGGCCTCCACGTTGGGGTCTTTCAGGATAATTCGGAATGCCTCTTCTACCCTTTTGGCACTGGCCGTACCTCCAACGTCAAGGAAGTTGGCAGGATTGGCTCCTGAAAGCTTAATGATATCCATGGTCGCCATTGCCAGTCCGGCACCATTTACCATACATCCAACATTCCCATCTAGTTTCACATAGCTCAGATCATACTGGCTGGCTTCCACTTCTATCGGGTCCTCCTCGAAGAAATCACGCATCTCTTCTATGTCAGGATGCCTGTATAGCGCATTATTGTCAACGACAACCTTCGAATCCGCTGCAAAGATCTTGTTGTCGGAGGTTTTCATAACCGGGTTGATCTCGAAAAGGGATGCATCGCTGCCGACATAGGCCTTATATAATGCCGCAACAAACTTAACCATTGCCTTGAATGCATCGCCCGAAAGGCCCAGGTTAAAGGCAACCTTGCGGCACTGAAAACCCTGGAGCCCTACCTTGGGATCGATCACTTCCGTAAAGATCTGATCAGGTGTTTCCTCGGCAACCTGTTCGATATTCATCCCTCCGCGAGGCGAATACATGATCATATTCCGCCCCTGATCCCTGTTAAGCAGTATGCTCATATAAAATTCCTGGGGTTCCGACTCCCCGGGATAATAAATATTTTGTTCGATCAGTATCTTTCTTACTTTCTTACCCTCAGGTCCGGTCTGTGGTGTAACCAGCTGCATGCCAAGGATCTGGTCAGCATATTGTTGCACTTCTTCCAGCGTTTTGGCAATCTTCACACCGCCTCCTTTACCTCGTCCGCCAGCATGTATCTGCGCCTTAACCGCCCATTTGTCCATACCGGTCTCATCCAGTATCTTTTTAGCCATTTCCCTGGCATGTTCGGGTGATTCAGCAACATAACCAAGAGGTACTGCGACGCCATACTTTTTTAGGATTGACTTTCCCTGATATTCGTGTAAGTTCATAGTTCGTGTTTTATTTGAAGCACAAAAATAGTGTTTTTCCAGTTATGCGATCGAAGCCATATATAAAGATTTTCATATCTTAAAAAAGACTATCTTTGCAGCTCATTATCCGGCACAATGATAGCGGCTGAAAATATACATAAAGCCTATGGCACATTGAAGGTGCTAAAAGGCATCTCCCTGAAGATCGACAAGGGAGAGATCGTATCCGTTGTCGGTGCGTCAGGAGCCGGAAAATCAACCCTGCTGCATATCCTCGGCACACTCGATAAGGCTGACCAGGGTAAGGTAGCTATAAACGAAACACAGATTGCTTCCCTGAACGAGAATAAGCTCTCTGCTTTCAGGAACAGGGAGATCGGATTTGTATTCCAGTTTCACCATCTGCTGCCGGAGTTTACCGCGGTTGAGAATGTATGCATACCGGCATTTATTGCAGGTGTTCCGAAAAAGGAAGCCATTGCAAAAGCCAGGGAATTGCTTAACATGCTTGAACTCTCAGACAGGTTGGAACACAAGCCGTCGGCACTTTCCGGAGGCGAACAGCAGCGTGTAGCCGTGGCCAGGGCACTCGTGAACAAACCATCAGTGATACTGGCAGATGAGCCTTCGGGCAACCTGGACTCGAATAACTCGGTTGAATTACACAAACTTTTTCTCAGGTTACGTAATGAACTTGAACAAACTTTCGTTATTGTTACCCATAACAAAGAATTAGCTGACATGGCAGATCGTCAGGTCCGCATCAAAGATGGGATCATTTCATAGGATGGACAAAAAGTTTTTTACCCTCATACGATTACTGTTTATTGCAGTTGTAGTTCTCAGTTTTATCCCTGCAAGCGCGCAGAGCGTGGATGAACAGTACAATCAGGCTATTGAATCAGCAGACGCCTACTTCGAAAAAGCCGACTACCTCAATGCTAAGGCTTCGTACCAGATCGCTACGCAGCTGAAACCCGACGAACAATATCCCAAAGACCGGCTCAGGGAGTCGATAGATCTGTTACGGGTTCAGATGGAGCAGATGGCAGCATTTAATGACAAACTGGCTTTTGCCGACCGCCTGTACCAGGAAAAGTCGTGGGACAATGCGATAGCAGCATACCAGGAGGCTCAGAAGATCATGCCCTCCGATCCCTATCCCGCCGACCAGATCAGGCTGATCAATGAAATGAAGGCAGATGAGGCCGCTAATGAAAGCGCTTACCTGGGTCTGATCCGGGAAGGTGATGCCCTTCTCGCTTCTGCTGACTATTCAGCAGCCAGGGAGAAATATGCAGAGGCTGCAAGGATCTATCCTGAAAGGCAGGAAGTGCTCGACAGGATCGCGGAGGCAGACCGGAAGCTGCAGGAGATCGCCGACCAGCAGTCGGGATATGAGAAGGCCATCAGCGAAGCGGAGATGTACCATGCCCGCAAAGACTATGAAAAAGAACTTGAATCATACCAGCTGGCAGCAGAGCTAAAACCGGAAGAAGCTTTGCCACAGCTCAAAATTCGCGAGCTGAATGAATTCCTGAGAAAATATGAAGCTTATAATGCTTTTGTTGCTTCTGGTGACGAACTCTACATCTCACAACAATTCGCGGAGGCAAAGGTAAAATATGAACAGGCCCTGGAGATCCTTCCTGATGAGAACTATCCCAAAGAGATCATCAGCAAAATCAATATTGCACTGGCCGAAAAAACGGAGCGTGACAAGGCTGCATATGATGAGGCAATAGCAACGGCTGACGAACTCTTTAACCAGGAGGATTACGAAGCCGCCATGATTGCATATTCCGATGCGCTCAGGTTCTGGCCTGAGGGAGACCATGCCAGGCAAAGACTGGGGAGGATCAGCGAAATTCAGGCGCTCAAGAAAGCACAGGAAGAGGCCTATGCCAATGCTATCTCACTGGCCGACAAACTTTTTGCCGAACAGTCGTATGCGGAAGCAAAAACAGAATACCGCAAGGCAGTCGACATCAATCCGTTCGAGCAATACCCAAAAGTACGCATCGACGAGATCGATATGATCCTGGCAGAGATCCAGGACAAGCTGGACCAGTATAATGCGGTAGTACAGGGAGCTGATAAACTTTTTAATGTGGGCGACTATGCCCAGGCACGGATCCAGTACCTGAAAGCACAGGAGATCATGAGCGACCGATCTTATCCTGCTGACCGGATCCGTATGATCGATGAGATACTGGGACAGGAAAAGGCAACCAGGGAAGCATATGAGGCTGCCATTGCCCGGGCAGATGAACATTTTAACCTCAGGGAATGGGAAGATGCAAAGATGGATTATGTGGAGGCCAATGACCTGATTCCGGAGGAAGTATATCCTGACGACAGGATCGCTGAGATCAATGCCATACTGGCCCAGTTGCAGGCCGAACAGGAGACCTACACCCTTGCGCTAATAACAGCAGATCAGCTGTTTGCCGAAAAAGACTATCAAGCTGCACTTCTTGAATACCGCAAGGCCGCCGACATCTTTACGGAGGAAGAATACCCTAAAACAAAGATCGAAGAGATCAACAGCATATTGGCAGAACAGGCTCGTCTGGCAGGTATAGAAGAAAGTTATAAAGCTGCCATCGCCGAAGGCGACCGCCAGCTGGATGAAGGAAATTATGCAGAAGCGAGATCATCATATGAAACGGCCCTCAGCATTAAAGCGGGAGAAACATATCCACGGCAAAAAATTACTGAGATAGAAGGCCTGGTAGCAGCCGCAGAGGCAGCTAGGCTCGCACAGGAAAGGGATGAAGCATATGCTGCAGCGATAGCACAGGCCGATGGCCTGTTCAATGCACAATCGTATGCCGAGGCAAAGGCTGAATACAACAATGCTTCCGGCATCAAACCAGGCGAACAGTATCCCAAAGACAGGATCATGGAGATCGATGCAATTTTTGCAGAACAAGCCCGCCTTAAGGGAATAGAAGAAAGTTACAATGAAGCCATCACTGCGGCGGACACTTTCCTGGCAGAACAAAAACTTAGTGAAGCGAAAGGTGAGTACCAGAGAGCACAGGGCATTAAGCCTGGTGAAACTTATCCTGCTGAAAAGATAGCCGAGATCGACGCCATATTTGCCGCAATGGCGGAGCAGGAAGAACAGTACCAGATCGCCATTGAAACTGCTGACAACTTTTTCAGTACGCAGGAATATGCTGAAGCCAGGGAAGCCTATGTCAGGGCACAGGGAATAAAACCGGAGGAAAGCTATCCTGCACAAAAGGTCAGCGAGATTGACGGCTTGTTGGCAAACCTGGCTGAACAACAACGTATTGAAGAAGGTTACGCGAATGCGATCGCCCTGGGCGATAGTCATTTTACCAACAAAGAGTATGCTGAAGCGAGAAGAGATTATGAAACAGCCCTAACCTTCAAACCCGCTGAACAATACCCTATCGAAAGGATCACGGAGATCGATGGCATACTGGCAGAGGAGGCAAGGCAGCAACAACTGGAAGCTGACTATGCAAATGCAATATCCAGGGCAGATGAACTATTTGGCAGGGAGCAATACATTGAAGCGAAAAGTGCATATAGCGAAGCCCTGACCGCAAAACCCGGGGATGCCTATGCAAATGGCAAGATCGCGGAAATCGACGGTCTGCTGGCTGAACTGAACAGGTTGCAGCAGATAGAGGACAATTATAGCAATGCCATTGCAACAGCTGACGCAGCCTTTGATGCACAGAATTTCACTGCAGCAAAGACAGCATATAACAATGCACTGACGTTTAAACCCGGTGAGACTTATCCCGTAGAAAGAATAAATGAAATCGATGTTCTTCTTGAAGAACAGGCCAGGCAACAGGCCCTGGATGCGCAGTACAGCACATTGATAGCATCGGCTGATTCTCTCTTCATGCTGAAGGAATATGAGGCCGCGTCCCAATCTTATTCAAATGCCCTTGAACTTAAACCCGGAGAAGCTTATCCGGCAACAAAGATCACCGAAATTGAAGGCATTCTTGCAGAGATCGCCAGGCAAAAGGAAATCGATGAGAATTATGCAGAGGCCCTTAGCAGCGCTGATGAATTCTTCAACCGCGGTGCCTTTATGGAAGCACTGCAATCTTACACCCTTGCATCAGACATAAAACCTGATGAAGAGTATCCGAAGCAGAAAATAGCTGATATCAATAACAGGCTGGAAGAGCTTGAAGCTGAGCGGCAGAAGGCATACAATGCAGCCATCGCGCAGGCCGACAACTTTTACAACATGGCAAATTATCGTAGTGCCAAATCAGCGTACCAGACCGCCGTCGATATCAAACCTGACGAACAATATGCCAAGGACCGCCTGGATGAGGTCACGGTTCTGTATATGGCAGAACTGGAGTCGCTGAAAAAAGAATACAGGAAATACGTTGCTGATGCCGACAATTACTTCAATTCAAAGATCTATGATGGTGCCATAGAAAATTACCGCATCGCCGCAGGCATATTGCCTGATGAGCCTTATCCGGGACAGATGATCGCCCGCATCACCAAGATCATTAACGACAACGCCATCACCGATGTTAACAAACTGGCCCAGATCATTCCAAACAATACCGACCGGAAATTTGCCTTCACCGCACTTCCGGTGAACGTCAGAAAAGAGAACTACATCCTTGTCAAAGCCAGGAACGTTAGCGGGCACGACTTCAAGATGCTGGTTAATTTCGGGCAGGACAACCTTAAGAACGGTGGTGTGGTGCTGCAGGTACCCCAGGGCGATGCCACAAGGGATTATATCATTCGAATCGGAGCGATGTATAAATGGTTCAGTGAAGACAATAACTGGCTGAGTATCTACCCGGAAGGTGGCGATATTGAAGTTGCCCTCATCCGTATCTCTAAATCAGACTAACATGGAACAGCATTTCGAAAAATACCGGCAAAATACCATTGGAAACGACCTGAAGTTTGAAACACCTTATGGTTTGCAGGACCTCATATATGCCGACTGGATCGCCAGTGGCAGGCTGTATGGTCCCATTGAAGACAGGATAAGGGATATTATTGGACCGTGGGTAGGCAATACGCATACTGAAACCAGTGAAACGGGCACCCTGATGACCAAGGCTTACCATTATGCGCAAAGGATCATTAAGGAGCATGTGAATGCCGACCAGGATGATGTGATCATCACTACCGGATTCGGGATGACAGCTGCCGTGGTTAAATTCCAGCGCATTCTGGGCTTGAAACAATGCGGAAGGCTGACTAGCAGCGATTGTTTGCAGGAAAGAGAAAAACCTGTGGTATTCGTTACCCATATGGAGCATCATTCAAACCATACCAGCTGGTTTGAGACCATGGCAGATGTTGTACAGTTGCAGCCAAACAAAGATTTGCTCATCGACCTCGATGAGTTACGGAAGCAGCTCGAAAAGTACAAGGAAAGAAAGATAAAAATAGGGGCTTTCACTGCCTGCAGCAACGTTACCGGCATTGAAACCCCCATCCATGATATGGCCAGAATCGTGCATGAACACGGAGGATATTGCTTCGTGGACTATGCTGCATCAGCACCCTATGTTGATATTAATATGCATCCCGAAGAACCGCTTGAAAAACTGGACGCCATCATGTTTTCACCCCACAAATTCCTTGGCGGACCCGGCAGTTCAGGAGTGCTGATCTTTTCTAAGAACCTTTACAATGCCCATACACCCGACCAGCCGGGCGGGGGTACGGTTGATTGGACCAATCCATGGGGAGAATACAAGTATATCGATGATATTGAAGCGAGGGAAGATGGTGGGACACCAGGATTCCTGCAAGCCATACGCACAGCGCTGTCGATCAAGTTAAAAGAACAGATCGGAACAGCAAATATGCGCAAACGGGAGCAGGAACTTGTTGACAGGGCATTCGAGAAACTACATAATATACCCGGTCTGCATATCCTGGCCGACAACATCAAAGAAAGGCTGGGCATTGTTTCCTTTTACCTGCAGAATGTGCATTTCAATCTCGTTGTGAAGCTCCTCAACGACCGCTGGGGAATACAGGTACGGGGTGGCTGCGCCTGTGCAGGTACATACGGCCATTTCCTGCTGAATGTAAGCCATGAAAAGTCGAAACACATCACCGACCTTATCAATCATGGCGACCTGTCAGAAAAACCTGGCTGGATCAGGGTCTCACTTCATCCAACCATGACCGACAAGGAACTGGATATTATTGTGGATGCCATACGACAGATCAGCAAAAACCATCAGGATTGGGTAAAAGACTACGTTTATAACAATCACACGAATGAGTTCAGGCATAAGGATGAACCGGAAGACAAAACTTCTATCATAGAACCCTGGTTCGAACTGGACTAACGCTATGAGCTCTGCGAACTCCAGGCACTTCTAAGCCAAATCCTTGCCCCTGGAGGCATTATAGATCCTGTACCACTGTTCCATACTCAATTCAAAATTCAGAGCACGTACTGCATGCATGATACGGTCTAACCTCCTTGTGCCCAGTACCGGGACGATCCCGGCAGGATGCTTCAATATCCAGGAAATGATGATCTGGTCTGCTACTGCATCTGATGTTTCTTTCATGATCCTGTGAATTTCATCCAGGATCCGCACAGAGGCTGCATTTTCCCTGCGGAAAATAGCCCCGCCCGCTAATGGTGACCATGCCATCGGGTGGATACGTTCCTTCAGAAAGAAATCGATATTGCCATTTTCAAAATGTTCAAGGTGTAGTGGGGATATTTCTACCTGGTTTGTTACCAGGCGGTGCCGGGTGTGTTTCTGCAACATCTCAAATTGCATGGGGTTGAAGTTCGACACCCCGAAATTCAGTACTTTACCATCATCCTGAAGTTTATCCATCGCTTTTGCCACTTCTTCAGGATCAAAAAAAGGAGCAGGCCTGTGAAATAGCAAAAGGTCAATCCGGTCCCGGTTCAACTTTTTCAAGGAGCCTTCAACTGTCGCGACTATATGGGCATAGCTGTAATCATAGCTTTTGATGGTCCTGTCGGGATATTTTCCGCTCATTAGCTTGATGCCGCACTTGGTGACCACCTGTATTTTATCTTGCAAGGCATGGTTCCGCTTTAAGGCATCCCCAAACAACTGTTCGCAACTATAATCGCCATAAATGTCGGCATGATCGAAGGTGGTGATCCCGGTTTCTACCAGGCCCTCGATCAACGAAAGCAATTCATCCGCTGACAACCCCCATTCCGAAAGCCTCCATTGACCGTGGACCATGCGTGAGATCTCAAGGTTTTCAGATAATTTGATCTTAGGGACTTCTTGCATAATGTAAAACTACGAATAATCAATACATCCTTTTTCGGCAATATGATAATTGATAAAGTCAGATTGAACAATTTTCAATACCGTATGTCAAGTAGATAATCGTAAATTTGTTTATCAACTCCTGAACCTATGGAATTTCAACTGCTGAAAGATATGGTATTGATCCTGGCCCTGGCCGTTGCAGTACTGTATGTTTTTCACAGGTTCAGGATCCCTTCGGTCATCGGCTTTCTGATCACCGGTGTGATCACCGGCCCTCACGGGCTGAACCTCATCTCCGATATACATGATGTTGAGGTGATCGCAGAGGTCGGCGTTATCCTGCTCTTGTTTACCATCGGCATAGAGTTTTCCCTAAAAAGCCTGCTCAAGATCGGCAGGATATTGCTTATCGGCGGAAGCTTCCAGGTTCTTATGACTATAGGTGCCATAACCCTGGTTTCGCTAAGGCTGGGCAATGCCATTAATGAATCCGTATTCATCGGTTTTCTGGTAGCCCTCAGCAGTACTGCTATTGTATTGAAACTCACACAGGACAAAGGAGAGATCGATGCCCCGCATGGGAGGATCTCGCTGGGGGTGCTGATATACCAGGATATCATCATCGTACCCATGATGTTGCTCACTCCTATCCTGGCGGGAAATACAGATGCGATAGGATCATCCTACTGGGAGGTTCTTCTAAAATTTGCCGCTGTTGCCCTGGTGGTCTGGATAGGGACCAGGTACATCATCCCCTTTGCTTTGCACAGGCTTGCCCGAACTAAGAGCAGGGAATTGTTTATAATCAGCATCATTGTAATCGCCTTTGCTGCAGCATTTTTCACCTATAGCCTTGGCCTTTCATTGGCCCTGGGCGCATTTGTTGCGGGATTGCTGATCTCTGAATCGGAATACAGCCAGCAGGCACTCGGAAATGTAACGCCCTTCCTGGATGTATTCACTAGCATCTTCTTCATATCGGTGGGCATGCTGCTCGACCTGTCATTTGTATTGGCCCACCCGGTAGAAGTGATTTTGTTCACAACGATCGTACTCACTATCAAGACCATCATTGCCGGAGGTGCAGCATTTATTCTCGGCTTCCCGCTACGTACCAGCATTATAGTAGGTTTCACGCTCAGCCAGGTGGGTGAATTTTCTTTTATCCTTTCCAGGATAGGCGTTGCCGAAGGCTTGATATCCGACACAAATTACCAGTTATTTCTGAGTGTATCGGTAATGAGTATGGCTGCCACCCCTTTTGTGATCTATCTGGCAACACGCTTTGCAGACCGGGCTAATCGCTGGCCTTTGCCCGATTTTCTCAAATTTGGCCTTATTCCAAGGCCCGAAAGCACCATTGCGCGGATCAAAGACCACCTGGTTATTGTGGGCTATGGATTGAATGGCCGCAACGTATCAAGGGCTGCCCGCTTTGCAGGGATTCCTTATGCGATCATCGATATTAATCCTGACACGGTCAGGGCAGAAAGGAACCAGGGGGAGATCATACATTATGGCGATGCCGGGGAAGAGGAGATCCTTTCGCACGCAAACACCGAAGAAGCCCTGATCCTGGTCAGCACGCTTCCCATGGCAGGCGACAATAAGCGCATTATCAGGGCAGCCAGGAAATTGAACCCCCATATCCATATCATCATACGAACCCGCTTTGTAAGGGATATGAAGGATATGTACGACCTTGGTGCCGATGAAGTCATACCAGAAGAATTTGAAACATCTGTTGAGATCTTCACCCGTGTCATGGCAAAATACCTGGTGCCTCATGAAGAAATTGAAAAACTGGTGGCTGAAGTCAGATCAGATGGCTATCAGATGTTCAGATCGCTCTCTACAGCAGAAACCCCATTACCGCACCTGGCCGTTACCGTTCCGGAAGTTGAGATCCAGAGCTTGCATGTAGGCCCGAATTCCCATGCAGTGGGTAAAGCCCTGGGAGATCTGAAGATCAGCAAAGTTGAGGGGCTTACCTTACTTGCCATCAGCAGGGGAAATCAGGTCTCTTCCAAACCGAACAAGAACTTTATCCTTGAGGAAAATGATATCCTCTTCTTCCTCGGACAGGCCAACAAACTGAACCAGATCATGGAAATGTTCAGGGAAGGCGGTGAGGAGTGTTCACTGGATTGATCTACTCACTTTAATTATAGGCCAGCCTGATCTGTTCATTTGCCAGACTGGGTTGAATCAGGGATTCCCACTGCGCATCATCCCATGTACTCATATTCGTGTGCGTCAGATAGTATTTCTGAGGGACGGGATGCGTGCCCGGGATTACCTCAATACCATACTTTTCCTCTAGAAAATTCATAAAGTGCTCAATGTAGGGACAAGGAGGATATCCTACAATCAAACCGGTGGCCAGGTGAATGACCTCTGCACCGTTTTTGATCATCTCTTCAGGTACGTATTCAATATTTCCACCAGGGCAACCTCCACAGCTGGTATAACCGACCACTTCGAGCTGTGTATCCTTGCTGTAAATGCTGAATGCCCCTTCCCTGTTCTTCAGGGCCCTGAAGCACTTTCCGCCGGCACAACTACTGTACCGGTCACAGATTATAATGCCAATTTTCTTAAAACTCATAGCCTAGTTTACATGGTTCAACATCATTTTCCCGGCTGCAGCCTCAGCAGCCTTTATCAATGGATATCCTGCCGGAGAAGCTGTCAACAGCGGATGCGTGCCCACCTGTGCTGTGAGCAAGGAGTTAATGGTCATTTTATTTTCGATAATGATGCCGATGGTATTGGTCAGCTCACCGATCGATAAACCACCTGCGACCTCTCCCCCCAGGATCACGCCAGAATCTTTTCCAACGATCAGTTTTACAAACTGCTTGTGGGTATCATCAAATCCACCGGGATGCCTGTCGATGCCTTCAAATTCACCCGTTACAATATCGAAACCTTCCTTCGTTGCAATATTCTCAGTGAGCCCGGCAACACCAAAGCCATGGTCGCCCAGTGCAGTGGAAAAGATCGATAGCGTTCCGCTGAATGTTTTTATAGCAGATAGTTTATAAAGGTTCATACCCGCGATCCTGGCTTCCGCGCATGCAGTTGAGGCCAGCATCACAGGTGTAGGTTTCCTTGTGAAAAAATCTCGTTTTTCAGCACAGTCCCCAACAGCAAAAACATCCGGATCTTCTGTACGCATGTATTCATCAACCTTTATAAAACCCATATCGCTGATCGGCAGTCCTGCCATTTCAGCAAGCTCCACATTGGGTTTATACCCCATCGAAAGAATTACTGCTTCAGCTTCAAGAAGTTCTCCGTTTTCCAATTCAACAGACTCAACACTGCCGTTACCATGCAACTTGCTCACACCTACCCCGGTGATGAGATTAACACCCCTTTCCGTTAAAATACCTTCAGCCCTGTTCGACACATCAGGATCAAAAGCGAGACTGAGAATATTGGGAAGCTTTTCCACCAGCGTAACTTCTTTTCCAGCTTTATGCAGTTCATCGGAGATCTCGACACCGATAAATCCTGCTCCAATGGTCACGATCTTCTTCGCATCTTTGATCTTTTGCTGCATCTCATCAAGATAAACCTTGTTTTTAGGAACTGTGAATACATTGTCAAGATCACATCCTTTCAACCATTTCGGACAGGAAGGCATAGAACCAGTTCCAATCACCAGCTTATCATAGTTGTATAGTTCACCCGATTCCAACTCGACGATCTTATCCTCCCTGTTTATTTGTTTTACGGTATCATGGACAGCATCTACCCCCATCATATCGAACATTTTTTCTGCCGGAAGAATATCGTTTTCAGATGTACCTACCGTTCCAAAAATATACGGGATCCCGCATGGTATAAGGGTTTTCGGCATCATGGTAACTACGGTTACGCTCTTGCCCTTGTACAATCTCTTTGCTGTGGTAGCTGCAACAAGCCCTGCTGCACTGCTGCCGATTACTAAAACATCCGTTGTTTTCATTTCGTTAGTTTAAATTGTTTCAACTCATTTTTTATGTAATGATCGTAAGCTTCCCTGATATTTAAATTAACAGCGCCTGCATAAACGATGATCCCTGCTTTTTGCAGGATAGCGGCGGCATTTTCTCCTGGTCCGTTCCCTGTGATCAGGATATCGGTTTCCAGTTCAAACAGCTTCTTTGCTGTTCCCGGCCCGGCACCATGTGATTGTTTCGAATTAGCTGAATTATCTGCTGCAGTCAGCTCATCTGCAGATTCGTCATAGACCAGTAAATACTTTGCCCGCCCAAATCGCGGGTCGATCGATGCATCCCATCCTGTTCCTTTTGCAGTAAATCCGATTTTCATGATTGTTTTTCTTTAATTAGTGTATTTAATGCTTCCCAGCCTTCCTTAATGTGATGAGTGATTTTGGAATCTTCGGTCTCAACAATAGTTTTCCCTCGAAGGATGGCATCGTTAAATTTCCTGGTATAGGGAAGTCCGGGTAGCAGTGCAATATTATGCTCAGCCAGGAAAGTTGTCATCTCAGACTTAACAAGCGGGTTCAGGTCTGACTTGTTAATGATGCATGCGGAGGGAAGGTCAAATTGTTCAATGAGGCTGACAACTCTTTTCAGATCACTGAATCCTGCCTTGCTGGGTTCGGTAATAAGCACGACATATGAGGCTCCAGAGAGGGATGAAATTACGGGGCACCCAATGCCAGGCGAACCGTCAACCAGCACCAGGTCCAGACCATGCTGCACTGCATAGGTCCTGGCATTTTCCTTGACGACCGATACCAGTTTTCCGGAATTTGAAGCTCCCGCTGCAAGACGCGCATGCACCAGGGTTGTGCCCAGGCGTGTATCTGACAAATAGTGTGCTCCTGCCAGGGCATCCTGCATCGCAATAGCCGATTCCGGACAAAGATGCGAACAAAGTCCGCATCCTTCACAGGCAAGCGGATCCACGATGTATTGCCCCTCCCAGAAATCAATTGCATTGAAACGGCATTCTTTCATGCAAATACCACAGGAGGCGCATGTATCCTGGTCGATAAGCGCTTTCTGACCACTGTAAAAGTCGGTCCCGTTTTCATGTTTTGCACCCATCAGCAGGTGCATATCTGCCGCATCCACATCACAATCAGCCAGTACTGCATTTTTTCCGGCCAGCACCGCAAAACATGCTGTTAGCGAAGTTTTGCCAGTACCTCCCTTACCCGATATGAATACGATCTCTTTCAAAAGATGTAGTTGCTTTAACCCTGAGGATATATTCCTTTATTTTATTGAATTCCATCCTGATATCAACCAGGTCATGAACCATGAGTTTCCCGCGTGCATAACGTTATGCTGCCTTCCGGCTATGCGGTATTTCGGCGATCAGCGGGATGCCCTCCGCATCGCAAAAACCTTGTATCGTTTTTATATTTTCTTCAGCCCTGTTTACCACAACAGCCATTTTGCGGCCAAGTAACTTCAAGGTATCGACCATGATCTTCAGGTCATTCAGTCCAAATGGATTGGGCTCGGTTACCAGGAGCACAAGGTCAGCTGACCTTGTTACCTCAATTACCGGGCAGGATGTGCCCGGAGGACTATCTATGATCACAATGCGGTCTTTCCCGTATTCCTTTTCTATCAGCTGGTTCACATGTGCAATGAGAGGTACGGCCTGTTCCTCACCGATATTGAGTCTGCCTTCTAGAACTGTTAAATGTGATAGAGAAGCTTTCCTTAACACTCCAATCTGTCTTGGCACCATCGGAAGTGCTGAATCCGGGCAGAGCAAGCAGCATGCATGGCAACTATGGCAGAGTTCCGGAAAGACTACAATTTCGTCGAGCAGCTTTATTACTGCATTGAAGTTGCATACTTCCTGGCATCTCCCGCAGGAAGTACAGCTATCAGCATCCCATTCCGGGATCATCCTGAATACAGGTTCTTCATTAAATGCTGTAGTGAAAAACATTGCAGCGTCTGGTTCCTCTACATCAAGGTCGGCAAGCACCACATCGGTACATTCAGCCAGCAGTGCACACAGGTTGGTTGACAGGCTTGTTTTTCCTGCACCACCTTTACCGCTGGCTATGGCAATCTTCATATCTGCATGTGGAAATCAAGTTGTTATTCTAATGATCACAGAGGTTTTCACCAGGCCTCAGATTCTCATCGAGATAGCGCTTTACAAGCTCTTCAGGTTTCCCTTCACTGATACCGACAACTACCTGTATGCCGTTCTGGCTGAATAACTGCCGGGCCTTCTGTCCCATCCCGCCGGCAATGATAACATCTACCCCTGCATTCGCAAGAAAGCGTGGATAAACACCCGGTCTGTGCTCGGGAGGATCGACAAACTCGATATGTTGAATATTGTTGTCTTCAACCTGGACGATGGCAAAACTTTCGCAATGGCCGAAATGTGCTGTCAGGTTGCGGCCATGAGTTGGAATCGCGATTTTCATGAGCTTTATTGCTTTTTGATCTTGTTTAAGCGTTCCTCGAGTGCAGCTAAGTGGTCTTTAGTAGCCTCTATCTCACTTTTTATAGTATCTACGGAATCATTCCCTGCAGATCTGAAGGCGTTTCCACCGCTTCTCCCGAATCTGAACCCCAGGTTGAAGCGGCCGGAGCGACCTCTTCCGCCTCCCCTGCCACGACCCTGGCCCATTTGTGATGCATCACCTGCATTCCCTGTGCATAATCCGTTTTTTCGGCCAGTCATGGCACCTTCTCCATTCGGGCCCGTTCTGTCAAACCTTGGCATAACAACCTCCTTTTTAAAATTACATTCTACAACATTTACCATGCCCGAAGCCCCCGGCCAGGTTCAACAGATTTGTTGAGTGGCACTGAGGGCATTCCATAACATCCTTGTGGATCGTTGTTTTAAACATATGCCCACAATCTTGACAACGGATTATATTATTTCTGAAGTGAACATTGCCGCCATCGATCGAAAGCACCCTTCCTTCAATTATGAAATCCGAAATCTTCTTCCTGGATTTTTCGATCAGACGGGAAAATGTTGACCGCGAAATACCCATCTCCTCTGCGCCTTCAGCATGCGACAAACCTAAATAATCTGCTAATCGAAAGGCTTCAAACTCATCCAGTGTCAGGATCACATTCATTAACTCGTGAACAGGAACACCAATCGGTTTAAATTCCGAGAACAAGGGCGGCGTGTGAACGATCCTGTCTTTCTCCGTTCTGGGCATGGATAATTATTTTTTTTGCAAATATAATGCACATATGCTCATAATGCAAGAAAAAATATATAATTTTTAAGAAATGTTTGCGGTATGCTCAGAAGCCAGTGCATGTAAACGAATAAGCGATGGATTCGGTGTGAAAAGAGCTCGTATTATCCGGGGTAGCTGTTATCCTCCAATAATACGTCCTTCCTGCCTCCAGATTTAATACCGAATGCCTAAACTCCATTCTGGTATCGGTGTAAACAATTTCATCTTCCTTTTTGCAGCTATAACAAATCAAGAAGCACATGATCAGGAATACTGACAGATACACTCTTTTTTTTTGTAGCACCGGGAGAACAGGCAGGAGCAGTAATACAACATACAATGGCTGATGGGGGTTTCCTGGATCGGTTTCAGCTGTTGCCTTCTCACTGTATGCAATTGCGCCTTGTTCGTCGGTCAGGGTTACTTCATAATTACTTCCCGGAAGCCCCTTCCACTTCAGTACAACAGCGTCTGCATGGATTTCAGCATGCTGTTCCGGATACAGCAATTCCGTACGGGAAAATAAAGGTGGAATGGCATATGAAATCGTATCAGCTGAAAGGCATTCATTCAGATTGAGCTCCAGGTATTCGTGAAAATTATGATAATAGAAGAGAAATATCGTTTTTTCTACCGGATCGAATATCAATGAATATTGCGTCGGGTATTCCCCTTCCTGGTGTGTGGCTGACAATATGCTTCCGATCAGTGCATGCGTCGGGCTGCTGCAGCTATCGAGCATTTCACTGGCTTTTTGGTATCTCCAGCAGGGATAACCACCCAGTTCAGGATTGGACCGGTGGAAATTTGTCAGCACCTGGCAGGAACAATCATTTTGGTGAAGATAATCCCCATCTATGATGACAGAAGTATTGTCAGGGCCTCCAACAAGGTATTGCCCCCTGTACTGATCATCACAATAATAGCCATCAAAAATGCATATTGCCTCATGAATACTGCCGCATTCCTCCATCACCTTTTGCATTAAGGGCATAGATAGTTTTTCTTTATTTTCCAGAGAAAAAGGCATATCCTGATAAGGGCCTGCTGTGCCATCCCAGAATATCCCGCTGTCATTCATCCCGGCCTGTGGAAAGCCTCCGGCAAAACCAAATTTGATCCACCCATGATGATCATCACCGGCAGGATAAAACCACATTTTTGTATTCGGGTCCTTCCAATCCTCATTGCTCCCACCCAGCACCCGTCCATCCCGGCTGATATAAAATACCGTACATCCCTCGCTACTGACAGCAGGCAGCATCAGTAACAATACTATACCATAGCTGAAGTACTTTAGATACATAAGAAAACACTAAAATAAATGATCTGAGCGAAGATTGGAAGTACGGGGCTACAAATGCAACGTCTTAGTTAACAAGCTACAAGCATCAACTTTCTTTTGTCAATTCAAAAACAGAGATTTCGGGTAAAATTCCGATGCGTCCCGGATAGCCTATCATGCCGAGACCACGGTTCACATATATATATTGTGGAGAGTCAGTGGCCGGATTCTCGTACAGTCCAGCCCATTGCTTATACATGTATTGCGCAGGACTCCATCTGAAATTCCTGAGCTCAACGCCAAACTGAAAACCATGGGTGTGGCCCGCAAAGGTAAGGTTCACATCAGGCCGGTTTTTGCTTACGATCTTATCCCAGTGCGTCGGATCATGGGATAAAAGCAATTTAAACTGAGCATCTTCAGTACCTTTTAGTGCTTTGTCAAGGTCACCATAGCGTGGAAAGCGATCATAGGCGCTCCAGTTTTCAACACCGGCTACGGCAACAGGAATGTGGTTTATGCTTAGCATCCTGTGATCATTCCTCAGCAATTGCCAGCCCATATTCCGGTAAAGTTCTTCCAGGTCAGTGAGATTTTGCTCTTTCTCCTCAGGATCGTCCCAATTCATATAATCGCCGTAATCGTGATTACCCAGCACAGCGTATACTCCATATTTTGCTTTTAGCTTCCCGAGTATGCTTTTATACGGATAGGCTTCCCGTGTATGAAAATTCACCAGGTCACCCGTAAAGAATACCAGATCGGCTTTTTCATCATTGATCACCTCAACTGCTTCTTCCAGTGCATTGGTATTGGCCCAGCTGCCCAGGTGCAGGTCTGATATCTGCACGATCCTTAAACCCTCAAGTTGCCCGGGAAGCACCGGAAAGGATACACTGCTCCTCCTTATCCTGAAGTCATATGCCCATCGTACGGCCCCGATTACCATCCCGCTGAGCACCAGCCCGCCACCCAGCAAACCAAGTTTTTGAAGAAAGTTCGCCCTTGTAATGGTCTGTGTCTTTTCCGGACATGGCTTCTTCCTTCTTTTATGATAACTGAACTGCACTGCATGCCTGATAATTTTGACCAGGTCGGCCAGCAGGAAAAAGAGGATCGTGAACAGTTTGGCAACATAGACAGTAAACACCATGCCCCCGAGATATGTGGCGAGTTGCGGATTGCTTATATAAATGTTGACTAAGAGCGAAGCGACTACCATACCTGCCATAAGTATGAGTGGTAACCAGTAAAGGGACATGAAGGTATATCGCATCCAAATCCTCCATTTGTTTATCCATTTTCTGATCGAAAGCCAGAGATAGATATCCAGCAGCAGGCCGATCACGATGATGGGATACCGGTTTGCCTCCTTCGGAAAAGCCTCTGCCACAACAAAATACCCTGCAATTATAAGCAGTAAAAGGGCCAGCAGCAGATATAATGTTCTCTTCGCCATAATTATTGAGCGGCAAAGATAACTAAAAGGTGTTAGGTGGATATTGGATGTTGGATTTTGGATGTTGGATTATTACTTCTTGTTATTCCCGTATTCCCGTATTCTCGCATTCTCGTATTCTCTCCTTCTCTACTGTCCGAGCATGTTCTGATACTTCGTAATAGCTTGTTCATAGTCCTTTTCCCTTCCCATAAACTGATACAGCTGGGCCAGGTTATACCAGATCCTGGGATAATCAGGTATCAGCTCGGCTGCTTTTTCAAGTGAAACCAGCGCACCCTGGTAATCGCCCATCTCCGCCTGAAGCAGGCCCAGGGAGTACCACGACTCATGGTATTCAGGAAAACGATTGATCATATCCCTGAGCAATGCGAGTGCTTCCTGGTTCTTGCCCTGTTGATTGTAATTCACTGCCAGGTTGGCGATTGAGGGAAAAAACTCATTATCGATCCTGATGGCCGACAGGAAGTTCGTTTCTGCCTGTTCATAGTTTCCAAGGTTCTGATAAATCACACCCAGGTTATGTCTGCTGGCTGCAAATTCGCCGGTGTATTCCATGGCTTCCCTGTATTGGCCAAGTGATTCGAAAAACTCCCGAAGCAAGGATGAGTCCATGCTGGCTACCGGCAAGCTACTCATCCGAAAGGCAGCCTGCATGCGCACCGCTTTTACGGGATCGTTCAGCATGGGACTGAGCAGTTCTATCATTTCCTCCTGAGAGGCTGGCAGGTAACTCTGCACCGCCTGGTACCTGATCAGCGAAAGCGGATCCTCAAGCGAGCGAATCACTGCCTGCCGGCCTGTGCTGTCGGCGTAACGTTCCAGCTCATGCAGAGCGGTGGCTCGTACCACAGGCGGAAAGAGTTCATCGTGTGCCAGCGTTATCAGTGCAGGAATGGCATCTTCATCATTCTGCCGTGCTTTCGCAAAGATACTTCCAAAGTGAGGCCTCCTGCTCAGCCCGTACCATTCGTTTATATAGGAGGCAGCCCATTCAGCCGTGTTTTCTGAATGGCAGTAGTTGCATGCATTCGGACTTCCGGTTTCGATGGTAAGATCCGGCCTGGGTACCCTGAAACTATGGTCCCGCCTGAAATCAACACCCATATAATACCTGCCTGTCATATGGCACTCAATGCATAATGCACCAGTCCCCACTTCCCATACCTTATCTCCTGCAACAAGCGCCTCACCTTCCTCTCCCGGTAATTTATGAAAATGATGCTCGTAGCGGTCATATATATCGGAACGATGACATGTCAGGCAGAGATCGTTTGTGGTCACCGCCTCATGCGTCAACTGCAAGCTGTGCACATCATGGCAGTCATTGCATTTCACATCGGTCATGTACATCTTGCTGTGCGTAAAGGAGGCATACACATAATCCTCTTCCAGTATCTGTCCGTCGGGGAAATAATACGGTTCAATCAAAAGTGTCGGTGCCATATAATCCAGCAGGTCGGCGAAGTATCCCGGGAAATCGCTGAATACGGTCCTCCGCGCATGACAGCGTGCGCAGCGGTCAACATAGGTTTCGTTGTCAAGGTCGCGTGTTTGCACCAGCAGGCCCATGCTTTCATCGGCCAGCCGTGCCATCTCCGGAAGCTTGGCCCATTTCAGATGCTCTGAGCCGGCACCATGGCAAGCCTCACAATGTACATTAATATCTATCCATGTAGTGTTGAAGGTATCGGCCTCAAAATCATAGCCCTTTAGGAGATGGGTAGAATGGCAGTCGGCACACATGCCATTCCAGTTTTGCGCCTGGTTGGTCCAGTGGAGCCAGTTCGTATGATCCACCTCAACGCTGCTATAGACCGTATCCGCCATGTGATACCATTCACCTTTGTCCGTATCCCAGGTAAGAGGCAGGCATTGCAGCCTTCCCCCATCAAAAGGGACCAGGTACTGCTGCAATGGCCGGTAACCGAAGGTATAAGTTACCTCAAATTCAGCCATTTCCCCGTCAGGACCGTCAGTCCAAACAAAAAAGCGGCCATCCCTCCTGTAAAAACGATGTTCTTCACCCTTATAAATTAAGGTCGCATTGTTGAAATCACCCAATACACTTGTATCTGTTGCATGGGCCATCGCCAGATCATGGTCAGACCCTTTCCAGAGGTCAAATTCCTTCCTGTGACACTCTACGCAGGTTTCGCCGCCGGTATAATATGGCTGACCGTATATTTCCTTCGGTCCCGTCAGGGCCGGCAAATGAAATAGCAGGAGGTACAGCGGGAAAGCAAGGATGATCAGGATGGCAGATGCCAGGGACAAGCTGCTCCATGCTTTTTCACCTGTTATGTGTACCTTTTCTGTCATGCGTATATTAATTGTGAGCTTTTGTATGCATTCCGTTGTATTGTCCTGCCCAGGTCAACCTTTAAGATGCCTCCTTCGATCACCAGTTTATACATATCGAGCGCCCTGGGAGCCGGCGGACTGTTCACATCACCCCCGGGAGTAAAAGAAGAAGCGTGGCAGGGACATTCAAACTCACCTTTGTCTTCGTTCCAGGTGATTGCGCAGCCAAGATGTGTGCATTTTAGACTTAATGCCAGCAATCCGCCGTCGTTCATCCTGACCAGGTAGAGCTTATCGCTCCGGAATGCAGTTACCGAGCCGTTGGGAAAATCTTCCAGCTTGCCCAAAACCTTTAATGCAGGTTTCTGGTATGTTGAGGCCTTGCGTCCGCCGGAAGTAAGGAAAGCAATGATCACAGCGGCCACTTCAAGCAAGGAGATCGTAATGATCACGGTCCACAGCGCTTTCACGAAGCTTCTCCTGCTTTGCTGCGATTCATTTTGCATATGTCCATTTTGTTCTTCGGCCATATCATTTAATTAATAACTCCATACCAGTGCCATGGCAGGTCCACGGAATAGTATCCCGGCAAACATCAGCACCAGGTACGCTACGACCAGGTAGGTGAATATCCATAATTGCATTTCCGTTCTTTGTGCTTTGAATCTTCGTTTCACCAGCAGGGATATCCCTGTAAGTACTAAGGCCGATATCCCTAACGGGATGATCCCGTTTGAAATGATTTCGGGGATCCCGGGCAGCCATGCCTGGAAATCGATGACATATTCTCCTGCCAGGATCCCGCCTGCGGTCAGGAAGAATGATACAGATGCTGCCAGGTATGTTAGTTTACGTCCGCTTGAGGAATAGAACCAGATCCCCGGGCTTCTTAATCCCGGTTTCATATACGGAAAGCTGAACAGCCATGCAGCTACAAGCAGTGGGATCACAAATACCGCTATTGTCGGGTGAAAATGCAATAGCAGTTCCTGTATCCCGGCAAAGTACCATGGTGCTTTTACGGGATTGGGACTGAACGACGGATCGGCCCTTTCCATAAGGGGTGCCTGGACGAAAATGCTCAGCAATAAAATAAAAGCCAGCAGTGCCAGCCCTACTGCCGTTTCACGTCTCAGCAGATGAGGGATGACAGGAAGCATTTTGTTCCCCTCCCCGTTTTTTTTCTGCGGGACGATCACCCCGCCGGCTTTCCTGACCTTCCAGAAGTGAAATACAAGCAAGCCCAGCAAGATGATCGGCAGCAGCCCGGTATGCAGGTTGTAAAATATCAGCAATGTCGGGGCACTAACCTCTTCCCCGCCCCTGATGGCCATCTTCAGCCATTCACCAGCGAGCGGAACATATTCCAGCATGTTGGTGCTGACCGTGACCGCCCAGTAAGACAACTGGTCCCAGGGCAATAAATAGCCTGTGAAGTTCAGCAATATAGT
>Ga0180435_10001198_pt1 | contig 27252 bp, 17 predicted proteins | sample SS_ome_3_FD_132467 | JGI IMG/M metagenome (GOLD analysis project Ga0180435, IMG submission 132467) | Hypersaline lake sediment archaeal communities from the Salton Sea, California, USA - SS_3_S_1 metaG | ecosystem: Environmental > Aquatic > Non-marine Saline and Alkaline > Hypersaline >... | reverse complement strand
GTGCGTGTGCGGATCGACGAAGGTGTGCGACAGTGCCGGGTTGGAGTGGAGGGCCTTCTTCTCGCTGTAGCTCATACGTGCCGACGCCCTCGCCACGATCTCGTGTGGGGACAGCGCCGGCGTCCACTCCTGGCCCTCTTGCGCGATCGTGTCGGCGAACTGGTTCAGGGGCTCTATGATCCGGATGACCAGGTCCTGTTCGCCGCGATCCACGGGGAAGAGCCCACTGCCGGTCAGCTTCTCCTGGTCCGGCAGATGATGGAGGTAGTAGAGCATCCGTCCCAGGTCAGACAGCGCCTGGCTTCTCTTCTCCCCTGTTGGGTTGACAAGACCCAGCGCCTGGCCGGGCATGCGGGACATCACGGTGTACTCGATGCTGTCGCCCTCGCGACCATACCCGAAGACCTGGGGCACGGTCACCTCGGGGAACGAACTCAGCTCGTCCAGGAACAGTACTTCACGCTCCTGACTGGTCCGCTCCCTAACCCGGTGGGGACGCTGGACCTTCATCACCTTGTCGCTGTCGATGTAGTAGGCGCGGGCCTCACCGCCACTCTCCTCAACACCTGTCACCTCGCTTGATGTCGCGTGTCGGTTCGCGATTCTCAGCACTTGATCGCTGTTCAGGACGGGGTCGGCGGGGTTGCCGTTCATAGGTTCTCCTCAGGTGGGTCGGCAGTCGGATGGCAAGGGTGATGCTAACCGGGGAATGATAGCGCCAAAGGGGTGTTGGACCACACGAGGTCTGGAAGGGGACACAGTCCGCGGCCTGGGACCGGATCTGTGACCCGTGCCCGTCGCTCACAATGCTGTCCCAGGAGCACTGCCGAGGAGTCCAGCAATCCGGTCCCTGAGCGGTTGCTCAGAGCTGTGCCTCTGTGGGGGCTAAGTCGTGCGGAACTCGCAATCCAAGCTCCAAGCGCACTAGGACATCCACTCCATGAGTGAGTCCTGGACCTTCCAGTCACCGTCCTCCCTGAACAGAAGGTAGAGGCCGCCGGCCCCGCAGAGGCCGGGGCAGCGGAAACCCATGAGTACCAGGGGTTGGTCGCCGTCGGCAGTGAGGCCGACGCGCGAGAGACTGACCCATCCCCTGGTCCCCGGGTACTGGGCCTCGAAATCTGCCCACTTCCCCTGCCCGTCGCCAAAGAGTTCTTCGTAGTCGGTCTGGGAGAGTAGGGCGTAGTCGAGGTCAAGGCGTAGTTTGGCCTCCAGAGTGTACGCCGCGGCGTTTCGCGACCGGTAGCTGTCCACCAGATCCTGTGGTAGGCCAGGCCTCTCCTCCAGGGTGCGATCGAGCATCGCGTCATCTGACACCGCCGTCTGCTGGCGGATCACGACGACGTCTCCCAGGTCGTAGCCGACAGGGTTCTGCCGGATGAGGGCCGATAGAACTGCGTACTCCTCCTGCTCGACGGTTGGCGGCGGCGTCACCGTTGCTGCCGGGCCGGAGGACGACCCACCACAAGCCGTGAGCAGGCACAGAATAAGCGTCACGATCAGATGCTTTCTTATGCTCTCTTCTCCTCGCTACGTCGTGGGAGGTAGCGACCCGCTGCCGGAGTGCCACCCCTTCCCGTGTTCTGCAATCCTACGCCAACATAGACCAGTCCGGCTCGGACTCCGGATCGCGGAGGGGGCCATACACATTGCGCACGATCCTCCGTTGGCTGTCGAACCAGTCTTGGTAGCTGGTACAGGGCACCAGACGATCGTTCCGGGCGCGCATCAGTGCCTGCAGCTGGTCCTCCAGCTGCGCACGCAGTGCCGCAGCATTAGGGTCGTCCGCCAGGTTCGTCATCTGCAAGGGGTCGTTCTCCAGGTCAAAGAGCTCCACTTCCCCGTTGAGCCAGCGCGCGAAGGTGTGCCGCTTGGTGCGCACGCCGCGCCACTCCTGACCATCCTTCAGGTAGTCGTAGCTGGCGGTGAAGTTCATCGTGAGTATCGCCTTCTGCTCGAAGGCCTCGGGTACCCCTTGCCAGGCCCGGGACAGGTCATGGCCCTCGATGGTGCGGGGCACGGGGATGTCGCACAGTCCGCACAGGGACGGGAAGACATCCACCGGGGCCGTCAGAACGTCGGAGGTGGTGCCTTCCCTGAAAAAGCCGGGCCAGCGCATGATCCACGGGACGTTGAGGGATTCCTCATAGGGTTTCTTCTTCATCCAGGGACTGATGTTGTGCGCGCCAACTTGCGTGCCGTGGTCAGACGCGAAGATCACAATGGTGTTGTCGGCCAGCCCCGCTCTATCAAGATAGGCGAGTATCTCTCCGAGCATGTCATCGAGCGTCAGGGTCATCGCCAGGTAATGCCGGTACATCTCGAGTGACGCCTCGCGCATTGCGGGGGCGACGTTGTCCGGCAGCACCAGGTTGTCCGGCAGTCGATCGTAGACTTCCTCCGGAGCAAACTGGAAGGGGGTGTGATGGGGCTGATGCGGCGACAGGAAGAGGCAGAAGGGGTCGTCGCCAACGCTGTCCAGGAACTCGAAGGCGTAGCGGTTCAGGGCTTGCGTCTCGTACCCCTCCCATCGCTCCACGCGCCAGTCGTCGAGGTTGACCGAGCCGTTGAAGTAGTCCGCATGGAAGTTGTAGCCGCGCCAGTGCTGGAACCCCAGCCGATCGCGCCCTTCGGGTACGTAGTCAGTCACGCCCGTCGTCTGCGGAAAGGATCCCGTGTGCAGGTGCCACTTGCCGATCCAGGCGGTGCGGTATCCGGCGTGTGCAAAGGCGTCGCCAAGCCCAATCTCATCGTGCCGCGTCCGCACGAAGTTGATCAGATGGCCCGTTGTCTGCGGGTGGCGCCCCGTGACCAACATTGAGCGAAACGGTGTGCAGACCGGGCAGGAGGAGATGGCGTTGGTGAACCGTACGCCCTCTTGCGCCAGCCGATCGATGTTGGGGGTGTGGATCTGCGTCTCGCCATAGACGGGCAGAGAGCCGGCCCGAAGCTGGTCGGCCAGGAGTACAAGCACATTGGGTCTGCGAGGCGTGTCGTCCATTGGCTCCTACTTTCGCGATCTGTCGAACTACAGCCGAGCGGCTCGTTGGTGCCGGTGACGACGGCGGAGAGGGTAGACCAAGACAAGCGTCGAGCCCCCCCTCTCGGGCTCCCCCCCGCGCTTTGCTGCGAGGGGGAGAGTGAACTTCACAGATCAGTAACGGCCTAGCTCCTTGGCCAGGTCGACCATCGCCTTGACGTCCTCGCGCTTGGCCCCTTCGGGGATGGCGTCGGTGTTGGCGAGGATGTAGCCGCCACCGGCTGCGGCCTCATCGATGCAGCGGATGGTCTCGGCACGCATGTCGTCGCGGGTGCCCAAGGTGAAGACGTGGGGGTCGTGGCCGCCCATGAGGCAGACCCGGTCACCCCATAGCTCCTTGGCTTCGCGTAGCGAGCAATCGCCGCCAAACCGGGGGCTCTCGAAGCGGAGGATGAAGTCGGGCTCCGCCTCGAGCATTAGGGGCATGATGTCGTGGAGCTTGCCGGTGAGATGGAAGCCAACGAACTTGTCGTCGGCGGCATTCGACGTGAGCATCTTGAGCTCGGGGAGGACCCACTCCCGGAAGAACCTGGGGCTGACGATGCCGGAGGAGGCCCCGGAGAGGTTGCAGACGAGGGCCTTGCAGCGTGAGGCGTTGAAGGCGTCCATATAACGCTCGTTGACCTTTTGGGTGAGCGCCAGGACGTGGCGCATCAGGTCGGGGACGTCGATGAAGTCGAGCAAGTAGGCCTGGACGTCACGCAGGACCCAGAAGTACTTGTAGTAGGTGTGGGTCATCCACCAGGTGCAGACGCCGTTCTCGCCGATCTCGTCGACCATCTCCTTGATCTGCTCAGACTCGACGACGTCCACCTGGTCCAGCCATTCCGCCACGTAGGCGAGATAGACCTGGTAGTCGTCGCGGGACTTGAGGAGGGGCTCGAGGGTCTGCCCGCTGAGGTACTCGGGCTGGTCCACGAGCTCCCTGGATGTGAGCGTGCCCTGGGGCATCGTGATCGTACGGGTGATGGTGTAGGAGCTGCCGGTCTGGGTCACCCTGTGGGTCTCGAGCTGGTCGCGGCGCCCGTTCCGCCAGACCTCGGTGAAGACGGGGTCGTAGACGTGCTCGTAGGTGAAGATAGAGCCGACGGCGCGGTGGGCCTGATAGACGGCACGCCAGTCGGTGCCGCCGACCCACTTCGCGGCGTTGGTGCCGCCGATGGCGAGGCTGACGGGGACCTCGTCGGGTTGCTCGCCCCGGAGGGCGGTGAGGAAGCGTTCCTGTGGGGTCATGGTGGTCTCCACTTAGGCGCCTCGGTCGCCGAGGCTCATAGAAGGTGGCGCGTCCTCGGGGCGGCTGCCCCAGGCCTTGTTGGGTCGGGGGCCCATCTGGAGCGTGAGTTCGCCGCCATTCGCGATCGCGCTGTGGGGGAACCAGGGACGCTCGTGGGCCACGCCGTTGAGCGTGGCCGACTGGATGTACTTGTTCTGCGGGCTGCTGCCCTCGGCGTTGATGACCACCACCGGGCCATCCGGCGGGTGGAGCTCAACCCGCTCAAAGACGGGGCTGCCCAGGGCGTAGTAGGGCTCTCCGGGACAGGTGGGCAGGAAGCCGATTGCGTTGAAGATATGCCACGCGCTCATTGCGCCGCCGTCCTCGTCGCCGCAGAGTCCCAGCGGCGTGTCGTCGAACCAGATGTCCATGATCTGTCGGACGCGGCGCTGGGTCTTCCACGGGACGCCGGCAAAGTCGTAGAGGTAGGGGATGTGGAAGCTGGGTTCGTTGCCGGTGACAAACTGGCCCATCAGGCCGGTCGAGTCGGGGAACTGGCCCAGGAACTTCCACTTGGCGTTGTCGCAGGGCTCGATGAAGAGCCGGTCGAGGCGCTTAACAGCGGCCTCGCGTCCGCCCATCAGGTCGATCAGGCCGGCGATGTCGTGCATCACGCTCCAGGTGTAGGTCCAGGCGTTGCACTCCGCGTAGTAGGCGCGACCGCCCTCGCCGCTGGAGAGCTTGGGGTCGAAGGGCTCGATCCACCCTCCGTCGGCGCTGCGCGGCGCCATGAATCCGTGGGCGGGGTTGTACAACTTGCGGTAGTTGAACGCACGCCGCATGAAGGTCTCCTCATCCCCCTTCTTGCCGAGCGTGCGCGCCATCAGGGCTAGAGCGTACTCGTCATAGCACCACTCAAGGCTGACGGCGACCGACTGGCGGGCCTCGAAGGGATGGACCTCGGGCACCGTCTCGGGCTCGCCGGACCGTAGACCGGGGAAGAAGCCTTTCTCGGCGTAGATGCGGTCCAGCTCCGTGAGCGGTCCGTTGCGCCAGGGGAGCTTGGTGGCCTGGGTGATGCTCTTGCGCATCGCCGCATAGGCTGCGTCGACGTCGAAATCGGTGAAGCCCTTGCGGTAGGCGTCCACGATAGTGGCGACGGTGTGGTGGCCAAGCATGCAGGGTACGTCGCCGCTGACCCTGGGGAACCGGGGCAGCCAGCCCGACTGCGAGGCCATCCGTACGTAAGAGCGGACCATATCCATCTCACGGGCCGGATCGATCAGCAGGCGCAGGGGATGGGCGGTGCGGAAGGTATCCCAGATCTGGTCGGTGACGTAGAAGTCGGGCTCGCCGCTGTGCACCTGACCGTCGTACCCGCTGAAGTACCGACCCTCCTCGGTGATGTCCTGCATACGACCCATGTAGCGGTAGAGGGCGGTGTAGAAGGTGCGGCGCTGCATCTCGGAGCCGCCCTCGACGCGGATATGGGAGAGCGCGTCCTGCCACTCCTGCCGGGCTTCGTCCACCAGCTGGTAGAAGGGACGGTCGCCCAGCTCGGCGTCGAGGTTGCGTCGGGCCTGCGCGGCGTCGATGAGGGATGCGCCGATGCGGACCTCGAGGGGGGCCGTGCCGGCGAAGTGGAGCCGGAGCCCGGACACAAGCTGATCGCGGCTGGACGGGGTGCGGTCGAGCTGGAGGCAGAAGTAGCCCGTGACGCCGCCGCGAAGGGCTTGGTGGCCCTCTATTGTGGTGCCGTCGACGAGGTCGATGACAGCATCCCTCGGCGCCAGCAGCAGGCACGGCGGCTCATCCTCGGGGAAGTCGAAGCGGTAGATGACGGCGTGTCGGGTGACGGTGAAGGCGGCTTGAACATCGTAGCGCTCGAGCAGGACCTCGTAGACGTGGGGGGCCACGGTTTCGAAGTCGTGGTCGAAGGTCGAGGCACAGTCCTCGATGGCCGGCGCGGGCGAGCCGGTCACCGGCATGAGCATCGGGCTGGTGGTGTTGCGGTGGAGCTGGATAGGGATGGGGAAGCCGTGGATGTGATCCGCCAGATAGCGGTCGAGCACCGCGGGGTCATAGATCGGATGGACGCCCACCATGCCGTGGGGGCGGTAGACCGTGGGGTAGGTGGCCTTGAGGAGATGGCCGATGCCACCGACATCTGGGTTCACGTATTGGATGGTCACAGCGTGCCTGCCTTCCTGAGGTCAGATCAGTATGGTCTGTGTGGCCCAATCATACTGCGTTCTGGGCGTTGTCTACTCAGGCACTCTTCGGAGGGAGGGCGGAATTGGGACTGAGTGCTGGGGTCGTTTGACCTGGGGCATAGGGCATGATAGGATACTGACCGACGGTCGGTCAGTGAGAGGGGTCAGGTGTGTCGAGAACGGTGAAGGGCCACGACGAGCGGTATGCGGAGTTCTTGGACGTGGCGCAGCGTCTGTTTATCAGCCAGGGCTATGACCATACGACAGTGCAGGACGTCATCGACGCCGTCGGAGTGGCGAAGGGGACGTTCTATCACTACTTCGACTCCAAGCAGGCGGTTCTAGAGGCGTTGGTCACTGCCTACGCGGATCAGCTTCTGGCCGTCTTCGAGGACATTGTCGGCGACAGCTCGCTGGATTCTGTGGAGAAGTGGACTCGATGGACTCAGGTATCCGCTCAGGCGAAGCTGGCGCGCAAATCGGATGCGCTGGCCTACGCGCGCGCGGTGCTGGTGGACGACAACGTGCTATCGCACGCGCTGGAGGCGCACGTCGCACACGTGGCTGTGCCTGCGCTGGTCGAGATCGTGGCCCAGGGTGTTGAGGAGGGGACCTTCCGCACGGCCTATGTGGGCGAGACGGCAGAGCTCGCCTATGCAATCGCCACACGGGTGCAGCATCTGATCGCCGACCTAGTCCTGCACCCAGAGGCGTATGACGACGCCGAGGGGAAGGCTCAGCGGCTGTTGGCAGCCGGGCAGGCTGCGTTCGAGCGCGTGCTGGGGGCCGAACCCGGCACGCTGCCCTGGGGGGCCGCGAGCTCCCTGTCCGACTGGTTCACCGGCTGACCCGCGTGCAGGCTAGTGCTGGAGGCATAGATGGGACGGTACTTCAGGATCGCGTGGCGCAATGTGTGGCGGAATGGTCGCCGCACCGTCATTGCTGTCACGGCGATGGCGCTGGCGCTGACGTTGATCATCTTCTTTGACGGGATGATGGGCGGCTTCACGGGTGTGATGTACGCCAACCAGGTCCGCCACAGCGGCGGCAACGTGCTGGTCCACGCCGAGGGCTACAAGGCGAAGGCCAACCAGCTGCCGCTGTACCCGATCCCGGATGTCCACGCCGAGGCCGCGGTGCAGTTTGCGGTCACACGCGACGGTGTGACCGCGGCGGCGAAGCGCATTGAAACGGCGGGGTTGCTGAGCAGTCGCGAGGGATCGTTACCGACGGTGCTGGTTGGCATCGAACCGTCCCGGGAGATGGGTGCGATGCTGGTGTCAGAGAAGGTCGTCGAGGGGCGGTTCCTGACCGATGAAGATGAGGACGTGATCCTGATCGGGCGGGGAATGGCTGAGGCGCTGGGTGCCGGGCTTGGCGACAGGATCACGCTCTCTGGGCGGGCGACGCACCAGCAGATGCGGCAACGCACGATGACCGTGGTGGGCATCTACGAGTTCGGCGGGGAGGCGATGGAGAAGGCATCCTCGTATGTGGCGCTCGGGGAGGCGCAGATGCTCTTCGATCTCACCGATCAGGTAACCGAAGTCGGGGCCTATATGGATGGCGTGGGCGACGAGGCAGCCTTGGTGCGCGATATGACGGCTGCTCTGCCTGGGTACGAGGTCGACGCTTGGGACACGATCAGCCCCGAGATGAAGCAGGCGGTCGAGATGGACGCGCAGACGCTGGATATCCTCAACGTTGTGATCCTGGCGATCGCGGGTGTGGGCATCTTCAACCTGATGCTGATGGTGGTGGTGGAGCGGACGCGGGAGATCGGGCTGATCGCGGCGATGGGGACGAAGCGCCGTGAGATCGTGGGGATCTTCATGATCGAGGGGGGCATCCTGGGCGCGGTCAGCGCGTTGGTCGGCAGTGCGCTGGGCGGGGCCCTGAATCTGTGGCTCTCGCGGACGGGCTTTCCGATGCCCTACGACATGGAGGAGATCGATATGGAGATCATGTCGCTGATGGGTGACAAGATCGTCTTCGACAGCGATGTGATGATCCTGGTTGTGAGATCCGTGACGGTGATCGGGGTGGCGCTGGTCGCGTCATTGTATCCGGCGTGGCGGGCATCGCGGCGGGAGCCGGCCGAGGCGCTGCATCATGTGTAGGCCTACACCGTGTGTAGGTCTAGAAAGAGCAGGGCCAAGGGCAACTCTGCGAGTTGCTCGGAGCCCGGCGGTCCCAGGGTAGGGTAGGGAGCACAGATGTCAGGACTGGTAAGGATCGCGATTCGGGACATCGGACGCAACCGGCGGCGGTCGGCGGCGACCTTGGTGGCGATGCTGCTGGGCGTGGGGATGTTGGTGGTCGCAGCGGGGTATATGGAGGGCACCTACTCCGGCATGATCGAGGACAATGTGCGGGTGCAGACGAGCCACCTGCAGGTGCGTGTGGAGGGCCACGAGCGGTCCGAGGGCAGCCTGAAGTGGGAAGACCTACTCGACGACGCGGACGAGCGGGCGGCGCGGGTGCGCGCGCTGCCTGAAGTGCGGGACGCGACGCCGATCCTGTGGGCATCTGGTGTGATTGGTATTGACGAGCAGTCGGTGAGCGTGGCTGTGAATGGGATGGACTTCGCATCCGAGGTCAACTCCCCGTTCAGTGACAATATCGTCGCCGGCGAGCTGCCGGCGGCGAATGACCGCGAGGGCGTGTTGATGGGCAGGCGTTTGGCTGCGTCGCTGGGGATCGGCGTGGACGATACCTTCAGCTTGCTGGCGCCGACCTCGGGGGAGTGGCCCGACGAGGCGGTCTTCACGGTGCGCGGGCTGTACGACTCCGGCGTGCCGGGCTACGACGCAACCACCATCCTGATGCCGATGGCGAAGGCGCAGAGCTTCACGCGGACAGACGGGCGGGCGAGCGCGATCATGGTGCTGCTGCACAACAAGGACCGGGCGGACGCCGCAGCGGAGGCGGTGACGTCGGCGCTGGCGCCGGGGACATACACCGTGGAGACGTGGACGGAGCTCAACTCGTTCATGGTGGAGACCACGGAGCTGGGCCGGCAGATCGTCTATCTGCTCTATCTGATCGTGCTGGGCATCGTCGCCGTGGTGATCGTCAACACGTTGCTGATGACGGTCTTCGAGCGCACGCGTGAGATGGGCATCCTGGCGTCGTTCGGGATGAAGGCGCGTGAGATCAGGCGGATGTTCCTGATCGAGGCGGGTGTGCTGGCGGTTGCCGGGATCGTGCTGGGTGTGGCAGGTGGGTCGGCGGTAGTGGAGTACCTGAACCGGGTAGGCATCCACCTTGGCGACGTGGCTGAGGTCGCCTCGTCGTCGCAGTTCTCGATGGGCGAGGTGATCTACCCGATGCACTCCGTGCGGGACGTGGTGGTCGTTTCGGTGATGGCGCTGGTGATCACGCTGTTGGGCTCGCTCTATCCGGCGTGGTACGCGTCGCGGCTGGAGCCGATTGAGGCGTTGCGCGCGCTCTGAGCGGTAGGGACCGGTGAGCGGTTGGTTGGGGGTTGGGGCGGTCACAGCCCGTGGGTGCTGGGCTGCAACGCCTGATGCATCGTGAATGGTGAACGGGGAATAGCGTATGGCGGTCATTGAGCTTCGGGATGTCAAGCGCATCTACAAGGTGGGCGAGGTGGAGACGCCGGCACTGCGGGGCGTGGACCTCGAGATCCAGGAGGGGGAGTTCACGGCCATCGTTGGGCCGTCGGGCTCGGGCAAGACGACGCTGCTGCAGTTGATCGGGTGTCTGGACAGGCCGACCGAGGGTGTGATCCGGATCAGTGGGCGCGATGTCTCCAACCTCGGCCCGGATCAGCGAGCCGAGGTGCGTCGCGGGAGCATCGGCTTTGTCTTCCAGTTCTTCGCGCTGATCCCAGGATTGACTGCGTACGAGAACGTCGAGATGCCGTTGCTGCTGACCGGGACGAAGCGGGCAGACCGGCGAAGCCGGGTCAACGAGCTGCTGGCGGCGGTGGGCCTTTCTGAGCGCGCGGCCCACAAGCCGAGCCAGATGAGCGGCGGCGAGCAGCAGCGGGTGGCAATTGCGCGGGCGCTGGCCACGAGACCCGTTCTGGTGCTCGCTGACGAGCCGACGGCGAATCTGGATTCGGTGAACGGTGAGCAGATCATGGAGATCATGGACCGGCTGAACCGGGAGACGGCGACGACGTTTGTCTTCGCGACGCACGACCCTCGGGTGATCCCCTATGCGCGGCGGGTGATCGAGGTGCGGGATGGATTAGTGACGGAGAACCATCGTGAAGGGGCCGGAAACCCTTAGGGTCGCAAAGAGACCCTAAGGGTTTTCTGCGTACAGGTGGCGGGAGAGGCCAGATGAAGCGGGTTATGGGTGGGCTATTGGCCGTCGTGGTGTTGATGGCGGCGTGCACTGCGGAGGTGACGGTGACGCCTGTGATCACGCCGCTGGCGGCGGGTGTGGGACCGTCGGGCGAGATCGTTGAGGTCACGGCGTCGGGCAAGGTGGTGGCTGCCAAGGTCGTGTCGGTAGGCTTCGATATGGGTGGGCGGGTGACCGAGCTGCGCGTAGCAGAAGGCGATGTGGTGAGGGCGGGTGATCCCCTGGCGTCGCTGGATATGGCGGACCTGGCGGCGGACCTCGCACTGGCGGAGGCGGCGCTGGTGGTGGCTCGGGCGGAGCGGGCGCGGCTGGACGCCGTGCCAAGCGTGGCCGCTGTGGATGCGGCGGTGGCTGAGGTCCGCACGGCGAGCGCCGCTCTGAGCCAGACGCTGGTGATGCGGCGCGCGCCGGGCGTGGGTGTGTCGGCGGCTGAGCGTGCTGGGGCGGAGGCGGCGGTGCTCGCCGTGACGGCAGACCGGCGGGAGGCGTACGAGACGCACGATCTGATGCTCACGTGTGTGGAGATCCCGGGCTACGGCGAGATCTGCCCGCTGCTGGGTGCGCCCGAGGAGACGACGCGCTTTGTATGGCAGGCGGCGGAGGCCGAGCTGGTTGCTGCCCAAGCGGCGAAGGAGGCCGTGGGGCCGGCGGGCTGGGCGGAGACACGAACGGCTGATGCCGCGATCCGATTGGCGGAGGCGCAGGAACAGCTGGCGTTGGCATCGTTGGCCAGCGTGACGGCGCCTGTCTCGCGTGAGGAGCTGGCACTAGCGGATGCGGCGGTGGCGGAGGCCGAGGCAGCGGTCCAGGCGGTGGCAGCGATGGCGGAGCACGCGATCGTGCACGCGCCGGTGGATGGGACGGTGATCGACCTGGCTGTAGCGCCCGGTGAGGTGGCGCAGCCGGGACAGGCGGCGGTCACGCTGGCGGATCTGGGCGTGCTTCGAGTTGAGACCACCGATCTGAGCGAACTGGACGTCGGTCGCGTGCGGTCAGGGGAGGCCGTGCGGGTGACGCTGGAGGCGCTTGGCGGCCAGGAGATCGCGGGCGTCGTGCGGCGGGTCAGACCGATGCCGGGGATGGTGGGCGGTGATGTGGTCCACACCGTGGTGATCGATCTGGATGGCACGCCGTCCGAGTTGCGGATGGGGATGAGTGTCGAGGTGGCCATCGATGTGTCGGGCGTGCCCGAGGCGCCTGCTGGGGCCGATACACAGGCCGGCGACGTTGTTGCCGAGGCATCGGGCCAGGTGGTGCCGCCCGAGAGCGTGAACGCGAGCTTCACGGTGCCCGGTCGGGTGCGAGATCTGGCGGTCGTCGAGGGAGATGTCATCGAGGCTGGGCAGATGGTGGCGTCGCTCGATGCGGGCGACATGATGCTCGTCGTTGCCCAGGCTGAGGCCGCGTTGGCGACCGCGGAGGCGGGGTTGGCGCTGGTGGTGCGCGGTGCGGGACCCGCGAACATCGCGCTGGCGAGGGCTGGATTGGCAGTCGCCGAGGCGGCGCGGGATCAGGCAATCGCGGCGGGGACGCAGGACACGGTGGCAGGTCGGCGGGCTGCTTTTGCGGCGGCAGAGGCTGCGGTGGCGGCAGCGAGTGCCGGAGAGAAGGCCGCCAGGATCTATGAGATCCAGCAGCGAGAGAAGGGCATCGAGGATTGGCAGGAGGAGGTCAACCTGATGCGGCTGCACGCCGCAGAGCAGGCGCTGGCGGCGGCGGAAGCGGGGCTGGCCGAGGTGAAGGCCGGATTCGGGACGGCTTCACAGCAGCAGGCGGCGCTGGTGACGCAGCTTGAGGCTCAGGTGGACGCGGCTGCTGCGAATGTTGCATTGGTCGAGGCCGGGGCGGGCTCGGAGGCGATCGCGGCCGCCGAGGCGCAGTTGGCGATGGCGGCTGTGGCCGTCGAGAACGCGAAGGCCGCGCTGGACCACGCGGAACTGCGGGCGCCGGTGTCGGGCACCGTCGTGAGCGTGGTGACGGACCGAGGGCGTGTCGCGGTGCCGGGTGTGCCGGTGGTGGTGCTGGCGGACCTGGCCGCGCTGGAGGTGGAGACGACTGACTTCAGCGAGCGGGATCTTGCGGCGATCTCGGTGGGGAGTCCGGCGGCGGTGGCCGTGGAGGCGCTGGATGCGACGGTGCCGGGGCGCGTGGCGCGGATTGCGTACGAGCCGGTGGTGGTCGGTGGAGACGTGACGTATCCGGTGCGGGTGGTGTTGGGCGATGTGCCGGCGGGGCTGCTGTGGGGGATGAGTGTGGAGGTGGCGTTCCTGGGTGGGGAGTAGGCGTTCGCGTGCGGGGATCACCACCCCCGCACGCGTGCATACGGGAAGGGCTTGACAGAGACGCTCCGGTGGAGCGTCTTCTTCGTGTCGGGCGGCACGAGGCGCGGGAGTGCGCTCCGCGGGGCGGGCGCCGCACCGTGGCGCTCCTACGGACCTAGACCGCCGTCGCACCAGGTGAGGGGGAGGAGGGGGCCGGTGTAGCCGACGAGGGTGTGGGCGGCGTGACGTAGGCGGTCGGGGTCGCCGGTGGTGTAGAAGGTGTGCTCCGGAAGGGAAGCGGGAGCCGGGGCTGGGGATAGGGATGGAGAAGTGCGCGGGTGATCGCCCGCCCGATCTGTTTCAGGGAACCCCCGGCGCGCCAGCACGTGCCCGGCCTGGCGCGCGACGGCGGGTGCCGGGTCGATCACGGCGATGCCGGGTCCGACGATGTCATCGATGAGGGCGCGCAGGAAGGGATAGTGGGTGCATCCCAGGACGAGCTGATCGATCCCGGCGCCCAGCAGGGGCGTGAGGTAGGCCTGGAGGAGGGCGCGGGTGGCCGGCGTGGTGATGTTGCCTTCCTCCACAGCCTCCACCAGGCCTGGACAGACTTGCGTGTGAATCTCGACGTCGGCGCCGAACCGGTCGATGAGGCGGCGGAATAGGACGCCCTGGAAGGTGGTGGGTGTGGCGATGACGCCGACCTTGCCGTTGTGGGTGTGCTCGGCAGCAGGCTTGACGGCGGGCTCCATACCCACGAAGGGCACGTCGGGGTGGCCGGCACGGAGCGGGTGAAGGGCGACGCCGGAGGCGGTGTTGCAGGCGACGACGATGAGGTCGGCGCCCTGACCCAGCAGGTAGTCGGTGATGGCGCGGGAGAAGGCTCGGATCTCGTCGGCGCTGCGCGGGCCGTAGGGGACGTGGGTCTGGTCGGCCAGGTAGAGGGTGTTGACGTGCGGCAGTTGGCGGACGACTTCACGCCAGACGGAGAGGCCGCCCACGCCAGAATCGAAGAGGGCGACGGTGGGGGTTGGATGTTGTGAACGCGTGCCTTGTGAACGCGCGCGTTCGGGGGCGGATTCTGGGTCACGGATGCCGGGTGATGGGTGCCGGATGACAGGCCTCCTCGGTCAACTGCGCCAGTGTTGATGCGGCTATCTTACCCCGTGTGAGGCGGATCGCCAGATCCACCTCTACGGGGGGCGGAAGTGCGCAGAGGGCCGGCTGCTAGTGGGTTTGCTCGCGTGCGCTCGCGGGCGGGACGCCCGCGGTCCACGTCGGGGTGGGTGCCGTCCCCGCGCACCGGGGTTCGGCCGGCCTGGCCGGATGGGGTGGGGACGATTCAGAGCGTGCGCATGTCGCCGGGAAGTTCGGGGCTGTGTCACCCCGAATCGGGAGGGGATCCACCGTCGGGGCACGGGTCGCTGCACCCTGACTGCGCCGGGGAAGCAAGGCCCGGTACGACGCTGATTCAGTGCTCAAGCGGCGTGCCTTGCCGCCGGCCGGGCTAGACAGCCCGGCCTACATGGCGGCCCGCGGCGACGGACTGGCCCACGGCCCGGTTGGCCATCGAGGTGCGTACGCACTGGGGTACGACTTGATATTGTTAAGTGATGTTATATAATGTTTCGGGTTGATAGTTGCGTTATGTTAACTAAAAAGGGTGGCGCGATGGCTGATGAGGAACTGCTGGCGGGGGAGATGCAGCACTGGCTGCACTCGTTTGTGCGCCGGTCGATGGTGGACTTCATCCGGTACGCCAAGGAGCAGGGTCTTTCGCGGTCGCAGGTGGGGGCGATGTTCCAGCTACACCGACGCGGGTCGTGTGGTGTCCACGAGATTGCGGAGCGGCTGGGCATCTCGCGGGCCGCGGCAAGTCGGTTGGTGGATCGGATGGTGGGGCAGGGGTTGTTGGTGCGGACCGAGGATCCCGATGACCGCCGGGCGAAGCTGATCGGGTTGACGACCGAGGGGACACGCGTCCTGGCTGAAGGGGGGCGGGTGCAGCACCGGTGGCTCAGGGAGTTTGTGGGCAGTCTGCCGGAGGCGGATCGGGTGAAGGTGATGGAAGCGCTGCGCATCCTGCGGGATCACGCGGTGGAAGAGGGGTTGGTGGAAGAGTGACAAGGAGAAAGCGGGATCGATGCTGAGATTGACACGATTCTTAAGGCCATATTGGGTGATGGTGGTGATCGCCATTGCGCTGCTGTTTGTGCAGGCAAACGCTGATCTGGCGCTGCCGGACTATCTCTCTGACATCGTGAATACCGGAATCCAGCAGGGAGGGGTGGACAGTGTGTGGCCCGAGGCGATGCGCCAGGTCACGCTGGACAGGCTGGGCCTTTTCCTGGGGGAGGATGCGGACGCCGTGTTGGGCGGGTACCGGCCAGTGGATGCCGGCTCGGCGGACTATGAGGCCTTGGTCAAGCGGTATCCGGCGCTGGCCGATGAACCGATTGCCGTCGATGGCGCCATTGAGGGGGAGACCGCTGAGGCGCTGACGACCGAGCTGAGCCGCGCCTGGATGGCGGTCTCGGGCATCGAGATGATGCTGGACGATCCCGAGCGGGCGGCTGAGATGGGGATGGGTGAGGGGCTGGGCGGGCTGGATCTTGCCCAGCTTCCAGAGGGCACGGACGTGTTCGCCCTGCTGGCTCAGTTGCCGCCGGCTCAACTCGAGCAGACGCAGAGAATGATGACGGAGCGGTTCGCTGCGCTGGACGAGGCGATGGTGGAGCAAGCAGCCCTGCAAGCTGTGACGGGGGAGTACGCGGCCTTGGGGGTGGACCCCTCCGGGATGCAGACGAGCTACATCCTGCGGGTCGGCGGCAGGATGCTGCTGCTGACGCTGCTCTCGGCGGTGTGCACGATCTCGGTGGGCTACATCGCCGCGCGTGTCTCCGCCGGGATTGGGCGTGACCTGCGCAGGTCGGTCTTCGAGACTGTCGAGGGGTTCTCGGACGCCGAGTACAACTCGTTCTCCACGGCGTCGCTGATCACGCGAACGACCAACGACGTGACCCAGGTGCAGATGGTGACGATGATGATGGTGCGCATGGTGATCTACGCGCCCATCATGGGGGTCGGCGGCGTGATCCGCGCGATGGGCAAGGGCTCGTCGATGTGGTGGATCATCGCAGTGGCCGTGGCCATGCTCCTTAGCCTGATCGCCGTCGTCTTCTCGATTGCGTTGCCCAAGTTCAAGTCGATCCAGAAGCTTGTGGACAAGCTCAACCTGGTGGCCCGCGAGCAGCTGACGGGCATGATGGTGATCCGTGCCTTCAACCGGCAGTCCTTTGAGCAGGCGCGCTTTGACCGGGCGAATGTGGACCTGACCTCGGTGAACCTCTTCATCGGCCGGGTGATGGCCGTGATGTGGCCGGTGATGATGCTGATCATGAACGGGCTTTCGCTGGCGATCATCTGGGTGGGCGCGGATCAGGTGGCGGCGTCGGCGATGCAGGTGGGCGACATCATGGCGTTCCTGCAGTACGCGATGCAGATCGTGATGTCGTTCCTGATGATGTCGATGATGTTCATCATGCTGCCGCGGGCGGCCGTGTCGGCGGACCGAATCGCTGACGTTTTGGAGACCGAGCCGGTGATCGTCGATCCGGAGACGCCGAAGGCGTTCGAGGGGCCGTTCCGCGGGCGCGTGCAGTTCCGCGATGTCTCCTTCAGGTATCCGGATGCGGATGAGGATGTGCTGTGCGGCATCACCTTCACGGCTGAGCCCGGCCAGACCACGGCGATCATCGGATCGACGGGTTCCGGCAAGTCGACGGTGGTTAACCTGATACCGCGGTTCCACGACGTGACGGGCGGCGCGATCCTGGTCGACGGTGTGGATGTGAGGGACGTGGCGCAACATGACCTGCGGGACCGGATCGGCTATATCCCACAGCAGGGCGTACTCTTCTCGGGCACGATCGGGTCGAACCTGCGCTACGGCGATGAGGATGCGTCCGAGGAGCGGCTGCGATGGGCTACCGAAGTCTCACAGGCCGCAGAGTTCGTGGACGTGTATCCGGAGGGCTATAGCGCCGAGATCGCGCAGGGCGGCGGCAACGTCTCAGGTGGCCAGAAGCAGCGGCTGTCAATCGCGCGCGCGCTGGTGAAGCGGCCGTCGATCTACATCTTCGACGACAGTTTCTCGGCGCTGGATTTCAAGACCGAGGCCGCGCTGCGCCGGGCACTTAAGACGGAGACCGGTGAGAGCACGGTGCTGGTGGTGACGCAACGTGTGTCAACGGTGAAGACCGCCGAGCAGATCGTGGTCCTGGATGAGGGACAGATGGTGGGCAGGGGCACGCACGATGAGTTGATGGCGAGCTGCGAGACATATCGAGAGATCGCGTATTCGCAGCTCACCGCGGAGGAGCTGGCGTGACAGATCAGAGTAGAGCGGAAAGACAGGGAGGGCGGGGCGGACGGGGAACCGGTGCGGGTGGACCTGGGAAGGGTCCAGGCGGGCCGTCGGACTCCGGGGAGCGCCGACCCGGTGGGCCGGGCCGCGGCCCCGGGCGAGGTCCCGGTGGGCACATGGGCATGATGGCGGGCGAGAAGGCCCGCGACTTCGCGGGCACCATGCGCAAGCTGCTGAGCTACCTGAGCAGCTATCGCGTGGCGCTGGTGGTGGTTCTGATCATCGCCACCGCGTCGACGGCGGCCAACATCGTCGGCCCAAAGATTCTGGGCCGGGCGACGACGACCCTGTTCGAGGGCGTGGTGGCGCGGCTATCGGGGACGGGCGAGATCGACTTCGCCACCATCGGCGGCATCCTGCTGACGGTCCTGACGCTCTACGTGGCGTCGGCGATCTTCAGCTATGCGCAGGGGTGGACGATGGCGAGGGTGTCCGCCATGATCTCGTACCGCTTCCGCAAGGACATCGCGGCCAAGGTCAACCGGATGCCGTTGAGATACTTCGATGGCACGACGCACGGAGAGGTGCTCTCGCGGATCACCAACGATGTGGACACGGTGAACCAGACGCTGAGCCAGGGTCTCACGCAGATCATCACGTCGGCGGTGACCGTGGTAGGTGTGCTGGTGATGATGTTCTCGATCAACTGGGTGATGACGCTGGTCTCGCTACTGATCATCCCGCTCTCTGCGATGACGGCCGGATTCATCGTGAAGCGGTCGCAACAGCATTTCAAGGACCAGCAGGACTACCTGGGCCACGTGAACGGCCACATTGAGGAGATGTACGGCGGTCACACGGTGATGAAGGCGTTCAACGGGGAGGCCAGGTCCATCGAGACCTTCGAGGCGTCAAATGGCCCGCTCTACGAGGCAGCCTGGAAGGCACAGTTCCTCTCTGGGCTGATGATGCCGATCATGATGTTCATCGGCAACCTGGGGTACGTGGCCGTGGCGATGATAGGTGGCTGGCTGGTGGCGCGGGGATCGATGGCTGTGGGCGACATCCAGGCCTTCATCCAGTACGTAAGGACGTTCACGCGGCCCATCACGCAGCTGGCGCAGGTCTCCAACGTGCTGCAGCAGACGGCGGCCGCGGCGGAGCGCGTCTTCGAGTTCCTGGATGAGGACGAGGAGATCGCTGAGACGGAGGTTCCGGTGGCGCTGTCGTCGGTGTCGGGTCACGTCGAGTTCCGCGACGTCCGCTTCGGCTACGACCCGGAGATGACGATCATCAACGACTTCTCCGCGGAGGCGAAGCCCGGCCAGAAGGTGGCGATCGTGGGACCGACCGGCGCCGGCAAGACGACGATGGTCAAGCTGCTGATGCGCTTCTATGACGTGGCCGGCGGCGCTATCCTGGTGGATGGGCACGACATCCGGGACTTCCGGCGCGCAGACCTGCGGAGCAACTTCGCGATGGTGTTGCAGGACACGTGGCTCTACAACGACACGATCATGGAGAACATCCGATACGGCCGGCCCGATGCGACCGACGCGGAGGTGGAGGCGGCGGCGCAGACCGCGCACGTGGATCACTTCGTGCACACGCTGCCGGAGGGCTATGGGATGGTGCTCAACGAGGAGGCGAGCAACGTCTCGCAGGGACAGAAGCAGCTCCTGACCATCGCGCGCGCGGTGCTGGCGGATCCCGAGGTGCTGATCTTGGACGAGGCGACGAGTTCGGTGGATACGCGGACGGAGGTGCTGATCCAGCGGGCGATGGACAAGTTGATGGCGGGACGGACGAGCTTTGTGATCGCGCACCGTCTGTCGACGATCCGTGACGCCGACCTGATCCTGGTGATGCGGGACGGAGATATCGTGGAGCAGGGTGACCACGAGGAGTTGCTGGCGCGTGACGGATTCTACGCGGAACTGTACAATAGCCAGTTCGAGAGGCCGGAGGCGGCGTGATGGGCGCTTCCTGCCGCCTATGGGTACCTCACACTGAAGGTGCACCCCGCCTGGTGTTAGTGGGGTGCGCCTCCTAGCAGATCGAAAGGAGTGAGATAGTGGCAGATCGACCAGCGATTACCGGTTTCGAGATCATCCAGTTTGACTTACCCCCCATGGAGGATATGGGGACCGACTACAACGGGTTCAACACCGTCTACGAGAAGGGCAGCGCCATCCCGCGCCAAGGTTCGGTGCTGCGCATGCACACCAACGTTGGCGTGACGGGTGAGATCGCCTCGGGTGCAGGGCTGGTGGCCCAGGCGCGCTACCGCAACTACCTGCTTGGCAAGAATCCCTTGGAACGCGAGCGCATCTACCAGGATCTCAAGCGTGCCCTGCGCCAGCAAGCGCGTATGGGAATGGCCCAGATCGACGTCCTACTGTGGGACTTCGCCGGCAAGTACTACAACGCGCCCGTGTTCGAACTGCTCGGTGGGCACATCAAGCCGCTGCCCTGCTATGCCAGCACTACACATGGCGACCACAACGGCGGCCTCGACACACCACAGGTCTACGCTGACTTTGCCGAGCGCTGCCTGGAGATGGGCTACCCCGCCTTCAAGATCCACGGCTGGGGCAATTCGGAGACCAAGCTCGAGATCGCCAACATCCACGAGGTGGGCCAGCGCGTGGGTGGCAAGATGGACCTGCTAATCGATCCCGCATGCGAGCTGGAGACTTTCGGCGATGCGCTCAAGGTGGGCTGGGCATGCGACGAGGAGAAGTTCTTCTGGCTGGAGGACCCCTACAAGGACGGCGGCATCTCACAGTTCGCCCACCGCAAGCTACGCCAGATGCTCCGCACGCCGTTGCTGCTCACCGAGCACGTGCGCACGCTCGAACCGCACGTCGACTTCGCCCTGGCGGAGGCTACCGATTTCATCCGCGGGGACGTGGGCTATGACGGCATCACCGGGGTGATGAAACTGGCCCACGCCTGTGAGGGATTGGGGATCGACATCGAGATGCACGGTCCGGGCCCAGCCCAGCGCCACTGCATGACGTCGATTCGCAACACCAACTACTACGAGATGGGCCTGGTGCATCCGTGCAACAAGGGCACCTTCACCACACAGCTGTACACCAACTATCAGGATAGCCTGGAGGCCATCGACGCGTCGGGCAACGTCTATGCGCCCGAGGGGCCTGGCCTGGGCGTCGAGTTCGATTGGGATTGGATCGAGAAGCACGAGACGAGCCGCGTCAAGTTCGACTAGGCGGCAGTTCGGGGAGCACCCGTCCCGCTGCCGCTTGTGAGAGGGCGCGGTCCAGACTTCGAAAGTTTCACGACACGCAAGAGGGGCGACCAGCCGGTCGCCCCTCTTGGCTCGTTGGTCGCTAGATTGCCCTTACGGCGCCTGCGTGAGCGTGTACTCATACGTGGCGAGCTCGGTGGTGACGGGGGCCAGGGCGGAGATGGTGAGGACGATCTTGTCTACGCCGTCGCCAAACGGAAGGGTCCAGGTGCCGGACGTGTCGGCAGAGACGCCCGAGCCCTCGGCGAAGAGCAGGCGCTCCACAGTGGGGTCGCCGTCGCCGTAGCTGATGGCCTGGACGATCCAGGCCTGCGGGATGACGTTAGCGTGGCGGACGAAGCCCTGGGCGATCCAGCCGTCATCCAGGCCTTCGGCGTCATCGTCCACGATGAGGTCGCCGTCGACGGTGATCTGGATGTCGTCGATGGCCAGGCCCGACTGGTTGACGGCGGCGTCGGTGACGTACTCGAAGCGCAGGGCGATCTCCTGCCCGGCGTAGTCTGAGAGATCCGCGGTGAGGGACTGCCACCCGCTGGACTCGCCGGTGATGCCGCACCCCAGGTTTCCGTTGTTGGGGTTGGATGTGGTGCAGGCGAGGTCGCGGTCGGAGAGGATGTCCCACGTGATGCTAGAGTCGTCCAGGTCGGCAGGAATGGTGCCGCCGGCGGTGGTGCCGACGGTGACGTAGGCATAGTCCCAGTCTTCCTCGATGTGGTACCAGGCCTGGAACGCGAGCTCTGCGCTGTCGGCCTCTGAGAGATCCAGGACTCGCGTGAGTTTGGGATTGGACTCATCGCCGCGGTTCGACCACCACAGGTACTTGCCACTGTAGGCGTCGGTGTCCAGCAGCTGCGACTGCGTGCTGCCGGTGAAGGTGAACTCCAGGGGCTCGCGGCTCTCGATCTCGACATAGTCGACACCGTACTGGCTGACGGTAGAGCGGCGCTCCTGCGGATAATCTGTGCTGCGGCCGTAGGACTGGTCGATTTCGGGATCGTAGACATCGATTCGGTCATAGCCGTACTGGCCACCCGCGAGGGTGGGGTCGTCCAATAGATTGGCGGCGACCCAGTCGGCGAAGACGTCCTCGTGGCTGATGTCCAGGCCCAGGTTCTCACCGAGGACCAGGTCCACGCTCTCCATCCCGTTGGCCTCGTCGGCCACCAGCGCCTGGGTGGCGTCCTCGCCGAAGCGGTCGAGGAAGTAGCTGGTGAACAGGTACGAGGCGCCGTAGTGGGGACTGGCGGAGCCGGTCATGTCGACCTCGGGCCAGGTGGTGAGTTGGGTGTCCGGCCTATCGAGGTAGGCGTACTCGCTGCCACCGACATCGTAGGTGCCGGCGCCGCCGGGATAGGACTGGTTGTTCAACTCCATCGCCAGCTCGGACATTCCCTCGTTGAGCCACGTGGTCTCGTTGCGGTCGTTGTACCAGTGGATCATGTGCTGGTACTCGTGGGCGAGGACGCCGTTGTAGAAGGGATCGCCCACCTTCTCGCCGCGGCTGACGTTGATGTAGAACATCTCCATCTCATTGGAGTCGTCGCGGACCTCGGTGACGTAGGAATCGGCGCTCGAGAAGTAGCCGGCGACGGTGCGACCAAGGTTGGACGCGTGAAGGATGCTGAGGTGCGGGTCGCCGTCGACGCCCGGTGACCACTCGGTGCCGAAGAACTCGCGATTGATGGGGAAGGTGTGTTCCTCGAAGAGGTCGGCGGCTTCCACCACCTCATCGTAGTCAAGGTTCAGGCCTTCCTCGACCCACATGTAGACGTGTTCGGTCTTGTAGATCAGCTCCGCCTCGAGCTCGAAGGATTCATTCTTGTCCAGGTTGGATGCCTGGAAGGTGCGTACGGTGCCGACCTCGTAGTCGGGGCTTGTGGTGGCCGCGAGGCGCGGAGTTGACGGGTTCACCCCAAGGAAACGGACGCCCAGCTCGTGCAGGTCCGAGTCCGGGACGATGGCCTCCTCGAGCGCGCGCAGCGTCTCGGCAGCCTCGTCGGGTGGCGCATCGACGGTCGGCGGGGTCACGGTCTCCTCGGGCTCGTCAGGGTCGCCCCAGGACGAGACGAGGGGGTCACCGCCGGGACCGCCCTGGCTCCGCCCGGCGATGTAGATGAGGCCGGCGGAGGCGCAGATGCAGACCGTACAGAGTATGAGGAATACGATCACCACAACGGCGACGATGGTGCTTGTGCGTGCGGACATTGGCTTCTCCTAGGGCGCTGTCGGATCGACTAGATTATAGCTGTTGGGAGGGGGTGGAACAAGGGGAGATGATGTGTAACGCGTCACTCATCACTGGTCAATCGTTTGCCACCAGGGGCAGGGCTGTTCGGAATGGGTAGAGCAGGTTCCGCATCACGACGAAGGTGTGGGTGTTCTCGTGAGGACCGGCGAGACGGTCGGAGAGGGGGCCGGTGGCGGTGAGGGGGACGTCGACGGCGGTGTGGTAGGTGGATGACCAGTTGACCCAGAAGGGGGTGCCGTCGGGCGTGGCAAAGGGTCCATCCTCGCCGGGCGCGCCGGTGGGGGCGAGTGCCAGGCTCATACCGCCGGTCTCGTGGTCGGCGGTGACGATGACGAGCGGCGAGGCGGGGGCAGCGTGCGCGTGTGCCAGCGCGACGGCGACGGCGTCGTCAAAGGCGAGGGTATCGCCGATGACGTTGGCGGCGTCGTTGCCGTGGCCGGCCCAGTCTATCTGGCCGCCCTCGACCATCAGGAAGAAGCCGTCTGGGTCCTGGCTGAGGAGCGTCAGGGCGGTCTGGGTGAGGTCGGCCAGGGCTGGGGCGTGGGGCCGGGGCATGCCCTCGTCGGCGAAGAGGCCCAGCACGTGGGTGGTCGTGAGCGGGAGCGTGGCGAGCTGGGCGGGCTCGCAGATGGTGGTGTAGCCCTCGCCGGCCATCTCGGCCACGAGGTCCCGGCCATCGGTGCGTTCTCCGGAGTCTGGGTGGCAGCCGGTGGTGCCGATGGGCAGAAAGTGGTTCTCGCCGCCGGCGAGGAGGACCTCGGCGCCAGACGCGGCCATCTGGCGAGCGATCTCGGTGACTTGGCTGCGACTGGCGACGTTGGCGATGAAGCCCGCCGGAGTGGCGTGGGCAAGTTGCGTGTTGGAGACCAGGCCCACGGCCATTCCCTGGAGGCGGGCCAGGTCCAGGATGCTGGTGAGGTCGTGGCCGTCGGGGGTCCGACCGACGACGCCGTTGTCGGTCTTGACGCCCGTGGCGATCGCAGTGGCCGCGGCGGCTGAGTCGGTGATGGCGCTGTCAGCGGATCCGGTGTGGGTGGCGCCGTGGACGGGCAGGGTGTCCATGTGAAGGGTGCCGGTGAGGCCCTGGGAGGCCCAGGTAGCGGCCTGGCGCTGTGCCGTGCCCATGCCGTCGCCGATGAGGAGGATGATGGATGGAGCCGTGGGGGCGGCGTAGAGCTGGGCGGCGATGGGGGCGGGGGCGGGTGCGGCAGCCGTGGCGAGGAGCAGCGCTAGGGTGACGGCGAGTGCGGAGAGCGTGCGTGTCGGGTTGGGCATGGGCGGATTGTAGCAGATGTGAGCTGTCCGGCCCAAAGCTCGGAGAGTAGGGGAAAGGCTTTGAGCCGGAGGGGTGCTATAATCGTTGGGTATGGAGACCTCGTTGTTCGGACGGCGACTTCGCGTGGGCCCAGGGCTGTTGTCACTAGCCGTGTTCGTTGTCTGTCTGACCGCCTACGTCACTACGTTGGCCCCCGGCACGCTCTTTGGTGATCCCTCGGAGTATCAGTTCATCCCTGCGCTGTGGGGCATCGCGCATCCGCCAGGCTATGCTTTCTGGACGCTGCTGGCGGGCGTGTGGCAGCGGGTGGTGCGGCTGGGGACGGTAGCTTGGCGGACGAATCTGTTGGCGGCTGTGACCGGGGCGTGGGCCGCGAGCCGGGTGACGGCGATCGTGTGGTTGGCCGGGGCGGATTCGGCGAGCGAGGGCAGCGGGGAGGGCCGGGCACGACGGCGGCTACACGGGGCGCAGCCTGGCCTGCAGGGCGTGGCGGTCGTTGCTGTAGTGGCGGGCCTGGCGGCCGGGCTGGCGGCGGATGTGTGGCAGCACAGTATCCACGCCAACGCGCACATTGTGAGCGCGGCGCTGACGGTAACGCATCTGTGGCTCTTGGTGGGGTGGTGGCGAGCTGAGAGGAATCCCGGAAGCAGGGGCAATGCGGGGCGTTGGTCGGCGCGTGGCGGTGCCAGGGATGGCTCGGCGAGGCGGCGGCATGATTGGCGATTGTATGTGCTGGCGCTGCTGGTGGGGGTGGGGGTGACGCACCACCCGATCACAGTGTTTGGTGTGCCGGCGTACGTGGTCTTCATCGTGCTTTGCCGACCGCGGATCGTCCTCGAATGGCGGACGGTGCTGTTGGGGGTGGCGAGTGGGCTCGTGGGCCTGGCGCCCTGGTTGTATTTCCCGCTCAGAAGCCCCAGGGTGCCCTTTGGTCCGACGGATATGGCCACGTGGGACGGGTTCCTGCGGCACGCAACGGCGCAGGGACTGCGGGTGAACCTCTTCCACTTCGGTTGGTTGGACCAGCCGGACCGGCTGCAGGTCTTCACGTCGCTGGCGAACCTGCAGTACGGATGGGTGTTGCTCGCGGCGGCCCTGGTGGGCCTGGTCTGGCTGCTGGCGACGCGACCGCGGGTGGGCGTGCTCTGGGTTGGTTTCCTCGCGTGTCATCTGGTCTTCACCATGAATTCGGTCCAGGACGTGATGGCCTATCTGATGCACGCCTTTGTGGCGATGGGCGTACCGGTGGGGCTGGGGGTGCTGGCGGTGGCGCGTGGCGTGCGCATCCCCCGGGCCTTTGCGCTCTCGCGCCGGGGCCTGGCGATTCCGCTGTTGGGGTTGGCGATCGTGGTGGGCCGGACAGTCCTGGCGCTGCCGGTGATCTCGATGCGCGATTGGGACGAAGCCGATGCGTCGGTGGCCGCGCTGCACGAGCGGTTCGATGGGACGGGCGAGGGCTCGGTCTTTGTCTCCGATTGGGAGCACCTGACGCCCTACTTCTACCACACGATGGTCGAGGAGATGCGCTTCGATGTGGGGGATTTGACACACGTCTATGTCACGGGCGAGACGCCGTGGGTGGAGAGTGTGTTCGGGAGCCTCCCCAAGGGCCCCGTGTATCTGTCGAACTACCGCCGAGATGTGCGCGAGGCCGGATTCAGGCTGCGCCCTGCGGGCGACCTGTGGCAGGTGTTGGAGCCCGGCGATCCGACGCCCGTGACGCCAATGGTAGAGCTTGAGGGTTTCGTGGTGGATGAAAGGCTGGAGCTGGTAGGGTTCGACGTGCCGATGGGGGAGGTGGCCCAGGGTGCCCGTGTGCCCGGGACGGTCTACGCGCGTGTCCTAGCGCCCGAGCCTGAGATACTGATGCCCGTGGCCTGGCTGGGCGAGATCGAGCAGCGCTGGACCACCGACAGCAGGCGCCTGACGCCCGAGTGGCAACCGGGCGAGGTGATCGTGGAGCGGTACGAGGTGGGTGTGCCCTTTGACGTGGCACCGGGCGAGATTCCACTGCGGCTGGGGTATGAGCAGGTGAGCGGCGGGCGCCGGACGCTGAGCTTCAGCGGCGGCGCGGAGACCATCACGTTGGGGACACTCCGCGTGGTCGCCGCACCGGATGCGACCCGACGCGCAGGCGCGGTCGCACGCAGCTTGACCAATCTGGGCAACGAGGTGGCCCTCGTCTCGTCGTGGGCGTGGGCTGGGCCGAATCTGCGATCGGGTGTGTGGGCCGACGATGTGTTGCCGTTGCCGGTGCGGGCTGGGTCGGTGATGCACTTGCGGCTCAGGTGGCAGGCGCTGGCGCGGCCGACGACGAGCTACACGGTGTTCATCCACTTGATCGATGCGCAGGGCCGGCCGGCGTTTGGTCACGACTACACGCCGCTGGGTGGGGCGTTTCCGTCGTATCTGTGGTTCCCCAAGTGGCTGCCGGGGCAGTCCGTGGTGGATCCATACACGCTACGGTTGCCGGAGACCTTGGCGCCGGGGCGGTACACGCTCGAGGTGGGGATGTACGAGATGGGGTCGATCCGGCGCGTGCCGCACTATGGTGTGGACGGGACGTTGGTGGGTGACCGGTTGGTGCTCGGGTCGGTGGAGGTGCGGGAGTAGGGGGTCGGGCCGGCCGAAACTGGCCGGATGAGGCGAGTCCCAGAACAAGGGGGGCGGATCGGATGAGAGGAAGGTGAGATGGACGGCATAGTGATTCCCTGGGTGATTGCGTGCACGATCCTGCTGTTCGTGGCCGCGTATTGGATCTATACGCTGGAGAAGCGACTGGCGACGCTGGGCGAGCGCTACGAGACCCTGCTGGAGATACCGGCGGCATTGGAGAAGGCGCCCGACCAACCGGCTTTTGTGCCCCTGTTGCAGCGGCTTGACCAGCACGGCGGTCGTCTGGACGCGACCGAATCAGCGATCGGCGCGATTCGCAGGACGATGCCCCACGTGGTGCAGGGGCTGGGCGCACTTCGCTACAATGCGTTTGAGGGGGTGGGGGGCGATCAGAGCTTCTCGGTGGC